>Ga0315554_1000269_pt1 | contig 30139 bp, 24 predicted proteins | sample SalMarSW160370MG_FD_202114 | JGI IMG/M metagenome (GOLD analysis project Ga0315554, IMG submission 202114) | Salt marsh sediment microbial communities from the Plum Island Ecosystem LTER, Massachusetts, United States - Salt Marsh Sediment SW1603-70 ...
TATTCGATCAATGTCGGCTAATGTTCCCCGCTCGGCTGCCAGACGGGCGACTCCCGGTTCGATCAGAAGGCGTACCTCGATCAGTGACAGATGCAGATCCTGGTCCACAAGGAAATCGAGACCGAGTGGGTCGCTGGCGATCCCCGGTGTTTGGGAAACGAACGTGCCTTTGCCCCGGTGAATCTCGATTATATTTTGTGAGACCAGGGATTTTACAGCTTCTCGTACCGTTGGTCTGCTGACGCCGAACAATTCGGCAAGCTGCATCTCGTTCGGCAGTTTGTTGCCGGGTTTGAGCTTCTCCTTCCGGATCAATTCCTTTATCCGTTTGGCAACTTCGTGGGATAATCGATTTTGGTTCGCAATCCTCTTATACATGCCGGTACCGGTTCATGATCGGTCTATGGACCCCTTAGTATAACTCGATCCCGAGGTAATTTCCACAAGACATATGACGACAGACTTCTACTTCCGGCTTGTCGGCTTGACGAGTCGCCGATGCGGCAGCTACGATGTCGACGGTTTGGTAGTGAGATGCAGGAAGAAACGAAGGACGCACGGGTCCTGAAAATGGAGATCCGAAAGCGAAGGATCGCCCTTCTCTTTCTCTCGGTCGGAGCCGTGAGCTTCGGCTTCTCCGGGGTCCTGATCAAACTGTGCGACTTCCCGCCTTCGGTGATCGCCTCCTTCCGCATGATCCTGGCCGGCGTGGTGTTGACGCCCTTTTGCGTCGGACGGTTGAGGGATCTCTTCCGGGAGAGGGGGATCCCCGGCTTTCTGCTGCTGTTGATCCCGGGACTGCTGCTGGGACTCCACTTTCAGGCCTGGATCATCGGACTGAAGCGGACCTACGTGGCCAGTGCGACCTTCATCTTTTCCATCAATCCCCTGTTCTTCACCCTTTTCGAGCGTTTTCTCCACAAGAGGCGGATACCCGTCTACACCTACGTAGCCCTGGCCATGGTCCTGGGCGGTGCCTACTGGCTGTTCGCCTCCAGAGGCGGTCAGCTGGGGCAGACCGGGGATTTCCTCTGTCTGCTGTCCACCCTGCTGTTCGTGATCTACCTGCTCGTATCCAGGAGGGTATCCGAAGATGTTCCCCACCTGCTGTACATCCACGTGATCTATCTGTGGGGGGGGCTGTTGACCCTTCCCTTTTCCCTTGCCGGGGGCGGGCTGGCCCGGGTCGATGTGACAGCCGTCGGGTCCGTACTTGCCCTGCTGGGATTGGCTCTGTTTCCCACCCTGATCGGGCACACTTCGAACAACTACGGGGTGCGCCACCTCAGTCCTCTGACAATTTCCTTCTTCACCCTCACTGAACCGATTATCGCCAGTCTCTCCGCGGCCCTGATTCTCACCGAGATACCCCCCTATCGGGAGTTTCCCTCCTACTCCCTTTTCCTGGGAGCGACCGTGCTGTACCTGGTGAAATCCCGGGGTCGCTGAGCCTTGAGTTCACGTAGTCGTGGTTTTTGATCCTACCGGCGATCCTGCCGGCGAGTCGAGCTTCGATCCTACTTGCGGTCGAAGAAGATGCTCTTGCCGCCCACGCTGAGGGGGATGCCGTAGGCGATCCTGACATCGGGCCCCAGAGTCTTCAGATTCAAGGCGGCCCGGCCGGCGGAGAAGAAGACCCGGTTGTCCACCCGGCTGTCCGCGGCCACGCTCACAGCTGAGCCGAGGGCGATCCCCAGGTCCCCGGTGTTGAAGGCGCAGATGCCGTTGTTCTTCTCATTATCCGCACAGTCTTCGAAGCCGCAGAATCCGCAGTTGGACACGCCCAGGGTGTTGATCTTCGTGCCCAACAGCACCAGGGCGCCGGCGGAGCGCAGGCAGTTTGCATCCCGAAGGAAAAAGGCCACCCCGGTTTCCTCGCCGATACGCTGCATCTCCCGGGCGATCTCATCCTTTTCCGTGCCCGTCAGCACCATGGTGACCAGATTGTCCGTACCCTTGCCCTTGGGCGCGGTTCGGGCGGCGATGCAGATTTTACGGGCCACCTCGAGAAGGCCCTCCCGCTCCATATTTGTTCCATCCGTTTTCATGGCAGTACGATATCTTTTATTCATTATGATTGTCAATGTGATACCTTATCGGCCCCGTATATTTGACTTCGGGGCTGAGTTCCCGTATGCTTGCTCTATTACGATGACAGCCCGAAGGGCTGGAAGAGGACATCGAAATCTTCCATAGAGGTTGCGACGGGAGCGACCGACTGCGGAAGACCGCAATAGCGGAGATTACGATCGGAGATTACGATATGGATCAGAAGAACACGGACTGGATCGAGCAGCGGGTGCTGGAAAGGTTCCTGCGTTACGTGCGTATAGACACGACTTCGAACGGGCATTCGAAGAGTTCCCCGACGACGCCGGGGCAGCTCGAGCTGGCCAGAGTGCTTGTCGGGGAGCTCGAACAGCTTTACCTGCCGGCGGTGGAATTGGACGAGGCAGGTTTTGTCTTTGCCCGTGTCGAGTCGAACCTGAAGGGTTCCGCGGCCCAGCCCCCCGAAATAGGTTTTATCGCCCACCTGGACACCAGCGATGCGGTCCCGGGAAAGAATGTCGATCCCAGGATCCATGAGAAATACGACGGCAAGGTCATCGAGCTGGAGGAGGGGGTCGTGCTGGATCCCGGGGAGTATCCGGAGCTGGGCAAGTACAAGGGTCAGACGATCATCACCTCCGACGGCACCACCCTGCTGGGGGCGGATGACAAGGCCGGGCTGGCGGAGATCATGACCGCCGTTGAGTACCTGGTCCGGCACCCCGAGGTGCCCCACGGCAGAATTGGGATCTGCTTCACACCCGATGAGGAGCAGGGCTTGAGCATGCAACGCTTTCCCATGGACAAGATCTCCGCCAAGTACTGCTACACCTTCGACGGCGCGGGGGAGGGGGCGATCGAGGCCGAGTGTTTCGAGGGATACCGGGCGGATCTACGCTTTCTCGGCAAGAGCATTCACACGGGCGTGGCCAGGGGAAAGATGGTGAATGCCCTCGAGATGGCGGCCCGCTTCCTCAACCTGCTTCCCGGTGCCGAGAGTCCCCAGGCGACCGACGGTCGCTACGGTTTCTACTTTCCCCTGGAGATCTCCGGGGGTATCGAAGAAACGACCCTGGTGATCTACCTGCGGGACTTCGAAGAGACGGAGGTGCAGCGGCGGGCGGCGGCTCTGGAGAGTATGGCCCGGGCCGTGGAGGCGGTTTTTCCTCGGGGCAGGGTGGAGATCAAGGTCGAAAAACAATACGCCAACCTGCACCGCTATCTCCAGAGTGTCCCCCAAGTGCTGACCTTTCTGGAGCAGGCGATCCGGGCCACCGGTTTGGAGCCGGAGTACAAGATCATTCGCGGCGGTACCGACGGCGCCCGCCTGAGCGAGCTGGGGGTGCCCACGCCCAACGTGTTCACCGGAGGGCACAACTATCACAGCCGTCAGGAGTGGGCCGCCCTTCCAGCCATGGTGCGGGCGGTGCACACGGCCGTGAATATCTGCCGCCGCTGGGCCGAGGGCGGGGCAAAGGCCTAAAGACTCCGGGTACAGCAACCGATGGCTGCCGACGGATTCAGCAGGATCCTGGTCACCGGCGCTTCCGGGTTCATCGGGGGCTGGGCCACCGGTATCCTGGTGGAGCGAGGCTATGCGGTGCGGGCGCAGTACCGGCGCAGCCGCATCCCGGCGCACCTGGAGGAGATCCGGGGGCTGGGGGTGGAACTCCGGAGGTGCGATCTCACCGTAGCGGACGAAGTGCGGCACCTGCTCAAAGATGTGGAAGCCGTGGTCCACTGCGCCGCGCTGACCAGGGACTGGGGATACGAGCAGGATTTCTTCCTTCACAATGTCGAGCTCACGGAACGACTCGTTGATGAAGCCCGCCGCGCCGGCTGCCGGGTGTTTGTTTTCCTGAGCTCCCTCTCGGTTTACGGTTTCGGGGGTCACCGGCAATCCACGGAGGAGGGGCCTTTCTACCCCTATGTCAGCGGGTATCAGCGCAGCAAGAAGGCCGCAGAGGAGGTCGTGCTGAGCTCCGCGGCGCCGGGATTTCGGGTTACCGTGCTGCGCTCGGGAAACGCCTACGGCCCGGGGGATACTACCACTTTCTACAGATTGCTTGCCGCCCAGGAGAAAGGCGTGAGGGGAACTGTCAGCGGCAATCGGGCCCTGACCAGTCCGGTCTACGTCGAGGATCTGGTCCAGGCGGTGATTCTGGCTCTGGAAAACGAAGCCGCCGCCGGGCAGGTGTTCAATATCACGAGCGGAGAGGAGGTCACCTGGCGGGAGATGATGAGCTACTGCGCCGAGCTTCTGGGCGTGCGCCCGTGGCTCGAGCTGCCGATCGCCCTGGCCTGGATCGCCGCTTATCTGTTCAATGGGATCTACCGCCTGTTTCGCATAAAAGCCGAGCCGGTCGTCTTTCCCTACCGGGTTGCCCATATATCCCGGGACTACAACTTCAGCATCGAAAAAGCGAGGCGGGTGCTCGGCTACCGCCCCCAAACAGACTGGCGGACGGGATTGTCCAGGACCGTGGCTGCCTACAGACGCTACCGGGAGAGCGGGGTCATTGAGTTCCGGGTGCCCGAGGAGTGGCGGGGATCGCAGTAGCGGATGATCCCGTAGCGTCCTTCGGTCAGCCACTTCGGATCGTCCCTGTCCAACCTCTCCACCACCTCTGGAGGGAGATCCGTAATGAGCTCGCTCTTGGTCGTGCGCAGCGTCACCAGGGCCGCGGGAAAATAGCCGGCGATCCCTTCCATCGGGGTAGCGGGGTCCCATCTGCGGTCGGCCAGCAGTCTGCGGTAGTTCAGGTCCCCCTTGAGCACGACCAGATCGCTCCGCCCCAGTTGACGCCGCAGATCGGAGGGAAGCTGGGGAAAGTGCAGGGGACCGTTCCAGAAGTGATGCTCCGCCAGCACCAGAGATCCCCTCTCCATCCGCCGGGATAGCTCCCGGCCCGGGCGCCGAAGCTCCCTCCTGCCGCTCTGTTCCATGCGCCGAATCGTGGCGGTCACATCTTCGATCACGGCATCGGATACAAAATACGGTACCTTCTTGCAGTGCAGAACAACTTTCAGCTCCTGCGAATGCCGCAGCAGGGCATCGACCAGACACAGATCGGCGATCAGCTCCGAGCCCGAGTTGTCCAGGATCAGATCGACCCTTCCGGCTCGAAGAAGCTTCTCCGTGACTAATTCGGAGTGGTCCAGGAGAAGCTCCTTCGATTCACCCTCCGGACCGTCCCGGTAGCGCTCGTGCAGCTGGCTGTAGCTCAGATCCAGGCGGTTGGCCCAGAGGCCGTAGCGGAGCAGGACCGGCAGCCTGTCCCGGAGGGAAGGGATCCTCCCGGTCTCCGCGAAGATGCGAGCGGCCAGGTCCAGGGCGCCCCCGGCACGCTTCAGCTCCTCCTCCTTGAACGGCTGGTAAGGATCCACGGCGAAGCGGGGGCCGTTCTCCCTGTAGTAGCCCCAGGCCAGCAGTACCTCCAGGTAGAACAGGCTCTCGGCGAAGTACCAGGGAAGATCCAGCCAGGTTCTGCCGACATGCTTTCCGATCTCCCGGCTCCAGACGGTGTGCTCCTCCGCGTCCATCTGATCGGCGAGATAGGGGTGGTCGGAGAGGCAGGGTTGTACAGTCCCCGAGTGCAACCTTTCTCTGAGCTCCCTCAGCGTCGCCGCTTCGGGCTCGGCGAGACCGTTCTTCCCGATGATCCGGTCGAGCATCGCCGGCAGCCGCTCCCTGAAGGTGAAGGCGGCGAAGGAATCGGGATCCGAGGTTCTGATGATCGGCGGCAGGGATTGGGGCGGCTTCAGGCTCACGGGCCTTTATACCACGCGCACGGGGGACCTGTAAGGGGATTCGAATAAAATCGAGGATCTTCAGGATCGACGCTTTAGCCGAGTTTCCAGGTCTCCCGGCCGCGAAGCGGCGGAGCCCCTGGCTGAAGGCTCAGGTGGTCAGCTGCAGGAGTTTTTTGAACTCTTCCCGGTCAACTACTTCCCTCTCTATCAACAAATTAGCCAGAGAATCGAGGGTTTCCCGTTTGTCCTGGATGAGGTTCCGGGTCTTCTTGTGGGTTTCATCGAGGATTCGCTTCACCTCTTCGTCGATCTCAGCGGCGATCTTCTCCGAGTACTCCTTCTCCGTGGATGTCCAGTTGTCACCGGTCAGGAAGGGATTGCGGGGCCGTTCATAGGTAGTCAGCCCCATCTTCCCGCTCATGCCGTACTCCTTGACCATTGCTCTGGCGATATCGGTGGCCCGCATCAGGTCGTTCTGAGCTCCCGTGGATACGTCTCCGAAGATCAGCTCCTCCGTCACCCGTCCGGCCAGGAGCACGGCCAGCCGATCCTCCAGCTCGCTCTTGGTCATCAGGTAGCGATCCTCTGTGGGTAGCTGGATCGTATACCCAAGGGCGGCGATTCCCCTCGGCACGATGGAGATCTTGTGCACCACGTCCGTGTTGGGAAGCGTCTCGGCCACCAGGGCGTGGCCCGCTTCGTGGTAGGCCACGATCTTTTTCTCCCTGGGGCTGATAAGGCGCTTCTTCTTCTCCAGGCCGGTGACGACCCGATCGATGGCCTCGTCCAACTCATCCATGGTGACGCTCTTCTTGCTGCGTCGTGCAGCCAGCAGGGCCGCCTCATTGACGATATTGGCCAGATCGGCACCCACCATGCCGGGGGTTCGACCGGCAATCACTTTCAAGTCCACATCGCCGGCAAGCTTCACATTGACACTGTGGATCCGCAGGATCTCCTCCCTGCCGTTCAGGTCGGGCCGATCCACCACGACCTGGCGGTCGAAACGCCCGGGTCGCAGCAGCGCCGGATCGAGGATCTCGGGACGGTTGGTGGCGCCCATGATGATGACCCCGGCCCGGGTGTCGAACCCGTCCATTTCCACGAGCAGCTGGTTCAGAGTCTGCTCCCGCTCGTCGTGACCGCCGATCGGGTTGAATCCCCGCACCTTACCCAGGGCGTCCAGCTCGTCGATGAAGATAATGCAGGGCGCCTTGCCTTTGGCCTGAGCGAACAGATCCCGAACCCGGGCCGCCCCGACTCCGACGAACATCTCGACGAACTCGGAACCGGAGATGTGGAAGAAGGGAACCTTCGCCTCTCCGGCCACGGCTTTGGCCAGCAGGGTCTTTCCCGTTCCGGGGGCGCCCACCAGCAGGACGCCCTTGGGAATACGTCCGCCCAGTTCCTCGAACTTCTCAGGAGTCTTCAGGAATTCCACGACCTCGGTGAGCTCCTCCTTGGCCTCGTCGATGCCGGCCACATCGTCGAAGGACGTCTTTTTGGCCTCCTCGTCCGCCACCAGGCGGGCCTTGCTCTGGCCGACGTTGAGGATCCCCGGGCCGCCTATGGACATGCGGCGCATCGTGAAGTTCCAGATTGCGAAGATGATCAGCAGAGGAAGGATCCAGGAAAGGAGGGTGCTGAAGAAATTGTTGGCCTGACGCCCGGAGAAGCGCACCCCCTTCTCCTCCAGCTGACTGACCAACTGCGGATCCTCGACCCGATTGGTCACGAACGCCTCCTTCTCGTTTTCGCTGCGCACGATCACGCCGCGGATATCCGACGGAGAGACGGACACATCCTGGATCATGCCCTGTTCCAGATACTGTTTGAACTCGCTGTAGGGAATCTCCCGGGACATCCCGCGCACGAACAGAAACTGCAGTCCGAAGATCAGCAGCAGGGCGATGGCTATGTAGCCCAAAGATATTTGCCGCTTTTTATGCTGGTCATCGTTCATTGTTGTTCCCGTTATTATGATACGAACCGCCCTGGGAAAAGACAAGCCGAATTTGCCCAATCGCCCTTGAACATCGCCGAGATTGCGGTGTACAAGGCTTCATGCTCTACTTCGAGTTGCTTTGTGGGGCCAGTGGGGATATGATCCTCGCTTCTCTGGTCGACCTGGGGGTTCCCCTGTCCTATCTCAGAGGCCGCTTGCGCCGACTGGAGATCCCGGGATTGACGATCAGGCAAACACGCAGGGTTCGAGCCGGCAGGTCCTGCCTGCAGCTTGCGATCACCTGGAGTGAGGTCCGCCAGCGGGAGTATCGAAATCTGGCCGCCATTCTCACCCTGTTGAAGCGCGGCGAGTATCCGCCAACTGTGGTGGCTACCTGCCGGCGTATCCTCAACCGGCTGGCCGAAGCGGAGAGTCAGGTGCACGGTGTTGCGGTAGAGCACGTGCATTTTCACGAGATCGGAGCCGTCGATACGGTTGTGGATGTTCTGAGCTTTGCGCTGGCCCTCGATTATCTGGAGGTTGAGCAGGTCCTGTTCTCGACCCTGACTGTGGGCAGCGGCACGGTCGACACGGCTCACGGCAGGCTTTCGGTGCCGGCGCCGGCTACCCGGGTCATGCTGTCCGGTTTTCGGGTGCGGCCGCTGGATACCGGCACAGAGATCCTCACCCCCACCGGCTGCGCCATCCTGACGGCCTGCGGCAGGCAGGTTTCCGGCGGGCAGGAAGCCGGCAAAGCGGAGGGCCGCCGGCTGGGCGAGGGTTTCGGCTGCGGTCAGAAAAACATCCCCGGGTTTCCAGATTATCTGCGGGTGCTGCACCTCTTCAGATGAGGCGGGTCCGCAAGCTTAGACGATTCCGAGCACATCCATCAACTGCCTCAGATCCGTCAGCAGAACATCCTCTCCCACGTCGCGGATACGGGGATCCCCATCCCGGGGACGGAAGGAACGATCATCCCCGGCGAACAGGGCGGTTTTCATTCCCGCTTGGACGGCCGGCCAGATATCGTTGAGCCTGTCGTTGCCCACGTACAGTACGTGCTCCGGCTTGATGCCGCGACGGTTCAACACCTCGAGGGCGCTGCGGAACAGCCGTGGCGAAGGTTTTGCTTCCAGGAGCCTGTAGGACCACACGCACAGACCGGGGTCGAAACCAAGGAGCTCCAAGCTCCTGTTGAGAAGAGCCGGAAACAGCAGGGGAGTGAAGAATTGGGCATTGGAGACGATGCCGAGAGATACTCCCCGCTCTTTCAGGTGCCGGAGAGTCCGTGCAAGTCCCGGCATGGGCCAGGTCGGATTGCTGCGGCACTCGTACTCCGCGGCCACGGTTTCGCAGAGCGCCCGGGTCGGCTTCTCCCTGCCGAATCCCCGTGCCCGCAGGTATTCCAGCACCTCGCGAACGATACTCCTGATATCCACCTCCGGATACTCCAGACCGCAGTCTTTGAGCCGTTCGTGGGTCCGGGTGATCGCTTCCACCAGAACCACGGCCGCCTGCTCCGCAGTGTTTCGGTCTGCGGGGAGCTCAGCGGCCTCCAGAGCCTCTCTCATTGCCTGGCTGCGAGTCTCCCCGTCGCCGCTGGCGATATCTCCGGAGGTTGAGATAAAGAGCGTGCCGTACAGGTCGAACAGCACGGCCCGGATATCGGGTAGCCGAATCAATCGGGCCTGCCGGTCGGTGGGAATCGGAGTGAGAGGACGGGCGTGTCGCCGCAGCCGGGCGATCAGCGCCTGAGGCTCGACAGGTTCCACAGGCTCCACAGGCGACTCGGGGATCACCAGCGGATCAGATTTCCCCCGTAGGTCAGCCCGGCGCCGAAGCCGATGGCCATCAGCAGGTCTCCCTCCTGGAGCATGTGCTTGCCTTGAAGCTCGGCCAGGGCGATCGGAATCGTGGCGGCGGAGGTGTTGGCAAACTCCTGGATGTTTACGTAGAACCTCTCCAGGGGGATTTTCTTCCTCTTGGCCGCGGCCTCTATGATGCGCAGGTTGGCCTGGTGGGGGATGATATATTTGATATCCTCGACGCTCAACGAGTGGTATTCCAGCAGATGCTCGATCGTCTCGACCAGGGAAGACACCGCGAAATTGTAGACCTTCCGCCCGTCCATCTTGAGCAAGAGATCTGCCGGGTCGGTCACTCCCGGCTTGAAGGGAAAACGGCTACCCCCAGCGGTGCGTTCCAGTAGGCGGGCGCCCCAGCCCCGAGAACGGATGTAGGTGTACAGCACACCCCGTTCTTCGGGTTCCTCTTCGCCGCAGATTACCGCAGCCCCGGCTCCGTCGCCGAAAAGGACGCAGGTGTTTCGATCCTGCCAGTCGACATGACGGGAAAGCACTTCGGATCCGATGAGCAGTATTTTTCTGGCAAAGCCGGAGACGATGAACCCCTTGGCCGTCTCCAGGCCGTAGATGAAACCGGTGCAGCCGGCCACCATGTCCATGGCAGCGGCGTTATTAGCACCCAGGTTTTCCTGCACGATGCAGGCCGTTGCCGGAAAGCCGACGAAATCCGGTGTGGCCGTGGCCAGAAGAATCATGTCGAGCTCTTCCGCTCCGATTTCCGCCCGATGCAGGGCCTTCTTGGCGGCTTCCGTGGCCAGGTCCGATGCCGCCTGGTCCTCCGCCGCGATGTGGCGATAGCTAATCCCGGTGTGGGATACGATCCATTCATCGGAGGTATCCAGATATTCTTCGAACTCATGATTCGACATACGCCTGTCCGGTACGTAGGTACCGGTAGCGCGAATGACTGCATTCATGATTGTCTCCATCAGAAAAAGGTTCCAGCATTCTATGCGAGATTGGTGGCACTTGACAACCCATAGGCTATGTGCTATTTTTTGCGATCCCAAAGGAGCCCGTATGAAGACCTGTTTTCTCTTTCCCGGACAGGGAGCACAGTATCCCGGCATGGCCAAGGACCTCTGGGAGTCAAGCGCCAAGGTAAAAAATCTGTTCACCCTGGCCTCGGATGCCACGAGTATGGATCTGAAGCGGCTGCTGTTCGAGGGAAGCGAAGAGGAGCTGAAAGCCACGGACAACACCCAGGTCGCCGTGACCCTGGCCAGCGTGGCGGCCAGCCTGGTCTGCAAGGAAGAGGGGATCGATCCTGAGGGTTTTGCCGGATTCAGTCTGGGGGAATACAGCGCCCTGCATGAGGCGGGGGTGATTGCCCTGCAAGACCTCTTTCCGATCGTCAAGATCCGGGGGCAGCTGATGGAGAAGGCCGCCCGGGCTCTGGATACGCCGGGAAGCGACGACCGCGCCGGAATGGCTGCGGTGTTGGGATTGGATTTTGCCAAAGCGAAAGAGGTGCTCGAAACACTTAAGGGCAAACAGGTGTTCCTGGCCAACTATTCCAGCCCGTCTCAGATCGTCCTGGGGGGCACCGCCGAAGGATTGGCCGAGGCTGAAGGGGCGTTCAAAGAGGGGGGAGCCCGGCGCTATGTCGTCTTGAGGGTCTCCGCACCTTTTCACACCCCGCTGCTGGAGGAAGCCCGCAAGGGGCTGGAAGAGGTGCTTGCCGGCTACAGGTTCAACGATCCGGTCAAGGCGGTATACGCCAACGTCACGGGGAAAAGGATAACTTCCGGTGAAGAGGCTCGCCTCCTGTGCGTACGGCAGGCGGTTTCGACGGTACGCTGGGTCGAGGAGGAGCAGAGCCTGCTGGATGACGGATTCAATCGATTTTTCGAGGTAGGCCCGGGCTCCGTGCTCGGCGGCCTGTGGAAGGCTTTTTCCAGAGACCACCCCTGCCTCCCCGCGGGAAAGCTGGAAGATATCGAGAAAATCATCGAGGGATAGGAGCATGATGTTAGAAGGAAAGAAGGCAATCGTTACCGGGGGAGCCCGGGGGATCGGCCTGGAGATCGTACTGCGATTTCTCAGGGAAGGAGCCACGGTATATTTCATCGATCTGAATCCCAGTGAGTTCCTCAAGCGTATGCAGGCGACTGCCAAAGAGGGAGGCGGTCGGGTCGTCTTCAAGCAGGCGAACGTCGCCGTAGAGGACAAGATCGTCCCGGTGATCGAGGAGATACTCAAGGAGGCCGGCACCGTCGACATCCTGGTGAACAATGCCGGAATCACCGACAACAATCTCATCTTCCGTATGACCCTGGAGGCTTGGAACAGGGTCATGAGCATCAACCTGGCCAGCGCCTTTATGATCAGCAAGGTAGTTGGGCGTCATATGGCCAAGAATAAGAGCGGCTCCATCGTCAACATGGCTTCCGTGGTGGGGGTCGGGGGGAACGCCGGCCAGGCCAGTTACGCCGCCTCCAAGGCGGGATTGATCGGGCTGACGCGCAGCCTGGCCAAGGAGCTGGGGATGCGGGGTGTGCGGGCAAATGCCGTAGCACCCGGATATATCGACACGGAGATGACCCGGGAGCTGCCGGAGGCGGCTCACGAGGCGTTTCTGACTCAAATCGCCATGAAACGTCCGGGCAGCCCCGAGGAAGTGGCCAAGGTAGTGACCTTTCTGGCTTCGGAGCAGTCCTCCTATGTATCGGGAGAAGTGCTTCGAGTAGATGGCTGCATGTCCATCTAGAAAAACTGTTCTTGAGTTCAAGGAGAGATCTATGGTCAAACGAGTGGTGATTACCGGTTTGGGGACGGTGAACCCCCTCGGAAATAACGTCAAAGATTATTGGGAACGGGTGAAGGCCTGCGAGAACGGCATCACCCGAATTACCCGCTTTGATCCTTCAGAGCATCCCAGCCAGGTAGCCGGGGAGGTCAAGGATTTCAATCCGGGAGACTTCTTTGACGCCAAAGAGGCCCGCAGGATGGACCGCTTCACCGTCTATGCGGTGGCCGCGGCGATCCAGGCGCACGAGGATGCGGGTCTGAAGAACGGCGACATCGATCCCGATCGGATCGGAATCGTCCTGGGCAACGGCATCGGCGGGATCGAGGTGTTGGGGGACAACTTCAAGAAGTTCTTCGATCGGGGTGTCAAAGCCGTGCATCCCCTGCTGGCACCGATGATGATCACCAACATCGCACCGGCGAACGTCGCCATCAAGCTCAACCTGCAGGGCCCATGCCACGCCGTGGTTACCGCCTGCGCCTCCGGAACAGACGCAATAGGTGAGGCTTTGAGCTGGGTGCGCAGGGGCCGGGCGGACATGATGCTGGCCGGCGGAACCGAAGCCGCTCTGACTCCCCTGGGATTGGCAAGCTTTACCGCGATTCAGGCGGTGAGCACCAGGTACAATGACACTCCTGAGAAGGCCTCCAGACCCTTCGACGCCGGACGGGATGGTTTCGTCATGTCCGAGGGTTCCGGAATCGTCGTGCTGGAGGAGCTGGAGCACGCCAAGAAGCGGGGAGCCAAGATCTACGCTGAGCTGCTCGGCTACGGTGCAACCTGTGATGCCAACCACCTGACCGCTCCGCATCCCCAAGGGGTTGGAGCGGTGCGAGCCATGCAGCGGGCCTTGGCGGACGGCGGCCTCACGATTGAGGATATCGATTATATCAACGCCCACGGTACATCCACCCCGGTAAACGATCCGGTGGAATCCAAGGCAATCAGGGAAGTTTTCGGAGAGCAAGCGGACAAGCTCAAGGTGTCTTCCACCAAATCGATGGTCGGTCACCTGCTGGGGGCAGCCGGAGGCGTGGAGGCGATCGTAATCGCCAAGGCGCTCAAGGAGCAGTTCTATCCGCCCACGCGCAATTATGAAAATCCGGATCCGGATTGTGATCTGGATTATATACCCAACAAGGGTTTCTCCGGCCCGATGCGAACTGCCATGAGCAACTCCTTCGGTTTCGGCGGTCACAACGGCGTTCTGGTTTTCAAGCGCTACGAGGAGTAGGAGCTGTTCGGTTTTAAAAAAGATCGAGCTGTTTGTGAGTCTCTGAAGCCGCAGATGTCTGTCTGCGCGCAGCGGCGCTCTGCAGCTCCAGCAGGCCTTTCTCGATCGGATCGAGGAAAGGGCTCCTGGCCGGGCGATATTCCCGTCCGAAAAGCCGCCGTCGCGTTGCATAGCTCAAGAACAGATAGCGCTTGGCCCGGGTCATGCCTACGTAGAACAGTCTGCGTTCCTCCTCAGGATTCGCCGCCGCTTTCTCGAACAGGGAGTAGGGCAGCAATCCCTGCTCGCACCCGGCGATGAACACGCAGGCAAACTCCAATCCCTTGGCCGCGTGCAGGGTCATCAGGGTTACCCGTTCGCTCCTGCGGTTGTAGCCGTCCGTCCCGGATCCCAAGAGGACGTGTTCAAGGAATTTGCCCACATCGGTTCCGAAGGATCCGGCAAGCTCGACAAGCATTCGCTGCTGCGGTGGAGGGATTTCCAGGTGCACGAACTCCCGTATTGCGGCCAGCAACTCCGCTACCGAAGCGTTTTTTCCGGTCAACTCCCGCAGCCCATCGAGTCTTTCCCCATCGATCAGCTTCCTCTTCATCAGGACGGTGCGGAGAAGCGGATTGTCAGTCACGCAGAGGCGGAGCAGATCGATTAGTGACTTGACCGGCTCGGAATTGAAAAAAGGGGTCTCTCCCACAGTCTGGCAGGGAATCGAATGATTCTGAAAAGCCTCCTCCAGAACCTTCATCTGGCGGCCGATACGGAAGAGCACGGCGAAATCGGCCAGGCTGCGGATTCCTTCGGTTGTTGACCCCTCGCTGATGCTGCTGTCCATGGAGAAGAAACGTAGACCCCCCATCATGTCCTCGATCGTCCGGGCGATCCGCTCCGCTTCGCTCCTGTCGGTGGGATTCTCCAGGATTCGAATCCGCACACCCTCTTCCATTCCTTGAAGCGCGGCGGATGAACCTGCACCGGCCAGTACCTGAGCGGAGGCCTGGAGGATCGTATCGGAGCAGCGATAGCTGCGGGAGAGGTCGAGCAGCGTTGCCTCGGGATAGTCACTGAGGAATCGATTGATGAAGCCGACCTCGGCTCCCCGGAACCCGTAGATCGCCTGGTTGGGATCACCGATGGCGAACAGGTTGGGTTGCTCCCCCGCGGCCAGCTGCCGGATCAGGCGGTACTGAGCCAGGTTGATATCCTGATACTCATCTATCAGAATCCATTGGAAGCGTTCTCGGTACTCGGCCAGAACGTCGGTGTGGGCGCTGAAAAGCGAGACGATTTTTTGAATAAGATCATCCAGGTCGAAGAGGTTCTTCTGCATCAGGGCCTGTTCGTACAGATCGAAGCGCTCCCGTTTTTCCGGTTCGTCGATTTCCTCAGAGTGTTTCAAGCTCCGCTTCAGGGCGCTGATTTCCTCCCGAACGGAGGAGGCGGTCTGGCCTGTGCCCACTCCCGGCAGGGAGCGGATCACCTCCAGCTGCTCGTCCTCATTGATCAGGGAGAATCGCTCGTTTCGACAGAAACGCTTCGCTTCGGTTTTGAGGATGGAAAGCCCCAGTCCGTGGAAGGTGTACAGATTCAGCCGGGCGATCTGCTTCGCGCTGAGTTGCCTCTGAAGCCGGCTCCTCATCTCCTCCGCCGCCTTGTTGGTAAAGGTCACGGCCAGGATTTGGCCGGCTTCCACGTGTTGTTCTTGGACCAGATAAGCGATACGGGCGGTCAGGGTCCGGGTTTTCCCGGTTCCCGGCCCGGCAAGGATCAACAGCGGACCGTTCCCGTAGGTTACCGCCCGGCTCTGCTGCTCGTTCAATGTCGCAAGGGTCGAGACTTCCGCGGTCTGTCCCGTTGATCCGGTGGCCGCCGGAGCGTTGCGGCGATAGGCGGTTATATCGAAGCCGACGGGCGGAGCTCTTTCCGGTGACTCGGGTGTGCTCAGTCGCTTTTCCGGGAACAAGAGCTCCTGAGGGCTGAGCTGCTTGATCTCTCCCTCGGTAAAGAGGCGTACCCTCCCGAACTGGCCGTCGAAACCCGGTTCCACCCGCACTTGGCGGCGTCGCATCCTGCGTATCGCCTCTGCGAGCAGCTCGTTGGTGCGGCTCTCAATCTCCTCTCCGGGCAGATCGAGCAGGAGGGCGAATTCCGAACCGGCAGCTTGAACGGCGCTCGCGTACAGGCGAGCGACCTGTTTGGACTGGGCTCCGACTCCGGTGATCTCGGAAAATATCTCTTTCAGCGGGATCAGGGAGTGAAATCCCCGCCGGCTGCTCGGATCGGGTATCCTCTCCCTGTCGGCCAGCTGAGCCACCCGGTTGAGCACGCCGACGGTCACCGGCTTGCCGCAGACCGGACAGATGCCGCGATGGCGGAGGGTTTCCAGGGGGTCCCAGCAGATGCCGCACTTGCGGTGGCCGTCGTAGTGGTATTTCCCCTCCTGGGGAAAGAACTCGAGGGTACCGAGGAGGCCCGATTCCTGAGGTGTGGACTGGCCGCCCGACAGTGCCGTGATGATCCCGGGGTAGGACAGATCCGTATCCAGCAGATTCGCCTCCCGTCCGAGCTTCTCCGGCGAGTGGGCGTCGGAATTGGAGATCAGAGTGTACCCGTCGAGGAAGCTGCACAGCCAGTTCATCGGCGGGTCCGAGGAGAGCCCCGTTTCTACGGCTCGGATATGCCCACTGAGATCCCGGTAGCACTCGACGATGCCGGGGAAACCACTCTTTGCACCGAGAGCGGAGAACCAGGGTGTCCAGATGTGGGCGGGCACGAAGAAGCACTGATCGGAGGACTCCAGGGCGATTTCCAGAAGATCCCGGCTGTCCAGACCGAGGATCGGGCGCCCATCGGAGCTGATATTGGCAAATCGGGACAGCCGTGCCTGTATGGTTTCCGCCGCTTCAAAGGCGGGAACCAGAATCAGGTTGTGGACCTTGCGTACCCGCTCCCCCCAGCGGTAGATATTGCTGATCTCGGCGGAGAGGACAAAGCGTACCGGGGCGGATTGCCCATCCGCCGGATCGGAGACCGGGAGGGAGGCTGCGTCCGCTTTCCCGTCCAGGCTGTACTGCCGCTTCAACCGGAAAAGGCCCTCTTCGGCGGGCTCCAGCTTCTCCTTCAGCTCCTCCAACCAACCGGGATGGGTGAAGTCGCCGCAGCCGATCACGCCGATGCCCTTGATCCGGGCCCAGGCATCAAGGTACTCCGGGGTGAGCTGCGGGCTGGTGGAGATGGAGTAGTGGGAGTGGATGTGAAGATCAGCGATGAAGCGCATTGTTTGTATCTTTTCCCTCTCGCAATCTACTTGTCAATGCCTCGTCCTTATTTGTATTTTGGGTTATAGGTTTGATGATGTCTGAACAGTCCATGGATCCCCGGCACGGCGACGAACTGCTCGAGGATGTCGAAAAAGAAACCAAAGAACCGGACATGTACAAGGTGGTGCTTCACAACGATGATTATACCACCAAGGAGTTCGTCGTCGAGGTACTGCAGACCGTGTTTCACAAGCCGGCGATCGAAGCGACCAAGATCATGATGGACGTTCACAAGCGAGGAAAAGGGGTTGTCGGCGTATACACCTGGGACATCGCCCAGACGAAAGTCATCCAGGTGCGCCAGATGGCCAAGGTGAGGGAGTTTCCCTTGAAATGCACGGTTGAGCCGGCCTAAGCTAGGACCGGCATGAGCTAGAAAGGATTTTTATGAAAGTCAGCGACGATGTTCAGGGAGTCCTGCAAGCCGCCTATCTCCACGCCAAGGAGAGGGAGCACGAGTACCTGACCCCTGAGCACATTCTTTTTTCTTCTCTGTTCTTCGATGTTACCCAGGATATCGTGAAGTCCTGTGGCGCGGATCCGGAGGAGATCAAAGAGGATCTGGATAAACATCTCAGAGATTCGGTACCCGTGGTACAGGACTCCGAACCCGTTCAATCCCTCGGGTTCCAATCGGTTATTGCCCGGGCCCTGTTCCATTCCGAAGCCTCCTCCAAGGAAATCGTGGATATCGGGGATATACTGGTGTCGATCATCGACGAGACCAAGAGTTTCGGCGCCTTCTACCTGAAGAAGGCCGGCGTGACCCGCTACAACCTGCTTCAGGTGATCTCCCACGGCGGGATTCTGGAAAGCGATCCGGACAACCGCCGGAGCCAGGAAGAGCAGGCCGAAAACGAAGAGGCGGAGGAAGAAGAGACCCGCGGAGCCGGGGGCAGGCGCAGAATGAGGCGCAGCGCCCTGGAGATGTTCACCCGTGAGCTGACCAGGGCGGCCGGCGAAGGGCAGCTGGAACCGCTGATCGGCAGGGAGGATATCCTGGAGCGCACGGTGCAGGTCCTCTGCCGGCGGTTGAAGAACAACCCGGTGCTGGTCGGAGATCCCGGTGTGGGCAAGACGGCGATCGCCGAGGGGCTGGCCCAGCGGATCGCTGAAGGGGACGTGCCGGATCTGTTGAAAGAGTATGAGGTGTTCGCCCTGGATATGGGCAGCGTGGTGGCCGGTACCCGCTACCGGGGGGACTTTGAAGAGCGTCTCAAACAGGTGATAAAGGAGCTGGAGAAGAAGGAGAGGGTGATCCTGTTCATTGATGAGATCCACACCATCGTCGGCGCGGGCGCGGTATCCGGCGGATCCCTGGACGCCTCGAACATCCTCAAACCGGCAATCGCCTCAGGGCGCATCCGCTGTCTGGGCTCCACCACCTACGACGAGTATAAGAAGTACTTCGAGCGGGACCGGGCGCTTTCCCGGCGGTTTCAAAAGATCGAGGTTACCGAGACGACGCCGGAGGAGACCTTCCAGATCCTCCAGGGTTTGAGGGACCGCTATGAGGAGTACCATCAGGTCAAGTACACCGACGAGGCCCTGCAGGCCGCGGTGGATCTATCCGACCAATACATCAACGATCGCTTCCTGCCGGACAAGGCCATCGACGTGATTGACGAGGCGGGGGCGTATACGCGTATTCTCGCCTATCGGGGGGGGCTGAGCGTCAGCCCGGAGCCGCTGCTCACCAATTCGGACATCGAAAAGGTCGTTTCCAAGATCGCCAAGATTCCGGAGAAAACGGTTTCTTCCTCCGAGGTGGATCGCCTGATGACCCTGGAGGAGGAGCTCAAGAGGGTGATCTTCGGCCAGGATGCGGCCATCGAATCGGTGGCACGGGCGGTCAAGAACTCCAGAGCCGGTTTTCGCGAACCGAACAAGCCGGTGGCCAACTTCCTTTTCGTGGGTCCGACGGGGGTCGGCAAAACCGAGCTGGCCCGCCAGCTGGCCGATCACCTGGGAATCGCCATGCACCGCTTTGATATGAGCGAGTACCAGGAGCGGCATACGGTCAGTCGCCTGATAGGATCCCCCCCGGGATACGTGGGCTACGACGAAGGGGGGTTGCTGACCGATGCGATCCGAAAGACCCCCCACGCCGTAGTTCTCCTGGACGAGGTGGAGAAGGCCCACCCGGATGTCTTCAACGTTCTGCTTCAGATCATGGACTACGCCACCCTCACCGACAACGCGGGGCGGAAGGCGGATTTCCGAAATGTCATCCTGATCATGACCTCCAACGCGGGTGCCCGGGAGCTGGGCAAGGCTTCGATCGGTTTCGGTGAGCGGGTGATCGGAGCCGATGCCATCGATGACGCGGTGGACCGGGTCTTCAATCCGGAGTTCCGCAACCGTCTGGACAAGGTGGTGACCTTCAACCGTCTGGATGAGCAGGTGATCCTTCAGATCGTGGACAAGGAGATCCGGCTGTTCGAAGACCAGCTGCAGGAAAAGGGGATCGCCATAGAGGTCAGCGAAGCCTGCCGCAAGCACCTGGCGGACAAAGGGTACAGCCCCGAGTTCGGTGCCCGCAACATCGCCCGGCTGGTACAGCAGAAGGTGAAAGATTTCTTCGTGGATTCGGTGTTGTTCGGAGCTCTGACCAAGGGAGGAAAGGCCTACGTGGACCTGGATCCGAAAAGCGGCGAGGTCACGATCAAGACGAGAAAGCCCAGGAAACCCAAGGGTACCAAGACGGATGGCGAGGCCCGGCCGGGGCAAGAAAACGGGGGCAACGGTGAGAAAGCGGATGCAGCCTCCGGGTCGGATCCTGGGCAGGGATCTTAGAGGGACTTGGGTCGGGTTTCCCGCATCTGCTCCTCGTGTTCTTTCAGGGCATTTGTAATCAGAAGCTCCTCGTAAGCAATCGAATAGTCTTCCCGCAGTGCATCGCTTCCACCGATGCGGGCCAGCTGACTGCCAACAGCCAGAAGTAGCGCCTGGGCTTCCGCCAGTCTGTTTTGGGACATGTAGTAGCGGCTGAGAATCAGTTCGGAGCGACTGCGCTCCAGCGGGGTTTTGGCTTCCCGAATTGAACCGATCAGCAGTCCTTCAGCCACGCTGTCGTTGCTGATGTTTCCGTCGAAGATATAAAATCTAGCGAGTCTGTCCGCACTGTTTTCCCGGATGAGCGCGGATTCTCTGCTGAGCGAATACAGATCCGGCAGCGCGATCAATTGATCCTCCACGATCACGTAGGAGCGTTTGTAGGTTTTAGCCACGTTCTCCACCCCGAGATAGATCGTCGTACCCTCCCGGTCCGTGTTGGTGGCCAGCAGAACGCTGCGCTGCTCCCCGATCTGCATCAACTGCAGGGATACCACCAGAGACCCCTGCTCCGTGAAGTTGTCGAAGATCAGGTTTACGGGGGTCTGAAAATCCAGATTGTACAGAACCCCGGCCAGGATCCTGATCTTGTCTTCCAGACTGAAGATTTTGTGCAGGCCGAAACGTTGAAAGATATCGGTGTACAGGTAGTGGATTAGGAAGTACTCGTTCAGCTGCAGCCAGTTATCGTGGTTGTGCCGCCCCTCTTTCAGGATTCTGTATCCCGGGGAGGGATTCAGCTCCGGCTCCTGCACCTGTTCCGGAGTATCGGCGGAGGTCGGTTCGGCAGGCGGGGAAGGCACGGAGGTGCAGGCGAGAAAACTCACTGCGAGTACCAGTAGAAGCAGGTGTTTCATACATTAATTTGAAGGCAGGAGGTGTTTTTGGTCAAGAAAGGGAAGACCTGTTTTCGGCAAAGGGCACGGTCCGGTTCAGGGCATCGATCCGATCCTGCTCCATGTGGTTGATCTCACCGATATGCTGCGCCATGATACGGGCCAGATTCGGATCGTAGAAGCGATGCAGGCTCCAGTTGGCGATAGCCTGGAAGCCCCGGCGCGTTTTGTGGGAAGAACCGATTCCCGGGTCGAAGCGCCGTATGCTGTTGTTGATCGCCCACTCGATAGGGCCGTAGTAGCAGGCGTTGAAGTGCAGGCTGTCATAATGAACGGTGCTTCCCCAATAACGGCCGTACAGCTGTTCACCTTTGTTCAGCAGAAAGGACATGCCCACGGGATCTCCGTTGTTCTCCAGATCGTAGGCTCCCAGAAGCAGGATTCGATGACGGTAGTCGTCGAACAGTCCGGAGAAGAACTCCCGATTCAGGTACTTGGCCGCCCAGGGGCCGAACTGAGCATTGGTCAGCTCGTAGAAATGGTACATCCTATCCAACAGCTCGACGGTAATCTGATCGCCGCTGAAGGGTCGAATCGTCAGGTTTTGCTCGGAGAGTTTTTTGCGCTCCCGCCGGATGTTGCGGCGCTGGTTCTTGTCGAAGCTCCAGAGGTACTCCTCGAAGCTGGTGAACCCGGGATTTTCCCAGACGTAGCTCTGGTGCATCCAGGCGACGAATCCCAGATCCTCCATTACCTTCAGCCACTGCGGGTCTACGTAGTTGAAGCTCAAGCCCGCCATGTTGTTCTGACGGCACAGACCGTCGATGGCTTCGACCATGGCTGCGGTCAGCACCTGCTCATCCTCTCCCGGTGCAATAAGGAATCTGTACCCCGATACGGGAGTAGCCGGGCTCATGCCCACCATCTTGGGATAGTAGGGGATTCCCAGACGGCCGGCTACGTCCGCCCAGATGTAGTCCCACACGAACTCTCCCTCGCTGTGCCCCTTGACGTAAAGGGCAGCGGCGGCCACCAGTTCGCTGCCGGCCCACACGGTCAGGTGGATGGGCAGCCAGCCGGTTTCCGGGCGCATGCTCCCCGAGGCTTCCATCCGGTGCAGCCACTCCCACTCGAGGATCGGCGTGTCAAGGGGAAGCGCCAGAGCGTTCCAGGCTTCCTTGGGGATTTTGGAAATATCGCGTATCCATTTTAGGCGGTAGCGGGTCTGCTTTTTCTCGGTCATTGTTGGACTCGCGCCCCCGGTGGGGTTGTGCGGACCGTTTACGGCGCTCGATGCCGACCCGGCGGGCTAGATCTAATATAAGAAAATCCGGCCGGGGAGGAAGGTTTCAACTGCTCTTTTTATTTATTTACCCCTGTTTTGCAATCGGCTGTTGAAGAACATCCCTGCTCCGCGAAGAGGATGATCACCTGCGAGCGGCTCACCTCCAGCTGCCGGCAACGCACTCCCGCAGCCTCGAACATCCGCCTGGAGGCTTTGACTGCGTCGGTCTTGGCGTATTTGTCGGAGAGGTAGATCACCTCGGTGATTCCTGCCTGGATGATCACCTTGGCGCACTCGTTACAGGGAAACAGGGCCACGTACAGCCGGCAATCGTACAGGTCGGCGGAGATCTTGTTGATCACCGCGTTGAGCTCCGCATGGCAGATGTATGGATATTTGGTATCCAGGAAATCCCCCTCCCGATTCCAGGAAAACTCGTCGTCGGAACAGCCGGTGGGGAACCCGTTGTAGCCGACTCCGACGATCTTGTTTTTGGGATTCACGATACAGGCGCCGACCTGAGTATTGGGATCCTTGCTTCGCTGAGACGAGAGCAGGGCCACCCCCATGAAGTACTCGTCCCAGCTGAGGTAATCCGTTCTTTTTTTCATCTATCCTTCCTTCGCCGCGTGCTCTTCGATCAGAGCATTGAGCCGCCGTCGGTAGTAGCGGAAATCCACCCAGGAGATCTCCGGATGGGCCGCATGGCTCCGGAGAGATCCGGCAGATGTATAGTAATCAAACCGGGGCCCTCTGATCAATTGAAGTGATCCCGATTGTTGCGTATGATGCACAAGTATGACCTCCAAGGAACGCTTCGAGCAGACCTGCCGGCATCGAAATCCCGACCGGCAACCCCGTCGGAAGAGATTTCGATAGATGAGGATTCCATGAAAGCCCTGGTGTTGGAAGAGTACAACCGGTTCGCCTACAAGGACGTCCCCGACCCGGAGGTCGGGCCGGGGGAGGTACTGATCGCTGTCAAGGCCTGCGGGATCTGCGGCAGCGACGTCCATGGCATGGACGGCTCCAGCGGGCGGCGGCAGCCGCCGATCATCATGGGTCACGAGGCGGCCGGCCTCGTCGCGGAGGTCGGGGAGGTGGTCGAAGGCTGGAAGCCAGGACAGCGGGTCACCTTCGACTCCACGATCTACTGCGGTACCTGCTGGCACTGCCGCAGGGGGGAGATCAATCTCTGTGACAACCGCCGGGTTCTCGGAGTCTCCTGCGACAAGTACCGGCAGCACGGGGCCTTTGCCGAGTATGTGGCTGTGCCGGCTCACATCCTCTACGCGCTGCCCGACGGGGTCGGTTTTCCTCAGGCGACGATGGTGGAAGCCCTGTCCGTCGTGGTCCATGCTGTGCGAAGAACTCCGGTGGAGCTGAACGACTCCGCAGTGGTGGTCGGAGCCGGAACCATCGGTCTCCTGGCCGTTCAGGTGCTCAAAGCTTTCGGCTGCAGCCCGGTGATCGCCGCGGACATCGATGAGGGCAGGCTCGAATGGGCCCGCAGGCTAGGAGCGGATGCGCTGATCGACTCGGGGAATGCCGAGGTAGGTGTGGAAGTGCGCAAGCATGCCGCCAGAGGCGTGGACGTGGCCGTGGAAGCGGTCGGCGTGGCCGCTTCGCTGCAGGATGCGGTAGCCGCGCTGCGCAGGGGAGGGTCCCTGACCGTGATCGGTAACCTGAAACCGTCGGTGGAGTTCCCGCTGCAGTCCGTGGTCACACGGGAGATCAGCGTCAACGGTTCATGCGCCTCCAGCGGCGAGTACCCGACCTGCCTGGAGCTCATCGGTCGCGGAGCCGTGGATGTCGACGCCATGATCAGCGCCACGGCGCCTCTAGCCGAAGGGGCCGCCTGGTTCCAGCGGCTGTACCGGGGACAATCCGACCTGATGAAGGTGGTGCTGGTTCCGTAGGAGTTGGAATGAAGAAACTGCGTACCGGGGTGATCGGCTGCGGGAAAGTCAGCCACACCCATGCCCAGGCGCTCTCGGGGTTGCGGGGATCCGAGTTTGTGGCCGCCTACAGCCGCTCTGCGGGCAAAGCCGCCGCCTTCGCCGGGCGCTACGGAGCCAAGGGATACGCCGACCTGGATGCGATGCTCAAAGAGGTCGAGGCCGTGGTGGTCTGCACCCCCCATCCCTTCCACGCCGCACCCGCGGTCCGGGCTCTGGAGGCGGGGGTACACGTCCTGGTGGAAAAACCGCTGGCTGCCTCCCTGCAGGACTGTGACGCCATGATCGCCGCCGCCGCTAAAAGCGGCTGCACCCTGGCAACGGTGAGCCAACGCCGCTGGTACGTCCCGGTTGTGCGAGTGAAGCGGGCCGTCGACGAGGGGAAGATCGGCACGCCGGTCCTCGGGATGGTGGCCATGCTGGGTTGGCGGGATGAGCCCTACTACCGCAGCGACCCCTGGCGGGGCAGCTGGCAGATGGAGGGGGGAGGGGTCTTGGTCAACCAGGCGCCGCACCAGCTCGATCTGCTGCTCTGGTTCATGGGTCCGGTCGCGGAGTTGTACGGTTGTTGGGACAACTTCAATCACCCCTACATCGAGGTGGAGGATACGGCCGTGGCGGTGATCCGCTTCGCCAATGGGGGATTGGGGAACATCGTGGTCTCCAACTCCCAGAAGCCGGGCCTCTACGGCAAGGTCCATGTACACGGGAGCAACGGCGCTTCGGTGGGGGTGCAGACCGACGGCGGGGCCATGTTCATTGCCGGCATGTCTCCGGTTCTGGAGCCGCCGCTGAATGACCTGTGGACCGTTCCCGGAGAGGAGTCCCTGCTGGAGCGGTGGAAAGGGGAGGACGCGGAGTTCTTCCGGACCATCGATGCAACCAGCTACTATCACCGGCTGCAGGTAGAGGATTTTCTGCGTGCGGTCCTGGAGGACGGACAGCCCCTGGTCACCGGTAAGGAGGGGCGGAAGACCGTCGAGCTGTTTACAGGGATATACAGATCCAACCGGGACCGCCGGCCTGTGCAGTTCCCCCTGAAACCGGAGCAGGACCGTGAGGATTTCGACGGACGGCTGGCCGCGCAGCCCGACCCGCCCTGATACAACTCCGGTGGAGAGGAAGCCGCGAAACCAGCAAAGATCCGCTAACCAGTCGCATGGAGTGTTGCCAAAAACCGTGAGTTGTATTATGTTTTAATTGAGAATATTCTCAAAAAGCCATGCTCGTATACGGACCGGTTCCCTCCAGAAGGCTCGGGCGAAGTCTCGGGCTCAACAACATACCTTACAAGTATTGCAGCTACTCCTGCATCTACTGCCAGGTTGGACGGACGACCAAGATGCAGGTGGAGCCGGCAGTTTTTTATCCACCGGAAGAGCTCCTGCGGGAAACGAAGGCCAGGATTGAAAAGGTAGGAGCCGATGATCATACGGTCGATTATGTAAGCTTCGTTCCCGATGGCGAGCCGACCCTAGACAAGAACCTTGGAACCCTGATCTCCATGCTCAGGAAGGAACTGCGCTACCCCGTTGCCGTAATCACCAATGGTTCGATGCTCTGGCGGAAGGAGGTGGCGGAGGCGGTAAGCCTGGCGGATTGGGTATCCGTGAAGGTGGACAGTGTTGTCGAGTCGATCTGGCGGCGCATCAACAGACCGGACCGACGCCTGGAGTTCCCAAAGGTGCTCGAGGGTATCCGGACCTTTGCCTCGAGGTACAGAGGGCAGCTGGTCAGTGAAACCATGCTGGTGGATCGGGAGAACACCAATCCCAGCGAGCTTGCGGCACTGGCCGACTATCTGTCCGGGCTTTCTCCCCAAACGGCCTACCTCTCCGTACCCTCCCGACCTCCGGCACAACTCGGTGTTCGTATTCCAGATGCTGAGCAGTTGAACCGGGCCGAGCGAGCCTTCGAGGACGCCGGCCTGAACGTGTACAGCCTCACCGAATACGAAGGGGATCAGTTCACCGTCACCGCGGATACGGCCCAGGACATCCTGAGCATTGCCGCGGTCCACCCTCTGCGCGAAGACGCCCTGCGCAGGATCCTCGAACAATCGGAGGCGGACTGGGGGCTTGTGGAGCGATTGATCGCGGAGGGCCGCCTCCACAAGACCCTCCACGACCGGAAATCCTACTATCGGACCGTTTGAATCTCAGCGAATCTCATCCGTTGATTTGAAACCCCGACGTATTTGCAATATGGTGTAGGCGGGGGGAGGTTGATCCGTGTCAACTCAACATCCGCATGATCTCGAATCCCTGATCGACTCGGCGATCGAACAGAAAATCTTTCTCGGGATCGTCGTTCTGGTTTCGAAGCGGGGCGCGGTCGTATTCTCGCAGGCAAAGGGACAGCTCGATCCTCAAGGGGAGGACATGACGGAGGATACGATTTTCGATCTGTCGGAAATCACCCAACCTCTGGCCACCGCCCTGCTGACGGTCATGATCATGGGCCGGGAAAAGATCGGCGTCGGGGAGACCATCGGGTACTTCGTGCCGGAGATCACGCAGGAGAGCGGGGACATCACGTTGGGGCAACTGCTGCTTCATACCGGGGGGTTGCCGCTGAGTCCGCAGCTGTACAAGGAGTTTCCGGACGCCCGGAATATCGATTACAACCGGGCAGTCAAGACGCTGCTGGCGGTTAAGCCCGAAAAGCCACCGGGAAAACAGGTGCTCCCCGGCCAAACCGGCTATCTGTTGCTGGGGCAGTTCCTGAGGCGAGTGACCGGTGCCCGCCTGCAGGAGCTCTTTGCCCAGCTGGTAGCCGCTCCCTGCGGTCTGGCCGATACCTTTTTTAATCCTCCCGTCGTTCTCTGGGGGCGGGTTGCTCCCACCGGGCGGTGCCCGTGGCGAAAGCGGTGGATCCGCGGGCAGGTGTATGACAGAGACTCCTACTGCCTGGGCGGGGAGGGAGGTAACGCGGGGCTGTTCGCCACCGCTCCCAGCGTCCTGCAGCTTCTGTCCCTGTTTGAAAACGGCGGTGTTGTGAACGGTTTTCGGTTGCTTTCGACGAATCAGGTCAAACTGATGCGTACTTCCCTGACCGCCGGCCTCAACGGCAAGCGGTCCTTCGGTTTTCTCCTACAGGATGAGAGTTCTCCGGTGGGCCCACTTTTCAGTGACGGGTCCTACGGCAATACCGGCGGTACGGGGACGAGCGTCTGGATAGAGCCTGCGGGTCAGTTGATGATTGTGACGCTCAGCAATCGTATCCACCTGGATGGAGAAAAAACTCAAACCGGCTTCGTTGATTTTTGCAGACAGCTACACACTCTGATCCATCGTCGCTGGGTCTGATGCACCGTCCCTGTACGTGACGGCCTGTCGAGCGCAATGCCCCCTCAAAGAGGCGGGGTGATTTAAATGTCGTCCCTTCAGATCGGGCCGCCCATCGTCCTTTCACTGAAGGGGGGGATGGGGGCTTTCGCCCCGAGTGTCTAACGCGTTACTGTGATTTGAGAAACAGGTTCATCTTGGTGCCGCAGTTAGGGCAGATCCCTTTTGCCTGGCGGCGGCCCTGAGCGTTGGTGACGACCTGAGCATCCTTCATCATCCGTTTCGCTTTGCACTTGACGCAGTAGGCTTCGTACTCAGCCATGTATCCCTCCCCAAATTTAGATGTTGCTCCAATTCTACCCCAAGCCGGGTGAATTTTCAAACGTATTTTATACTAATTCTCGCCGAGATATACAGCCCTCCTTTGCCAGGTGTATCACAACGATACTGTAACCTCGCGGTTGCCATGACCCACGGGATCAGCATCCAGATTCCCCCTGTCGAACTCTGGCCCTGGATCGCCCAGATCGGGGATGTTCGGGGCGGCTTCTACAGTTTCACTTTCATCGAAAACCTCATCCGCGGTTGAACTGACGGCAAACGGGACCTCCTGGATATCCATTCACAAAAATCGGTTGACGATACGGCAGCGGCATTCGTACCCTTTTAAAACCATGGATGAGCTGCTGCTGCGAGGCGGAACAATCCACACAGTCGACCCGGTTCTGCCTTCAGCCGAAGCGGTGCTTATCCGCGGGGAGCGTATCACCTTTGTGGGCACCCAGTCGGAGGCGAGGCGCCGGACTTCAGCCGCGGTTCGGCAAATCGATCTGCGGGGCCGAACCCTCATTCCCGGATTCAACGACAACCATATCCACCTGGTCGCCATGGGGGATAACCTTGCTCGTCCCAACCTGCGGGGAATGGATGAAGGACAGATCGTAGATTTTCTCAAAGAGGTGTTCCGGGATGCCAAAGCGGGGGAAACCCTCTATGCATGGGGCTGGGACTACCCCAGCTGCCCCCGGCCGCATCGCAGCATCCTGGATGAAGCCTTCCCGGACAATCCGGTGGTGCTGATCCAGTTTTCGGGACACGGCAGCTGGGTGAACTCCCGGGTATTGGAAAAGTTTCGCATCGGTTCCCGGACCCCGGATCCGGAGGGTGGGGAGATCCTCAGGGATGAGAGGGGCATCCCCACGGGCATCCTGCGGGACACCGCGGCGCTTCCCATCCACCGGGCCCGTTTCCTGAAGATGCACAGGAACAGGACGCTTCAGAGGGATATGCTGGACCGCGCCCTGGCAGAACTCCGGAAGGTCGGAATCACCTCGATCCAGGACAACACCTGGTTCCCAAGTACCATTGACTTGCTCAACCGTTATCGAAGGGAAGGATCGCTCACCGTAAGGGTATCCTGCTGGTTCTACGGCATGATGCCCGCCTTCGCTGCACTGATGCATCTGAAGCGCTTCGATGATCTCTGGGTCAGGCGGGGACTGTGGAAGTATATCCTGGACGGCACCTTTTCCACCCGGACCGCCTGGCTGCTCGAGCCCTATGTGGGGGAGTCGGGTAGCTACGGAATTGCCACCGGTGTTCCGGATAGTATCGAACGATTCCTGGGTTTGTCGATTCTCAAGCGCCGTCAGGCGGCCTTTCATGCCATCGGCGACCGCACGATCCGCGAGCTTATCAACGCCGTCGAAAGGCACACCCGACGGCAGGAGGAGATAGCGGATCTGCGTCTTCGTATCGAACATGCTCAGTTGATCGATCCCGAGGATATCCCGCGACTCAGGCGTCTGGGGATTCTGGTATCGGCTCAACCTTCCGCCCTGGGCACACCGGAGAAAGATGCCGATCTGCTGGGGCAGGAGAGAGCAGCCAGAGCCTACCCTTATAGATCCCTCCTCGATGAAGGAGTGCAACTGTCCTTCGGTTCGGACATGCCGGGGGAGGCGAGTTTTGATCCCCTGCTCGGCATCCACTATACTGTCAATCGCTCGGGGGCGGAGCGGATCGGCGCGGCCGAAGCCCTGCGGGCGTATACCCTGGGAAGCGCCTATGCCGAGTTCCAGGAGTCTCAGAAAGGCTCGATCACGGCAGGGAAGCTGGCGGATCTGGCCATCCTTTCGGGGGACCCGTTATCCGTAAAACCGGAGACTATCAAGGATATCGAAGTTCAGATGACCATCCTGGGCGGGCGAATCATCTATCAGAAGGATAATTCTTAGAGGGAGGGGATATGGCCCTGTACCGAACCGTTATTCTCATCAGCAGTTACTTCCTGGCCTATATCGTGCTGGGGATGAATAATGCGACCCTCGGTCCCGCCCTTCCCTATTTGGCCGAAAATGTGGGCACCTCACTGAGGGGGATAAGCTCGTTGTTCATCGCCCATCGGTTGGGGTATATGAGCGGATCTTTCGGCGGAGGGAGGCTGTACGACCGGGTTGCCGGCAACCGGCTCATGGCGGGAATGCTGCTGGTCATGGCTGTCGGCATGGTCGCCGTTCCCGTGGTCCCGATTCTGGGTCTCCTGGTCGTCATACTCTTCCTGTTGGGAGCGGCGGAAGGGACGGTGGATGTGGGAGGGAACATCCTCCTCGTCTGGACGCGGCCGCCCAAGATCGGCTCCCTGATGAACGCCCTGCACCTGTTCTTCGGGCTCGGCGCCTTGATCTCTCCTCTGATACTCGCGCAGATGATTCGGCGAACCGGGGGGATCCGTTTGGGGTACTGGCTGATCGCGGCGCTGGTCGTCCCGGTTGCGGTGCTTCTGCTGCCGCAGGGAAGCCCGCAGCCCACGCCGGCTCCGGAATCCCGCGGTGCTCCCAGAGGCCGGGTCCTGCTGCCCCTGCTGCTTGCGGCCTTCTTCTTCCTGCATGTGGCCGCGGAGAGCTCCTACGGGGCCTGGATCTACACCTATTCTCTCACCAAGAAACTGGCCGATCAGGTGTCGGCTGGATACCTGACCTCCGCCTTTTGGGGCGCCTTCACCTTCGGACGGCTGACTACGATCT
>Ga0315554_1000271_pt1 | contig 30111 bp, 22 predicted proteins | sample SalMarSW160370MG_FD_202114 | JGI IMG/M metagenome (GOLD analysis project Ga0315554, IMG submission 202114) | Salt marsh sediment microbial communities from the Plum Island Ecosystem LTER, Massachusetts, United States - Salt Marsh Sediment SW1603-70 ...
ACGTGGCGGTAACTCTGAGGGAGAGTGTTTCCGCCACCCACAATAACTGGGGCGGTATGCTGTACGAAGCAAAGAGCCAAAAAACCCGCTTTGCGCCGCTACGCGACGGGGAGTACGCCCCCTACCAGATCCACAGCATCGTGGACCGGGTGGGAGGCGGAGATGCATTCGCCGCCGCCCTGATCCACGCCCTGAACGACTCGACGATACAGGAGCCGGCTGATGCGGTGGCTTTCGCCGTCGCGGCAGGCTGTCTGTGCCAGTCCATCGAGGGAGATTTCAACTTCTCTACGAAAGAGGAGATCCTGGCTCTGATGGCTGGCGAGGTCTCGGGGCGGGTCAAGAGGTAGTATCCTCGAGCGATAAATCGCCGTGTTCGCTCAACCATCGCGAATCCGATGGCTGTCCGGATGCGGCCATCAAATCTAGTTTTAGACAAAAACCCCTCTATTTTGATATAGTGAACCGACCCTGAGTCGCCGGATCCGTCAGGTCGTGGCACCGGCAGGAAAGCTCGCATCCCGGATAGACAATCCGGATGGATGTGCCAGAAAAGAGGAAAGGAGTGTCAAATGCCGATCGAGTTTCGTGAGAACTGCAAATATGCCCTGGTTATCCCCACCAGCATGGGCGTGCGGATAACCCCTGTCAACGCACAACCTGTACACTGCAGCGACACCTATGTCATGCAGGCAACCAGCGCTGAGTCCAACGTGGGCAGCGTTTCCTCATACCTCGGACTGCCGGTCAAGATCCTCACGACCTTTGTCAAGGGCAGCCCGATCGCCCGCTTCATCAAGGACAATTTGGCCAGCCGGCACATGGACTACGAAGGTGTCGAGGTGGATCAGGGCGGTCCCTGGGGCTATCGTCACCAGATGAACATCGCCGACGGCGGCTACGGATCTCGCGGTCCCCGCGTGCAAAACGATCGTGCCGGGGAGGTGGGTCGGACCCTTGACGTGAAGGATTTCGACCTGGACCGGATCTTCGGCAAAGAGGGTGCCCAGATCATACATATGTCGGGACTGGTGGCTGCGCTTTCTCCGGAGACCGGGACATTCTGCCAGGAGCTCTCCAGAGTGGCGAAGAAACACGGTACGCGGATTTCCTTCGATCTCAACCATCGCGCCTCGTTCTGGAAGGGCCGGGAGGCGGAACTGGGCAGGATCTTCGCGGAGATCGCCGGAGTTGCGGACATCCTGGTCGGCAACGAGGAGGATTTCCAACTCTGCCTGGGCGTCGAAGGACCGGAGGCCGGGGGCAAGGGCCTGGTGGACAAGATCGAAAGCTTCAAAGGGATGATCGACCGGGTCAAGAAAGCCTTCCCCAACGCCACTGTTTTCGCCACCACCTTGCGGGAAGTGCTCAGCGCCAACAACCACCTGTGGGGTGCGATCATGGCGGCGGGGGATGACTGGCACGTGGTAGAGCCCCGTGAAATCACCGTTCTGGACCGCATCGGCGGGGGGGATGGTTTTGTCGGAGGCTTGCTCTACGCCATCCTCAGAGGCTGGGAGGCGGAGAAGTGGGTGCAGTTCGGCTGGGCCAGCGGCGCCTTAGTCACCACCCTGCTGACCGACTACTGCCAACCGGCGGATGAGGAACAGATCTGGAGCATCTGGCGGGGTAACGCCAGGGTTAAACGGTAGGGGCCTGCTTCTTCACAGGACGTTCGCCTCCCCGCCGGTCGAGAGAAGACCCGATCAATCCCGCCGGTGAAGCAGCGGGGCGGCCAGCACGGGGATGCCCGCCTGGAGCAGCGCCGTGGCGGTACGCTGGACCGCGGCGTGCTTGTCCAGGTAGTTGCCCTCAAGGGCCGTCATCAGACCCTGCTTTTCGATCTCCTCCTTGGGCAGGAAGTACTCGAGGATGTCTGAGGGGTGCTCCCGGCTCTCCTCTGTTTTGGGAACGCCGCCCTCGTGCTTGGCCGAGATGTTCCTGACCTTTTTGGCGATCTCCAGCAACTCCTCGAGCCGGTCGTAGGGCTGTCGCACGATGTGCCTGTAGCTTTCCAGGATGTGATGCTCGATGCGGACATTTTGCTCGAAACCCAGCGCCTGCCGGATATCGCCGGTCAGCTCCAGGGTCCAGTTGTCCACCGCGTTGGAGAGGTTGAAGCCGATCAGGGGGGTGGTGCCGTCCTCCCGGGCGAAGAGCTTGGCGGTGAGCAGGGTCCATAACACGTTGAGGGGATTGTCGTTTCCCATGAACACGGAGATCTTGAACTCGATGTCTACGCCCAGTTTGTACAACAGGTAGCCGGCCAGCACGGTGCCGCCGTTGATGTTTAAAACCTGCCTGACTCCGTAGTTGGTGTAGTAGTACAGATACTCGTCGATCCAGCGGTATGGGTAGCGGTTCGGTTGGCCGATACCGCCGAAGTAGCCGGTGATCGTGTCGGGTCCGCCCAGGTGCACGTTGGAGCCGTCCGTTCCCTTGGTATCGAGGCTCTCCACCCAGGAAGCTCCCAGGATCTTCATGGCCGCGGCAACGGCCAACAGGTCGCCGTCGGTCTCCTGCTCCTTCATGGCCCGCACCCGGATGAAGCGCCCGGGCATCAGCTCCTGCCTGTCGACAGCCTGGCGGGCCTGGCTGATCAGCCAGGGGAAGTACTGGAGGGCGGAGATCTCCAGGGTGACCTGATGGCCGGAATCGAGCTTTGGCATCCGGCCGGCGCCGCTTTTCGCTGCGTAGTCCGCCATGGAGACGAAGCGCTCGCCATCCCGCTGTTCTGCGAGCCAGTCCAGCTGCTCTGCGTACGCGCCGTTTTTCTCTCTTAATCGGCCGAGAAGAGAGGGTAGAGCCCCGTTTTCACGGGCCTGCTGGTTGATGCGATCGACCCCTCCGTATTTGTCCACAACCTCGAGCAGCGGGTCCAGCACAGGGTTGGGGCTTTGCCTGAGAAAATCATTTATCGTTTCCAAAGAATCAGGGTCGATCCGAAAAGATCGCTTCATGACTTTGGGCGGGGACTCTTGTAGCGCTCCACGACCTTGTTGAACGCCTCCAGCTCCTCCTTCAGCACGTTGTAGGAGTGCTCCGGGCCGGGAAAGCGTCCCTGATGCACGTCATCCACGTACTCCTCCAGCGCCTTGGTGATGACCTCGGCCAGGTTGGCGTATTTCTTGACGAACTTGGGGGTGAAGGCTTCGAAGTAGCCGAGCATGTCTCCATTGATCAGTACCTGTCCATCGGTAAATGGTCCGGCGCCGATTCCGTGCACGGGGATGTTTAAAAGCTCCGTGATCGCCCTGGCCAGCTCCGGGGGAATTGCCTCCAGCAGCAGGGCGAAGGCCCCCGCCTCTTCGATGGCCAGGGCGTCCTTGATGAGCTCCTCTGCGCTATCCGCGGTTCGCCCCTGGGCCTTGAATCCCCCGAGCTGTCCGCTGGACTGGGGAGTCAGCCCGATGTGCCCCATCACCAGGATGCCCGCGTCCACGATTCCCCTGATCTGCCCGATCACCCGGCGGCCGCCCTCCAACTTGACCGCGTCCATGCCCGCTTCCTTGAGGAAGCGTCCCGCATTTCGTACCGCCTCGGGAATAGAGACCTGGTAGGAGAGGAAGGGCATGTCCCCGATCACGAAGGTGTTCGGCGCACCCCGGCGCACCGCCCGGCAGTGGATCAGGCACTCCTCCATGGTCACGGGAATGGTGCCGTCGTACCCGTAGACCACCATGCCCAGGGAGTCCCCCACCAGGAGCATGTCCATGCCCACCTTCTCGGCGAAATGGGCGATCGGGTAGTCGTAGGCGGTAATCCAGGTCACCTTCTCCCCTGCCTGCTTCATCTTCATAAAATCGAGTCTTCCTTTTTTTGCCATGGTTTCCTCCGTATTGTTGTTTTGGGTGCGAATCCCGCGTGATTTCCGCCCCTTCAGTGTACAAACGACCCGTCAAACGGTCAATCCAGGCTTCGTTCGCCATTCTACCATAAAAATACCGGTATGTTCATGATAATGGCGAATAAATATACTATAAAACAGTAAAAAAGCGAGGATTATTTGTTCAATCTTGACTGGAGCTTTTTTTTCCTGTAGAGTGTAGAAGAGGATGAGCGAACGCCTGATTCGAGGTCGGATAGAGCAAAACCAGCCGTGGATGCGTACCGTGGAGACGATTCTGGAGAAAGCCGCTGCGGACGGGCGGCAGCAGCTTTACGAATACGAGGTATACGAAATCCTGACGGAGCTGCGCATCCCCACTCCGACCTACATCATCGCCCGGGATGAGATAGACATCACCCACAGCACCCTGGCCGTGTTCTCCACAGAGAGAATCGTGCTCAAGGTCATCTCCGACCAGGTCGCCCACAAGCAGAAAGCCGGCGGCATCAAGGTGGTCTACAAAGACCTGGATTTCGTGAGATATTCGCTGCGGGAGATGCTGCGGGGATTCGTAGAACGGGGCACGGAGGTACAGGGGGTCCTGCTGGTCGAATACGTGGATTACTCCAAGGATCTGGGCAATGAGATCCTGCTGGGATTTCGGGAGAGCATGGCCTTCGGTCCGGTGATCTCCTTCAGCAAGGGCGGTACCGACGCCGAGCATTTTGCCAAAAATTTCTCCTCCCCCAACCTGATCCTTCCTCCTCTGGACAGGCAGTGGGCGGATGCACTGATGGCCTCCACCCATATCAGCAGGAAGTACCTGGACGAAGGTCGCGGGGACTACATCACCAGGATCGTCGATGCGGAGGTCAAGTTCAGCGACCTGGCCACCTGCTTTTCCAACTTCTTCTCCTCCCCGACCCGCTTTGTGCTCACCGAGTTTGAAATAAACCCGCTGGTGTTCGACGACAACGGGGATTTGATCGCCATCGACGGGTATGCCACCTTTACCGACAAGGCGAGCCCGGCTCCGGATCTGGGCATACCGCCCAATGAGACCCTGCGGCCGCTGTTCGAACCGACTGGAGTCGCCGTGGTGGGCATCAGCACCTCGGACAACAACAAGGCGGGAAACATCATCATCAAGAATCTGCTCGACCTGAAACGGGAGGATGTGTACGGAGTAAACATCAAGGGCGGTGCGGTGAGGATTTCCGGACAATCGCTGGATCTGTACAAGTCGGTGGTCGACATCCCCAGTCCCGTTGACCTGGCCATCGTGACGGTTCCGGCCCAGGCCTCCCTCGAGGTGGTGGAGGACTGTGCCCGCAAGGGGGTGAAGGGGATCCTACTGATCCCCGGCGGATTCAGCGAGACCCGGGGCAACCGCGATCTGGAGGAGAGAATCCTGGAGGTGGCCCGAAAGAGTGCAATCCGCATCATGGGTCCTAACTGCCTGGGCGTGGTCTACGCCGGAGACAGGGAGCATCCCGGCCTGAACACCTTCTTCATCCCGGAGGAGAAGTTCAAGGTCAACCTGGAGCAGGAGAAGAACGTGGCCATCCTGAGCCAGAGCGGGGCGGTGGGGATCATGGAGATCTACAACCTGAGAAGCTCGATTAGCCCCAAGGTCATAGTCAGCTACGGCAACCAGCTGGACGTCGATCCATCGGATCTGGTGCAGTATTTCGAAGAGGACGCCATGGTGGATGTGATCGGTCTGTACATCGAGGGTTTTAACCCGGCGGCGGGCCGCAAGTTCTTCAACATCACCTCCCGGTGCCGAAAACCGATCGTGGTCTACAAGGCCGGCCGGACCGAGGCGGGCCAGATGGCCACCCGCTCCCACACGGCCAGCATTGCGGGGGAGTACGAGGTAGCCAAAGCGGCTATGAAGCAGGCCGGACTGGTGGTGGCCGATTCCATGATCGACCATGGAGATTTCGTGAAAACCTTCGCCCTTCTGCACGAGTTCAAGGTGGAGGGAAATCGGGTGGCGGTCATCGCCAACGCCGGATATGAAAAGACCTACGCTGCAGACAACCTGGGGGAACTGGTGCTTGCCGAGCTGGATGTGGAGACTGTCGAAGCCTTGAGAAGCATCATCCCGCCGTACGTCAACGCGGAGCCGCTCCTGGATTTGACGGCCATGGTTTCCGACGAACAGTTCGAGCGCTGCATCGACATCATGCTCAGCTCCCAGGCGGTGGATGCCCTCTGCATCTCCATCGTGCCCCAGGCCCAGCTGCTGCACACCACCGACACGGAGATCGAGCACTTCGAGAAGAATATCGCCGCCAGGATCGTCGAAACCGTGCACAAGCACAACAAGCCGACGGTGGTATCGGTCAACGTAGTCAGCGGAGCGGACGCTGTGTACAACCGCTTCGGGCAGGTGATGGACTCAGGCGGAGTCCCTACCTATCTGACCGCGGAGCGGGCCATGACCTGCCTCAACGCCTTTATCCGCTACCATCTGGTCAAGGAGCGGGGTATCATCAGCGAGTGGCTGCGCTAGCTTCGGCCGCAGCGGTGACGCCGCCCCAGCCCGAAGCAGGAGGGTTACCGGTTCTATGCATACGGACGTGAAGCATCGCTACTCGATTTCAGCCCGCAGGATGAGCCGATCGATCATCAGGGAGCTGCTCAAGCTGGCCAACAAGCCGGGGATCATCTCCTTCGCCGGGGGGCTTCCCAATCCTCAGACCTTTCCCTCGGCGGATCTGAAGGAGATCTGCAGTACAGTCCTGGCTGAATCACCGGAGGTGACCCTTCAGTACAGCGCCACCGAGGGGTTATCATCCCTGCGGGATCTGTTGGTGGATTTTGTGGCCCGCTACGGTCTTCGGCTCGGTCGGGAGGAGCTGATCGTCACCACGGCCAGCCAGCAGTCCCTCGATCTGGTGGTCGTAGAACAACCCGGCTATCTGGGAGCGGTCAGCGCCTTCAAATCCTACGGCGTGCGCTTTCTGCCTGTCGAGATGGATGGGCAGGGAATGAAAGCCGACGTTCTTCACAACCGGTTGCGGGAGATGAAGAAGGAGGCGGGCAGCGGGATCGAGTACTATCGGAACATGCCCAAGTTCATCTACACGATCCCGGATTTTCAGAACCCCAGCGGGATCACCATGAGCCTGCAGAGACGTAAGGAGCTGCTCAGGCTCGCAGAGGAGTTTCTTCGCCGCGGGCTGGCGGAAGGTCGGATCCAGGCGAACATCAGCCTGTATCGCGGCAAGCTCAGGTGCATGCTCGATGCACTGGAGCAGTTCATGCCCCGGATGCCGGGCTTGAGCTGGATTGTTCCTGAGGGAGGCATGTTCCTCTGGAACACCCTTCCCGAAGGAATGGATGCCGACGAGATGTTCAAAGACGCCTTGGAAAGAAACGTGGCCTACGTGGTCGGCTCGGCCTTTCATCCGGGCGGGGGCGGCCACAACACCATGCGGCTGAACTTTTCCTACTGCAGCGACCAGGATATCCGGGAGGGGATCCGGCGCCTGGCCGGGCTGGTGAGCTCCCGCCGCCGGGGAGCGGCTTGAGTTATCCGTTGACCGTCAGACCCGGATTCCGAAGAGGCTGCGGCACTCGAGGAACAGAGGATCTTTTCGCATGTCCGCCATGAAGGATGTTGTGTAGTACTGGAGGTCGCTTTTCGTCAGCTCCGTTCGCTGAATCAGCGCGGCCAGCAGCTGCTCGCTTTCCGCATCCAGGGTTCCGATTCTGATCAGCTCCTCCACCAGATCCGCCGTGGAAACCATGAAGATCAGGGCTTTGTGCGGGGAGGTGATGTTGAGGCTCTGATGCTCCCTGGCGGTGTCCACGTACAAATCCGGAAAGCTCCAATGAGCCAGCAGGGATGCGCCGATGGCACGATGGTCGGTGCCGTAGATCTGATCTTCGATCTTTTCTACCGGTATTTTACCTTCGATCAACGCCGCAACCGCGGGTTGGTAGCGTTCCCTGTCGGCGTTGTAGAGGGCGGCCTGGCCGATGTCGTGGAGCAGGCCGGCGATGAAGCAGTCCTCCGCCGCATCCTTGCGATTGCAGCGGATAGCCATGTGTCTGGCCAGGAACGCGCTCAGAATCGAGTGTTTCCAGAAGTACTGGAAGAAGGGATCGTTCCTGTCGCGGGCAAACGTGCCCGAAGCGGTGACCAGAAGAACGAGACTCTTCAGATTATTGAAACCGAGCAGGGTGATGGCCGTCTGCAGGCTCTTGATCTCCCGCTGCCGGGCGTACATTGCCGAGTTGGCGATCTTCAGCACCTTGGCGGTCAGGCTGGGATCCACCCGGATGATGTCCTCCAGATCCTTGAAGGAGATGTCCAGCCTGTCTTCGGCAATAGAGAGGATCTTGGCAGCCACATCGGGGATGCTGGGCATCGATTTCAGGTATTGTTCGAATCCCTGGCTCATGGCGTTCACTCCCGTTACTTGTTCTGTCCTACCATATCGCAATCTTCGCCACTGCGGTCCTACAGGCTGTAGCGCAGGGATCTGCGCTGCTTATGACGCTGCACGGCCAGATCAACCAGGCGGTCGAGAAGCTCGGGGTAGGGCACACCGGAGGCCTCGCACATCTTCGGATACATGCTGATGTTCGTGAATCCGGGTATTGTGTTGATCTCACTGAGGAAGATTCGGCCGCTCCCCCTTTCCAGGAAGAAATCGACCCGGGCCATGCCTGAGCATTCAACAGCCTGAAAGGCGGCCACGGCGAGCTCCCGGACCTCACGGCTGAGAGCATCGGGGAGATCGGCGGGCAGCTTCAGATCCGCACCCTCCGGGTCGATGTACTTGGCCTCGTAGCTGTAAAACTCATGGTTCGGCAGGATTTCACCGGGGCTGAACGCCTGCGCCGACTCGTTGCCCAGCACGGCACATTCGATTTCCCGGCCTTCCACGGCCGCTTCCACCATGACCTTTACATCGTAGCGAAGCGCTTCGGCGATCGCCGGCCGCAGCTCATCCCGGCTGTGTACCTTGCTCACCCCCACCGATGAGCCTGCGGTCACCGGTTTGACGAACAGGGGCAAGTGCAGCTGCTTCGCCACCGCGGTGATACTCTCCGCCGAATCGTCCCGTACCACGATATAATCGACAACGGGCAGTCCTGACTGCCGCCAGACCTCCTTCGTCTTTTCTTTGTCCATTGCCAGGGAACTGCCCAGCACGCCTGCGCCCACGTAGGCAAGGTCCGCCATTTCCAGCAATCCCTGAACGGTTCCGTCTTCGCCGAAGGTGCCGTGGAGGACCGGAAACACGACGTCCACGTGGATAGCCCCGGAGGCTGTACTGAGCCCCTGGCCCGGCACGACAGCCACCGGCTCGGCCTCCGGCACGACCTCGAGCTTCTCCACGTAGTCGGCGCTCTGGAAATGTGCCTTGTCCTGAAGGTGCCATCGGCCCGCCTTGTCGATGCCGATCAGCACCTGCCTGTATTTTTTCGGATCGAGATGTCTGGAAACCGAGGCGGCGGAACGACAGGAGACCTCATGTTCGCCGGATCGGCCTCCGTAGAGGAGGCATACGGTACTCAGTCCCATGGGAATACTATAGGGTATTCCGTTGCTCTTGGCGAGGGGTGGGCGCCACGTCTGTGAGGCGGGGAGGCCGGTTTTCGACTAACGGGTTTCCGGCAGTTGCAGCGTGCCTGCCGGAAATACGAGGGGAAGACGGAAGTGCTCAGCCGCGTCTTCACCTTTGTGTAGGTAGCGCACCAGGAGGTTGCAGGGCACGGCCAGATCTTCACCATTCGATTCTGGCGAGACGCCATGGGCCGAGGCACCTTGGGCAGCGGCGCCGATTTCCGGGAGAGCAATTGTCAGGAGCACCTTGCCGCCGGGGCGGATCGTTCCCAGAGAGGCCTGCCAGCGGGATGCTGTATAGCCGCTGAAGCGGGCCAGCACTTCCGCCTGCTCCACGGCAGTGCCGGAGGTGTTGGTAAGCTCTATGCGTAACTCCCACTTCCCTCCGCCATTCCCTCCGCCGGCTGCCAATCCGCCATCCGAAAGGCGGGCCGCCAGGAGGTTCTCCGCCACCCGGATCTGCCTCAAGGCGTTGCGCCGCTCGCTCAGCTTTCTGATAGCCTCCGGATAGCGGGGGTCTACCGGATCGAGGCTGCGCAGTTCCCGATAGAGGCTCAAGCTGTGGTTGAAGGCCGCCTCCGCCTCGGCATAACGGAGCTCGTTTTCTAGCTGCTCGGCCGCCTCGCCCAGCAGTCTTGCCTGTTTTTCCCTGATGCGCTCCGGCAGGTCGGTGACCACAGGCTCATCGCTGTCACTGCGGCGGAAAAATGCGGCCTGGAGGTACAACTCCCTCTCCAGACAGAGGCGAACGATTTCGTTCTGGCGGGATTGCCGGGTTTCGGAGCCCCGGAAGACTGCGGCCAGAGCAGCGTCGATTGTGGCACCGTCTTGCGAACCGGCCGGAACATCCTCGATAAATTTCAGGATCCGATTGCCGAGAGGATCGAGGATGTAGAATGAGAGACCGCCGGTTTCGCCACCCACCGCTTCTCCAACGGCTAGCCGGTAGAAGGCCGGCAGGGCCTGGCGAAAGCCGGCGCTGAACTGGGAGAGCCGCCAACGCACCGAGCCGTCGGCACGGAAACACCACAGCTCTCCGGCGGTACCCAGAAAAAATCCCCCATCCGTTCGAGCCTGGAATACCTGGGGGAAGAGCAGGGTTCCCCCTGAGATATCCGGCGTGAGAGCAAACAGTTCCTCACCGCCCCGGTCTAACACCTTGACCTGCCGGGCGGCCAGATCATAGACCCACAGTCTATCTTTGTGATCGATGCTCAGGCCTGTTGTGAAAGCTGCCGGCAGGGTGATCTCCCGACGGCTGAGCCCGCCGGCCCTGCGGGTGAACACGGTAAGGCGCCTTCCGTCGGAGAGCACGACTCCTCCGCGCCGCAGACTTTCCGCCTCCAGAGCCTGGAGGAATTCAGTTTGAAAACGTTCGGGATCGCTGCCGTCACAATGCAGCAGGTCGAGGGTTCCGGTCTGGGCATCGTAGATGATCGGTTCAGACAGCGGATTGAGCAGCAATCGGGATGGTATAACTCCCTCGGGCAGCCGTGGCAGGGCGTTCAGATCCTGGACGGTCCGCCTGGTAATCTCCAGATTGACGCCAAGGGAGAGAATCCGATCGGAAAACAGCAGGACCGGTCCGCCCGCCGTGGCGGTGATGTCCAGAGGCTCCGGCGCCGTGGCGAGCTGGGCGCCCCGGGAATCACCGGAATCACCCCACAGCAGGGAAAGGGAGCCGAGATCCACGATCCCCGCCAGGCTGGGTGCGGCCTGCGCCCCGGTGGTGCTCCCGGTTTCCTGGGCTCCCAGGGGAAGGGTGGCGAGGATTACGGGGATGAGGAGAATCAGCAGACGCTGTGCTCTCACGCTTTCCAGCCCATCTCCGCCAGGATCTCCCGGGCCGCCTGTGACTCCAGCCAGGGGATCGGACCGTCGGTGTAGATGATGCTCCGCTCGTGGCCCTTGCCCAGGAGCAGCACCGTGTCCCCCTGCTTCGCAAGGGAGAAGGCCCGGGCCAGGGCTTCCCGCCGGTCGGGGATCTGAAATAGATCTACCTCCCGCCGGCAGCCGGCTGCGATCTGTTCAAGGATGGCGGCGGGCTCCTCGCCCCGGGGATCCTCGTCGCTGAGGATCACGATGTCGCAGTGGCGGGCGGCCAGCTCGCCCTGCAGGGGACGTTTGGCCAGGTCCCTCTCCCCGGCGGATCCGAACACGGCGATCAGGCGGCCCCCGGTATGGGTTCGCACCAGGGGAAGCAGCCTGGCAAAGGCTTGGGGGGTGTGGGCGTAGTCCACGATCACCCGGAAGGGTTGGCCGCTTTCGATCGACTCCATCCTGCCCGGCACGCCCTGAAGCTCAGGGATCGTAGCCGCCAAATCCGACAGCCGGAGTGTATCGAGCCGCAGGATGGTCAGGGCGGCGGCCAGGAGGTTCTCCAGATTGTAGCTGCCCGGCAGGTTCAGCCGGGTGGAAAGCTCCTCTCCGGCGTAAAGGAGCGTAAACAGCGAACCGGACAGATCGGATTGAACGTCCCCGGCCCACAGATCGGCTTGCGGGTTTTCCAATCCGTAGCTGAGGACAGGAGCGGCCGACTGATCGGCCAGGTAGGGGTAGCCGGGATCGTTGAGGTTGGCCACCCCGAAGCCGTGTTCGGGAAGGGCACGGAACAGATTGGCCTTGTCCGACCGGTACTTTTCGAAGCTGCCGTGGAACTCGAGGTGTTCGTGGCTGATGTTGGTACACACCCCGGCTGCAAACTCGACTTCGGAGAGGCGGCCCGTTTCAGCGGCCAGCCCGTGGGAGGTGGCCTCGACCACGGCGTACTCGTTCCCCGCATCGGCCATCCGGCGCAGCAGTCGCTGGATGTCCGGGGCCTCCGGGGTTGACTGCCGAAGGGGATTTTCCATGACCCGGTCTCCGGTCTGCATCTGCACCGTGGAGATGAAGCCGCTGGCTTTGCCCAGGGCTTTCAGAAGCTGGTGGATCAGCCACACGGTCGTGCTCTTGCCGTCGGTGCCCGTCACCCCGATGACGGACAGCTCACGGGAAGGGTGCCCGTAGAAGGCTGCGGCCAGAGCGGACATGCCCCGCCTGGAGTCGGGCACCTGTAGATAAGTGACCCCCTCTTCGTAGCTGCCCAGCTCATCCTGGTGCAGGACCGCGGCCGCGCCGCGGCGGAGCGCCTGCTCGATGAAGCGGTGCCCGTCGCTGTGCAGGCCCGGAAGCGCTATAAACAGATCCCCCGCCTCCACGCGCCGGGAGTCGTAGGTCAGGCCACGGACGCTGGTCTGCGGGCTGCCCCGCAGGCGCAGCTGCTCACCCAGAGCGGGCAGCAGGGGGGCGAGAACGGCCGTGGATTGTCTCTCCGACTCTGGCATGCTCTTCCCGACTATAACCCCGGAAGCCCTCCGTGGTATAGTGGGTTGCCTCATGAGCCCGACCTACGAAGGTTTTATCGTTCATTCCTACGCCCGCAGCAGGAAGGGGCGAACCGCCCTGTATCTGCTCGGCCGCTTGAGCGACGGTTCAACCTTCGCCATTGTTGAAAACCGCTATCAGCCCAACTTTTACGCCCGTGAGGGGGATGCCGCCCCGATAGAGCAGACCATCGCCTCCATGGCGGCGGCGGATCAGCTGTCCGCCGGCGGGAATGTCCGGCTGGCGCAGAGTTCCCTGTGCACGATGGATGGTGAGCCCTGCCGGCAGGTGGTCTGCGCAACCCAGGAGATCAAGCGGCGGGTCAGAGACACCCTGCAGCTGATCGGTACCCGCACCTACGAGGCGGATCTGCGGGTGGCGGATCAATTCCGCCTGGAGCGCCGGATCCACGGTCCGATCCGCATCCGCGGGGAGGTAAGACCCGGGCGCTACGTAAAGCGGGTGTTCGTGGATCCCGAAGTCGAAGCGGGAGCCTGGCAGCCGCGGCTTTCCGTGCTGTCCATTGATATCGAGACGGACGTGGGAACTCAAGCGGTTCGGGCTGTCGCGCTCAGCCTTCAGGATCCCTTTCGGGATTCTCCGGCTGAGGAGGAGGGGGTGCTCTTCCTGGGCCCCGAGCTTCACCAGCCCGGGGTGGAATGCTTCAGCGACGAGAAGGTGCTGCTCCAGGCCTTTCGGGATCGGCTGGTCGCCCTGGATCCCGACGTGATTACCGGCTGGAACGTGATCGACTTCGACCTCCAGGTTCTCTCCGATCGCTTCCGGCGCCACCGCGTCCCCTTCACCCTGGGCCGTTCGCGGGAAGCGGCGGTGTATTTTCCCCAGAGCGAGGGCAGGGGAAGCCGGGCCATCGTTCCCGGAAGGCAGGTGTGGGACGGCGTGCGCATCGTGAGGGCCTCTCCCGACACCTTCGAGGATTACAGCCTGGAGACCGTTTCCGGGGCCATCCTGGGCCACGGAAAACGCATCGAGGTCCTGGAGGGGGAGGATCGGATCCAGGCGCTCGAGCGGCTGTACCGGGAGCAGCCCGAAGAGCTCTGCGCCTATTGCCTGGAGGACGCCAGGCTGGTGCACAGGATCATGGCCCGGACCGGATTGTTCGAGCTCACCCTGCGGCGCTGCCTCCTGATCGGGGTTGCCCCGGATCTGGCCTGGACCAGCATTGCCGCCTTCGAGCATCTGTACACCGAGGCGCTGCACCAGCGCGGGATGGTCGCCCCCACCTTCGGGGTTGATCCCCTGCCCCTGGAGGGCGCCCCCGGCGGCATCATCCTGGCCCCCCGACCGGGGGTATTCGACGAGGTTCTGGTTTTCGACTTTCAGAGCCTGTACCCTTCGATCATTCGCACCTTCAACATAGATCCGTTGAGCTACGGCGAACCGCAAGGCGAAACACCGGCTCAGCAACCGCCGATCCGGGCGCCCAACGGCGCGGTTTTCCGCCGGGAGCCCGGTATACTGCCCGAGCTTCTCGACCGCTTCTTCGAGCGCCGGGCTGAAGCCCAGGCGGAGGGAGACGCCGTGGCCTCTTTCGTCTACAAGATCATCATGAACTCCTTCTATGGGGTGCTCGGCGCTCGGGGTTGCCGCTTCGCCGGGTCCGATCTGGCCGGGGCCATCACCAGTTTCGGGCAGCGAATCCTCGGCTGGTGCAAGGATTTCCTGGAAGATCTGGGCTACACGGTCCTGTACGGGGATACGGATTCTCTGTTTGTAACCGTACTCGCAGGGACAGCCACCCCGGTCCTCTCGATGGACGGGCAGGAGATCTGCCGCCGGGTGAATCGGGCCCTGGAAGGGTATCTGGCGCAGAGCTACGGGGTTGAGCCTCGGTTTACCCTGAGATTCGAAAAGCGCTACGACCGCTTTTTTCTGCCCCCCTTGCGGGGAGGCAGCGGCCAGGGGGAAAAGGGTCGGGCCAAGGGATACGCGGGTCTGCTGTCCGCTGAAACTCCGCTTGCAACGATCCCTACAGGAACAATCCCCGCGGAAACCATAGATGTACAGGAGCGGATCGAGGTCAGGGGTATGGAGGCGGTGCGCCGGGACTGGACCGACCTGGCCCACGATTTTCAGCTCCGCCTGCTGGAGCTGCTGTTCTTGAAACGCCCACTCAAGGAGATCCAGGGCTACATCAGGGAGCTGGTCGAAGCCCTGTACCGGGGGGAGCTGGATGACAAGCTCGTGTACCGCAAAGCCCTGAGAAAGTCCATCTCCGCCTACACCCGCAACACGCCGCCACACGTCAGGGCGGCCGCCCTTCTGCCCCGCTCGGAACAGCGGGGACTGATCCGCTATGTGATCACTAGGGAGGGATCGCAGCCGCAAGCAAGGATCAGCGCCCCGGTCGACTACGATCACTACCTGGAGCGGCAGCTTATGCCGATCGCTTCGGCCTTCACCGAGGTGCTCAAAACGGATCTGGAGGCCCTGTTCGGCCGCGGCGGCCAGCTGTTGCTGTTTTAGGGTTGTTTCCTGAAGGTTTTCACCCCTCCCAAAAAACAAGTCAAGAACACTCAGAATTCCGGGAAAATTTAAAGTGCCGCTTTAAATTTTACCACTTTCTCCTATTTGGGCATATGTTCTGTCAGAAGTAGAGCTGCTCTCGATTCGTTACCCGAACTCCCCTCGACGAGGCAGGTGATTTTTGATTACCATGCATGCATGGATGGACATCAACTTACGGCGGGAACCTGGGTTGACGACCCAAAGTTCGATAGGGCTATAGAGCAACAGCACAGGATCGATCCGGAGCTCCGGAAATGAACAACAAGGAGCTCGCTGCCACACTCAAACAGATCGCAGTGTACCAGGAGCTGGCCGGGGAGAATCCCTTCAAACCCCGGGCCTTTGAACGGGCCGCCCGCATCGTGGAGCAGCACCCGGAGAGCTTCGCCACCCTGGTGACCGAGGACAGGATGAGCGGCATCCAGGGAATAGGCAAGGGGATCGGGGATGTGCTGCGGGAGCTGGTCACCGGCGGCAAATCCACGGTACTCGAGGAGCTGAAGGCGGGATTCCCCGCCGGTCTGGAGGAGCTGCTCACCCTGGGGGGGGTGGGCCCCAAACGGGTTCGCCTGCTCTGGCAGAAGCTGGGCGTCTCCAGCCTCGGGGAGCTGGAGTACGCCTGCAGGGAGAACCGGCTGCTCGCCCTGGAGGGCTTCGGGGAGAAGTCTCAAGGCCGGATCCTGAAAGCGATCGCCTTCAAGAAGCAGTTCCAGGAGATGCACCTCTACTCCGAAGCGGAGAAGATAGCCTCCCAACTGATCGAGCAGCTGAGCTCAAGCGGCCTGTTTTCCGGTATTCACCCGGCCGGCAGCCTGCGCCGGGGTAAACGCATTCTCAAAGACGCGGACATCCTGCTCATCCCGCTGCCTGAAGCCGATCCCGGGCAGGTCCGTTCGACCCTTACCGGGCTGGCCGACAGTGCTCCCGAGGTGGAGGGCGTGCTGGGCGCCGGAGAGACCAAGGTCTCCATTCGCCGGGGAGGGCTTCAGGTGGATTTCCGCATGGTCAAGCCCGAGAGCGAGCCGGCGGCGTTGCAGCACTTCACCGGATCCAAAGAGCACAACACGATCCTGCGCGGCCGGGCCAAGACCATGGGCCTGAAGATGAACGAGTACGGGGTGTTTCGGGGTGAGGAGAGCCTGCCCCTGGAGGATGAACGGGACGTGTACGGGAGCCTGGAGCTGCCCTGGATAGCGCCGGAGCTACGCGAGGGGGAGGAGGAGGTGGAGGCCGCGGCCGGCGGGCAGCTGCCCCGCCTGGTCGAGGCCAAGCAGATCCGGGGGATGATCCACGTGCACTCCAGCTACTCCGACGGTCTGGTGAGTATCGAGGATATGGCCCGGGCTTGCCGGAAGCTGGGCTACGATTATCTGTGCCTCAGCGACCATTCCCGCAGCGCCTTTTACGCGAACGGCCTGTCCGTGGATCGTCTGCGGGAGCAGAAGGCCGAGACCGCAGTGGTCAACGAGAAGCTCGCACCCTTCCGCATCTTCTGCGGCATCGAGTCGGACATTCTGGGAGACGGCGGTCTCGACTACCCCGACGATGTTCTGGCGGAGCTGGATTTCGTGATCGGCTCGGTTCACTCGAATCTCGGTATGAACCCGGAAGCCGCTACCGAGCGGTTGCTGCGGGCCGTGGACAATCCCTACCTGACCATCCTGGGACATCCCAGCGGCGCTCTCCTGCTCTCCAGGGCGGGATACGAGTACGATGAGGAGAAGCTGTTCGCTGCCCTGAAACGCAAGGATGTTGTCTTGGAGCACAACTGCAACCCCCACCGTCTGGATCCGGACTGGCCGGCGCTCAAACGGGCTGCCCGACGGGGGATCCGCATCGCCCTCTGTCCCGATGCCCATTCCCGTGAAGACCTCACCTATATGCGCTACGGAGTGTTGATGGCCCGCAAGGCCTGGCTGGGAGCGGAGCAGCTGTTGAACTGTATGGGCCCGGAGGAGATAGATGGATTCTTCCGCGCAAGAAAGAGCTGAGCGAACGGGCAGGATTTTCCGGATCCTTGATCGGGAGTACCCCGAGGCCCGGCCACACCTGGATTTCCGCAACGCCTTCGAGCTGCTGGTGGCCACGATCCTGGCGGCCCAATGCACCGACGAGATGGTGAACAAGGTCACTCCCGAACTGTTCCGGAATTACCCGGATGCGGCTGCCCTGGCCGCTGCCGAGCCTGCTGCTTTGGAGCAGATGATCAGGAGCACCGGTTTCTACAGAAACAAGGCCAAAAGCCTGCTCAATATGGCTGGGTCTCTGCAGAGGAGGTTTGCCGGCAAGCTTCCCCCAAGCGTAGAGGAGCTGGTGCAGCTGCCGGGGGTAGGCCGGAAGACCGCCAACGTGGTGGCGGGCAACTGCTACGGCCTGCCGGCGATCATCGTGGATACCCACTTCAAACGGGTGATCGGGCGTTTGGATTTGAGCGATGAGACCAATCCGGATAAGGTCGAGCGCAGCATGTGGGATCTGGTGCCGGAGGAAAATCGAACTCGTTTCTCGATGGTCGTGAACGAGCACGGCCGCCGGGTCTGTGTAGCCCGCAAACCCCTCTGCCCGAACTGCCTGATAGCGGATCTGTGCCCCTTTCCCGACAAAACGAAGTGAATCGCTGCAGTTGACAGATCAAGCGCGCTGCAGCTAGAATTATTGCATGTTTGATACCTCTCTGGTAAAAGATCTCACCGAGATGCTGGGCAAGAGCCTCACCTTCAAAGACATTGATGCGATCGGAGGTTACATCTTCAAAGACCACGGCTTCAGCACCCATGCGATAGCCGGAGTGGCCAAGGGCGTGAGTATCTCACCACTGAACGCAGCCAAGACCCTGGTCCAGGAGTGTGAGAGCAAGAAGAAGATTCTCGATCTATTCACCTTCGCCTTCGAGCTGGAGGGAGTCCCCCTCAACGGCCGAAACGTGAACCTCAAGGGTCTGGAAAACATCCTCTATCGCCTGTCCCGTACCGGGGTGTTCTACGATTATCAGAAGCGCAAGATCATCAATGTCAAGGAGGACAAATCGAGCCTGCTCAACTGGGGGGCACTGCGCAACGGCAAGGAATACCCCACAGTAATCGCTTCTGTGGATATCTGTCAAAACAGCGAGCTGGTACGCAAGTACAAACCCGGCATGATGGAGAAGGTCTACTACCGGCTGTGGGGTTTCCTGAAACACAAACTCGATCTGTACGAGGGGCGGATTTGGAGCTGGGCCGGGGACGGGGGGCTGTTTGCTTTCCGGAGTGAACAAAGCATCCCCGATGCGGTCAGCTGCGCCCTGGAGATCCTCTACACCATGCCTGTGTTCAACGTCCAGCCCTACAAGCCGATCAAGGATGAGATCTGCCTGCGCATCGGCATGGACTACGGGGTAGTGAAGTTCTTCGAGGATACCGGCCGGATCGTCTCGGATGTAATCAACTATGCGGCTCACCTGGAGAAACAGGCCACCAAACCGGGTGTCCTTAGCATCTCCAACGATATCTACACGAAGCTCCCAACCTCGATGAAGGCCGTCTTTACGGAGAAACAGGAGTTCGAGGGAAAGACGGCCTGGTCGACCACCACCACTTCCTGAAGCAGCTTGTAAACAGGCCTTCGCGGCACAGATACGGGGTGGCGGGGTCTGTCAGAGCGTTTCCCTCGCCGTTGCAGCGTGTCCGGCTGCGCGTTCGGAAGCTGCCCGACGTACCCGGCTGAATAATCCAGGGCTCTATCGACTCCCCGGGGGGGCAGCCCAGGGCATCGTCATTATGCTGGTATGTTGACATATTGATGCAATCGATATATGCTTTGATGCATGAGAACAACTATACGTATCAACGATGAGCTGCTCAAGAAAGCGAAGATCAGGGCTGCTGAGACCGATCGCAGTCTTGCCGAGGTGATTGAAGACGCGCTACGTAGAGAGATCGATCAAGTTGATGCCGGCATCGAGCCGCACCAGGTCACTGTTCCTACCGCTGGAGAAGGGGGGGTGCAGCCAGGTGTGGACCTTGATGATACCTCCTCGCTACTGGATAATATGGAAGGAATCTCTTGATTCTACTGGATGCAAACATATTAATATATGCGTTCCGTCAGGATACAGAGCACCATGGGGAGTATAGAGCATGGTTTGAAGAAGCCCTCGGCAAGGTGGCGGCTGTCGGCATTGCGGAGCTGGTGCTGTCGTCGGTGGTGAGAATCACCACCCACCCGAAGATATTCGTCAAACCGAGTACGCTGGATGAGGTCTTTCAATTCGTCGATTATATCCGGTCTTTTCCAAACGTAGTCAACGTTCTGCCCGGAAGGACGCACTGGTCGATATTCCAGCGGCTGTGCCGGGCAGTAAAGGCAAAAGGCAATCTCGTAACGGATGCCTACCTTGCTGCCCTCGCGATCGAAAAAGGGGCTGAATGGATCACCAGCGATCGAGATTTCTCCCGCTTTCCGGAACTGAAGTGGCGTTCTCCGATCTAGGTGCGCGGGCTGCGGAGGCTGCCTGAGCACCTCGCGGTTCCCGCTACACCGGTGACTTTACGGAAAGCTCGTCCAGCACCGTGTACCGAACGCCGGCGTGGTGCTCGGCGATGCGTTTGATCTTCTGCCGCTCCATTTCGGAGTCGACGCTTCCGACCAGACGTACCGAATTGCGTCGTTTCAGAAAACCCTGTCCCGACAGTTCCACATTTACCCCTCGGGCATTGATCGAGTTGTCGTCCTCGATATCCCGCAGGATCATTTCGATGACTCTTTCCATGACCTGTTTCCTCCCATGCGGCTGCGCTGAGCGCCCGCACGCCAATGCGTTTTCAGCTCCCGGTTCTCCAGTCCGGCGGCTCAGTATTCGTCCATATCCCCGTAGTCCGGCGGCGGGCCGGCGGGGGTCTTTTCCTTCTTGGGCAGGTCCGCGATGATGCACTCGGTGGTCAGCATCATAGCCGATACCGAGGCGGCGTTCTGCAGGGCCGAACGGGCAACCTTGACCGGATCGATGATGCCCGCCTGAACCATATCGGTCCAGACCATTCGCTCGGCGTCGAAGCCGGTTCCGCCCTTGGCGGTTTTCACCTTCTCGGCGGCAACCCCAGCGTCAAGCCCGGCGTTACGGGCGATTTGCCGCAGCGGCTCCTGGAGAGCGCGCTTCACGATTTGGAAACCCACCTTCTCGGATTCTTCGAGACCGGTCAGATCCTGCTTGTCGAGCGCCTTGATCGCCTGGATGTAGGTGACCCCGCCGCCGGGTACGATTCCCTCCTCCACGGCGGCCCGGGTGGCTGCCAGGGCGTCTTCCACGCGGTGCTTCTTCTCCTTCAGCTCCACCTCCGTGGGAGCGCCGGTGTTGATGACCGCCACCCCCCCGGTCAGCTTGGCCATGCGCTCCTGCAGCTTTTCCCGGTCATAGTCGGAGGTTGTTTCCTCGATCTGCACCTTGATCTGGTTGATGCGGCCCTTGATGCTCTTCGAATCCCCCGCCCCCTCTATGATAGTGGTGTTTTCCTTGTCCACCCGCACCAGCCTGGCTCTTCCCAGCTGGGACAGCTCGGTACTGTCCACTTTGAGCCCCAGCTCTTCGGCGACCAGCTGGCCGCCGGTTAAAACGGCAAGGTCCTCCAGCATGACCTTGCGGCGGTCTCCGTAACCCGGGGCCTTGACGGCACAGGCTTTCAGCGTCCCCCGCAGGTGATTCACAACCAGGGTGGCCAGCGCCTCCCCCTCAACCTCCTCGGCAATGATCAGGATCGATTTTCCCATCTTGGCTACCTTTTCCAGCAGGGGCAGCAGGTCCTTCATGGCCGAGAGCTTCTTATCGTGGATGAAGATGTAGGGATTCTCCAGCTCGCAGCGCAAGGCCTGGCGGTCGGTGACGAAGTAGGGGGACAGATAGCCCCGATCGAACTCCATGCCCTCCACCACCTCCAGGCTGGTTTCCATGGACTTGGACTCCTCCACGGTGATGACCCCGTCCCGGCCGACCTTTTCCATGGCGTCGGCGATCAGGGTGCCGATCTCCCGATCGTTTCCCGAGGAAACCGTAGCTACCTGGGCGATCTCTTCCCGCTCCTTCAGCTTCTTTGCCTGTTTCTTGATTTCCACCACGGCTGATTCCGTGGCTTTGGCAATGCCGCGCTTGATCAGCATCGGATCGTGCCCGGCGGCCACGCTGCGCACACCTTCGCGCATCATCGAGTAGGCCAGCACCGTGGCCGTGGTGGTTCCGTCACCGGCCACGTCGTTGGTCTTTTTAGCCACCTCCTTGATCAGCTGGGCCCCCATGTTCTCGAAAGCCTCCTTGAACTCCAGCTCCTTGGCAATGGTTACCCCGTCGTTGGTTACCACCGGCGCCCCCCATTTCTTGCCCAGAATCACGTTGCGTCCCTTGGGACCCAGGGTGACCCGCACCGCCTCAGCTACAGTTTGGATCCCCTTCATGAGGGCGCTGCGGGCGCTCTCCTCGTACTGCAGTTGTTTTGCCATCCTCCTCTTCCTCCTTGATGACTATATCAGGTGATTGTGGCTGTTATGTCGGGATTCTTCTTCATCCATCCGCGTCCTCCAAGGGCAGAACACCAATGAACTGAGAGGAATTTACATCATTCCCGGCGGACAGGCAACTGGATTCTTCACTGTTCGTCGCCTTTCAACACAGTTGAGTTCACTATGGACGGCAGGAGGTGTTTTCCGGTTAGAGGACCTCCAGCTCGTAGTCGCGGATTCCAAGGCCGATCTTTTCGGCGTGCTCGAGCTGGATACCCGGGTTCAATTCCGGCTCGCTTTTCTGGACCAGGTTCTCTCCGTGGCGCCTGGCCGTCAGGTCGAGAGTAGCCTGGTCGATCGCAACCGGGTCGGGGGAGACTAAAATCCCGACGTCCGGCATAATCGGTTTCTGGCGGTTGTCCATGCAGTCGCATCCCCCGGTCATATCGATGAGAAAATTGAAAAACAGGCATCGCTGCCTCTTGTTCAGCACGACTCCCAGGGCATGTTCGGCCACCCGCCTCTGCAGATCCGCCGATTCAACTCCCCAGTTGTAGCGAATCGCATCGAAGTTGCACAGACTGAGACACTCGCCGCAGCCGATGCACTTCTGCTTGAGGATGAAGGCCTTCTCCTTCTGTTCAACGATGGCATCAGCCGGGCACCACTGCATGCATTTCCTGCACAAGGTGCAGGCCCTGGCGTCAACGTAGGGTTTGATCGAGGAATGCTGGCGGAGTTTGCCCATTCGGCTGGACAGACCCATACCCAGATTCTTCAAGGCAGCCCCAAGTCCCATTGCCATGTGACCCGTGGGATGAGAGATGGTGATGAGGGCATCGGCGAACACGATTTCCCGGGCGATACTCACTTTCTGGAAGATGAGTCCACCGATCGCTACCTCGATCTCCGTGTTTCCGGTCAAACCATCGGCCATGATGAAAGGGGCGCCGGTATTTTCGTAGCTAAATCCGTGATCGAAGGCCTGAATGATGTGATCCACGGCGTTGGAACGCCGCCCCTTGTACAGAGTGCTGGTTTCGGTCAGAAAGGGAAGCGCGTCGTTGCGCTTCACCCAGCTTACAATGGGTTTGACAAGATAGGGAGAGACGTGGGTGTCGTTGTCGCGCTCACCCACGTGGAGCTTGATCGCAACCTTGTGCCTGGGCTCGATGATCCGATCGAGCCCGGCAGCTCCGATCAGCTTTTCGGTGGCGGCAAGCCGCTCCTTTTGACTGCTCTTGTCGGAAAGCTCGGCGAAAAGAACTCTGGGTTTTTTGATGATGGCACCTCCTGATTCGTTACTGGAGAAAAAACCTGGCCGGCGTTACGCCGCTTCAGCCCCTCCCCACAGGCTCAGTATACCTCTTCCAGCACATAAAAGAAATTACGGTCCGTGCCGAAGACCATCCACCGGCCGGCGATCACGGGGGCGCTGAGCAGGGCTCCCTCCAGCTCGATCTCCCAGAGCAGGCGACCGTTTTTGGCGGCCAGACACACGAGACGAGGGGGTTTGCCTCCGGGAATGCCGGCCTCATAGGCCTCATCCCCTTCGATCCCGAAGTACACCCGGTTGCCCGCAACCGTGGGAGCGCTGGTGGTGGGCCTGTCGAAGGAGCGGGTCCAGGCCAGGGTCCCGTTCCCGGCTCGAAAGGCCCGCACCACAGTGTCCCCGCTGGTGTAGATGACGAGGTTCCGCCAGATGGCGGGGGCCAGGTAGTCCAGGAGCTTCATGTTTTCGCTGAACATCCTCTGGGAGTCGACCTGGAACATCTCCCCCCAATCGGACAGATCCGAGTACTTCCAGACCAGCTGCCCGGTTTCTCGCTCGAAGGCGTAGTAGTTGAAATCCCAGAACTCTCCCCGGTAGGTGGCCGTGGAGAAGTACAGCAGATCCCCTTTGAGGGCGGGGAAGGAGTACCAGACAGCCTGGAACAGGGAGGTGTCCAGGATCCAGAGGTAGGCTCGATCGTTCAGGTCGAAGGCGCCGAAGGCGTGGGGACGGGTCGGTGGACCGGGGGCGAAGTACAGGACATCGTCGTACACCTGGAAGGTGTTGTAGTGCCAGACCGGGTTGGGCAGGGTGAACAGCTGCTCCCCCTCCGGGGTCACGAAGTAGGCCGTGCCTCCGTCACTGGTGAAGATGATGAAGTTCTCATAGCCGACGATGGAAGACTGCACCGTGGAATCGGTCTGGAAGGACCATACCTCCCTCCCGTCCTCCTGGGAAACGGCGTAGAGCTTGCCCACGTTATTGCCGAAATAGACGTTCCGAGAATCGGCGAAGGGGATCGAGTTGATGGCCCCCCGGGTTTTGAAGACCCAGTTCATGTAGCCGCTCTCGATATCCAGGGCGTAGAAGTTCCCGTCTGTGGAGCCGAAGTAGATCGTGCCGTTCAGCACCACGGGATTATTGAAGGCGTAGGTCGGTCCGGCCTCCAGCTGCAGCTGGAGCTTCCACTTGACGGCCAGGGGGGCACGCAGGGTGTTGGCGGTGTAGCCCCGGCCCTGCTGCCCGCGGAACATCACCCAGTCGCTTCGGTGCCGGCAGGCGGAAAGACCCAGCAGGGCGGAGAGGGCGAGCAGAACCAGGAAGCTGCGGCGCACACACCGCCGGAGCCACCGCAGGCGGTACTGCAACCGCATGAAGTCGGATCTCACGAGTAGTACAATCCCTTCAGGCTGAAAACGCGCAGCAGAGCGGCGGGCAGGCCGGGACGCCGGCTGGACTCCAGGATCTCCCTGTAGCCGGCCCGCAGAGCCTTCCAGGCCTCGGCCCGCTCGCCCGGCTCGAGATTCTCCCGGAAGCGCAGCATGGTATAGATTTCGGCGAAAGCCTTGAGCTGCGGATGATCCTCCGCGTATTCTATGGGCGTGAGGAAGGGCCGTTTCACCTCCCAGCCCCGCTCCGCCAGCTGGATGAGCAGGAGTGTGTAGAGGGCCTTGAGGGCGCGAAGATCCTCCCGGCGGCTCATGCCTCTCAGGTAGGTCTTACGGGCGAAGCGGAAGACGTAGAATCCCACCAGTGTCAGCACGGTCAGGGCCAAAAGGAACTGCAGCGCCAGGAGCCAGGGGAAGCGGAAGCCCGGCCGCAGCTCCTCACCCTGGATCAGGGGGATTACCACGTTCATCGAGTTGGGATTGCGTCCGGGAGGCGGCGGAAGCGCGTAGGCGGTGGATTCCAGATCCACCCAACCGAAGGAGGGGATGTAGACCTGGACCCAGGAGTGGCGCTGGGCCGTGGTCACCAGATACAGATCCCGGAAGGGGTACTCCTGAAGCTCCGGGATCGCCTCCCGCAGCATGAACAGACCCCGCAGGTGGGCGAAGCTCTGCAGATCCCGGGAGGCGAGGTAGCCGGTCACCACCCGGGCGGGGATCCCGGCCAGACGGAACAGGATCGCCGAGGTGTTGGAAAACTCGGTGCAATCCCCCCGCCGCTTGTCCACGAGAAATCGTTCCATCCTGGCCACTGAGGTGTTATCGTCGAAGCCGATGTCGTACTGAAAGGTGGAGAAGCTCTTCAGGATCGCCTCGATCCGCCCGTAGTAGCCGGTGGTATCGCCCAGGGCTTCCTCGAGATAGGAGAGGAAGCTCTGTCGATGTTCTTCGGACAGGGGGATCCGCAGGTACGGCTCGAGGCGACCGCGCTCCTCCGTACTCAGGCCGGGGAGTGCAGCCCAATCCCGTGGTCCCGAAAGGCTGAGCTGGGAGGTCGCGGTGTAGGAGTACTGGAAGGGGTTGTACTCCCGCCTGAGCACGGTCGGTTCGATGCTCTGCGGCCGGAAGGGGATATAGCGTTCGGGAAGGGTCGAAAAATAGTTGATTTCGGTGCTCTGGCGCAGCCTTTCCTGCGGCTGATCGAGGTTTTTCCAGGTTTCGAGGAAACGCAGGTAGGTCAGCTCATTCAGCGGTTCGTCCCGGGAGAACAGAAAGCCCGCGTCGGGATCGAACTCCCCGAAATAGGCGTCCGCCGCGTACACCGGTTCCACCGGGCTGGCCAGAACCATGACGGCGTACTGCTTGCTCTCAGCCCCCTGCTCCAGCCCGGCCTCATTCCACTGATCCGAAGGGATCCCTTCCAGGGCGTTCTTCCCGGCTTCACTCGGTTTGCCGTCGGTGGAATCCCCCTCCCCCTGCCGCTGCCCGAACATTTCCCACCACTCCTCCTCTGAGAGCAGGTTTCCATCTGGCCAGCCCTCTCCCTGTTCGTCCAGGGGCACCGGCTTGGGCTTGATATCCCGTTCGATCCGGTTGAGAGCGACGGAGTGGCTGACGAAGTCGGGAGGCAGGAAGAAGCTCACAACCAGAAAGAGCGGAACTACGATCAGGAGAAATAGAATCACCTCGCGGACGCCTCGCCTGCTGCTTCTGGAATGAAAGGCGCTCAAGTACAGCACGATACCGTGCAGGAGAAAGGCCAGAGGAATGAGGATGAGAATGACCTGAGTGATGCCGCTGGCCTGGCGGGCCAGCTCCTCGGATGCCCTGGAGAAGCTCAGGATTCGGTAAGCGATCATCCCCAGGAGGAACGGTTCCAAGACCGCCACAGAGCGGCCCAGGCCTTCTGTCTTGAATACCAGCGTGGTGAGAACAAAGGCGGCCACCGCGGCGAAGGCGTACAGCAGAGTGGAAAGCTCGAATCCTGCGACGAAGATGACGAACAATCCGATCGGAACAATCCCGGCCAGCAGCCAGTTGCGAAGCCGGAATCGCGGCGGAGAGAGGAAGAAGGCAATGAACATCTCCGCTGGAACGAGCAGGAATGCGAAGATCAATCCCACCCGATCGTAAGGTACCACGATGGCCGGATGCAGGATCGGCAGGGCAAAGGTGATCAGGTATAAGGCAAGTCTGGTAAAGAACAGAAAATGCTTCATCTACAGTACCTTCACGGTTAACAGCTCCTCCTCCAGCTTCCCGAAGGTCGGGGAGGATACGCGGGGTGCCTTGAGTCCCGGTTCCCTGCGCAGGACCCAGGATCCGGGCAGGCAGGCACAACCTCCTTGAAACAGAACTACGGGTGTTCCTTCTCGCTCTTCCCCCTCCTCGGCTACACCTGTGCGGAAGATGTACTGCCGGGCTTGTGCCTGGGAGGAGAGAAAAGCGGACAGCCCCCGGTCGAAAGCCGTAGAGAAGATGAACAGCTCCTCTTCCGGTTGGCTTTGAAAGATCGATCCGGTATCCCGCTGAAAGTATACGCCCGGCAACTCCCAGCCGAAGCGCTCGATATCCTCGTCGCTCTGAAGGAGCCAGCTGCCGCTTGCCGAGGTGAGGCGGAACTGCATCTCCGGGTGCTCCTGTTTCATGATGCGGAGGAAGGCCATCAACCAGCTCTTGATGACGTTCAGGTGAAGGATCGATTCCACGCTCTCCCTTTCTCTATCCCGGAAGTTGCGCAGCGCCACTGGTAGGATCGTGGTCTTCTCTTGGGTGACGGGGGAGATGCGGGTGATCAGCTCATCCAGGCGGCTGGAGACCTTCCAGTTGATGTCCCGAAAACGGTCTCCAGGCAGGTACTCCCGCATATAGTACTTCTCCTCATCGGAGCTGCGTTTCCGGCTGGTCTCCTCGAAACCCACGGAGGGCTCGGGCACCGGGATGCTCCTCTGGGTAAAGGAAGCCGGCTGGACCGCGAGATTTCGTACCATTTGCTCCCCGAAGCGGGCTCGGCTCAAACCGAAGATGTCCCGTACGGAGAAGCGGGCCGTGCAGGCCAGCGATCCGCAGAGGGGAAAGTAGAGGCCGATCGGGTGGCGCCCGCCTTCGGCAAAGGAGATCTCCCGTTGAATCCTCAAGGAAGCCTTCCGCCCCACCTTGAGCCTGCCTCTGAGGGCGAAATGAATCCGGAAGAAGGGCAGGGTCCTGAGCGTTTCGGTGATCAGAGCCTGGGAGAGACCCCTCCGGCGGGCGTACAGGGCGGCGGAGGAATCCCAGTGCCAGTGGACCTGTCGCCGTCGATAGAGGTTGGCCTGAAACCTGGACGTCACCGCCAGGGCGGCCAGCACCAGCAGAGCCGCCAGGGCCAGCAGCACGCCGTAGGGATTTTCCTGGGCCAGGCTCCGCCCCAACAGGTACAGGGCTGCGGCCAGCAGCAGGGAGCCGGCCAGGGTGAAGGGGAAGTAGAAGGCAAAACGCCGCAACCAGCGCCGGAGCTTCAACCGGATGGAAGAACTGGAGGTCGTTGCTACGAGGTCGTTCATGCGCTGACGGGTACGGTTTTGAGGATCTCCTCGAGAAGGGGTACGGATGACTGGGAAGCGTCCTGCATCACCAGACGATGTGAAACAGCGGGCAGAAAGATCTCCTTTACCAGATCGATAGTCGCATAATCCTGTCCCCGAAGCAGGGCCAAAGCCCGGGCCAATCGGGATACTTTGACCCCGGTCCGGGGACTCGCCCCCATCAGTACATCGGGGTGATGCCGGGTCTGACGGACGCAGGCCACGATGTAGTCGACCACATCGCCGTGTATGCTCACACTGTCAACCAGCCGCTGCCACTGAAGCATCTCTGAGGAGGTGATTATCGGGGCGAAGCGGCTCCAGGCATCATCGCGGCCGTGTTGTTTGATGATGGAGGCCTCATCCCGGGAATCGGGGTAGCCCATGGACAGCTGCACCATGAAGCGGTCCAGCTGGGGAGCCGGCAGAGGAAACAGGTGCACCCCTTTCAGGTTCATCGTGGAGATTATGAAAAACGGGTCCGGCAGCTCATAGGTCTTGCTCTCCACAGTCACGGTCTGCTCCTCCATGGCCTGAAAGAAAGAGCCTTGCGTCTTGGGGGTGAGCAGATTGATCTCGTCACAGAGCACGTAGTGGGCGAAGATCGGACCGGGGATGAAGGTCAGGCGGTCGGAGCTTCCGAGAAAACGGCTGAAGCCGAGTATGTCCTGGGGCAGCAGATCCACGGTACACTGGATGCGGCTGAAGTGCTTGATCCCGTGACTGTCTCCTGCGTTGGGCGAGGCCTCATCCTCCACCCAGCGGATCGATCCGGCCAGGGCCCGGGCCAGGGAGGTCTTGCCGACCCCGTGGGCGTCGGCCAGCATCACATGACCGCCGGCGATCTGGGCGGCGATGATGTACTCCAGCTTGTGGGTATCGATATAGATTACGGATTTGATGTTGTCGATCAGACGAGCCACGCCCCGGCGGACCGCCAGAGTCTGTTCGGCTTCCGATCTCTGCAAGACCGATGCTTTGTCGGCGGTACCCTTCATGTAGCATTGAACATAGGAAAATTGACGTTTAAAGTCAACATATGAGCCGGCTTGCGCGCCAGGCGGCACTGCCCTTCGACCTGGACCATCCCTACCTCACCAAACAGCTGATTGCCTACATCGGCAACAAGCGCAGCCTGCAGCCGTTGCTGTACCGGGTGTTCAGCCGGCTTATGTCCGGAGGGCGCAGAGGCGGGACGGCTCTGGGTGCTGCTGTAAGTCCCGGCGTGACTGCACACCGCGGCACGGACCCCGCGCCTGTGTTCCTCGACCCCTTCGCCGGATCGGGAAGCGTGAGCCGGCTGGCCCGCTACCTGGGCTATCGGGTCTTGGCCAATGACTGGGAATACTACGCCTACGTGCTGAACTACGCCCACCTGGGAATCGGGGAAAGCGAGGCCCGGGGGTTGTTTCGCGCCCGGGGCGGTCCGGCGCGTATCCTTACCGGGCTCAACGACCTTCCCGAGCCGGCGGAGGAGGATCGCTACATCTCCCGCCACTACGCGCCGGCACGCACCGAATCCGCCGACTACCGCAGGGAGCGGCTGTTCTACACGCAGGAGAACGCCCTGATCATCGATGCGGTGCGCAGCCGCATAGAGGCGTTGTATCCGGGATTGATCGGGCAGGGGCCCTCGGCTGTCCAGCCCGGTCCAGGGGGTGAGACCTTCATGAAAGAGAAGATGCTCCTCCTGTCCTCGCTGCTGTACCAATGCGCCACCCACACCAACACCTCAGGAGTGTTCAAGGCCTGCCACAAGGGCTTCGGCGGGCACAGCAGGGATGCCCTGGGGCGGATTATGGCCAGGATCCGTTTGCAGATGCCGGTGCTGATCGATGGTGCGGAGGGCGGCGAGGTCGGTTGCGAGGATGCGGTGGACTTTGTGCGCTCCCGCAGCGCGGATCTGTGCTACCTCGATCCGCCCTACAACCAGCATCAATACGGATCCAACTACCACCTGCTGAACACCATCGCCCTGTGGGACAGGCCGGAAGTGAGCAACGAGCATCGCGAGGACGGCCGGCTCAAACACAAGGCCGGAATACGCGGGGATTGGATCAAGACCCGCTCGGCTTTCTGCTACCAAAGCAGCGCCGCGGAAGCCTTTC
>Ga0315554_1000272_pt1 | contig 30027 bp, 23 predicted proteins | sample SalMarSW160370MG_FD_202114 | JGI IMG/M metagenome (GOLD analysis project Ga0315554, IMG submission 202114) | Salt marsh sediment microbial communities from the Plum Island Ecosystem LTER, Massachusetts, United States - Salt Marsh Sediment SW1603-70 ...
CGTTGAAAACAAGTAAAAAAAATCGATGCGTCTGCCCTCGCCCTCCGTATGGTAGAACAGGCAGAGTGTGTCATCGACAGCAAAGAGGCTGGGTCTGAAACTGAAGGTTTTCGGATCTATTACCGTTACGGCTTTATTCCAGCTTTTACCGCCGTCCGTACTCCTTTTCAGGTCTATACTTCCCTTTAGCGTATTCCATGCTACCAGGAGGGCGTTTTTTTCTGCCAGCACCGAATACTGCGGGAAAAAGCCCTCCTCTACCCTGACCCGCTCCACAGCCGAAAAAGGCCCCAAGAATGTTTTAAAATCATCGGTCGTGTAAAACTGCAGAGATGCCTGTTTCTTTTCACGGACGACAAGAAAGATAAAGAAATTACCATCAAACCGTACAATCTTCACATCCGAATAGCGGGTAAACCGGCTCTGACGCAACAGGTAATGCGGTGCATCCCAAAAATATTCCGCAAACGCCGGATATACGGCAGGTATAGTAAGCAGGAATAACAGCATCAATAGTACTGTTACTTTCTTTTTCATGAACTGCTCTGATTTTTTTCGTACTTCAAACGTTCCTTCGCCCGTTCGATGTTAGTATGCACATTTTTATAGCCCGGGTCTATCTTCATTACCTCTTCCCATTCTGAAATCGCTTCCCGGTACAGACCGTCGAGAAAAAAATTGATACCGTCCATATAGTGCCGTTTGAGCTTGATTTTCATCTCGCTGTTTTTAATAGCCGATTCCCTGTTCGCTTGAGTTTCAAGCCGCGCGAGATTGTGCAGTTTTGTTTCAATACTGGCAAGAAAAATACGCGCATCGATGAATTCCGGATCCAGCTTCACAGCCTTTCTGCATTCATCAAGTGCTTCGGGAAGTTTCTCCTGTCTGTAATAGTCGAGCCCCTTTTTATACAGCTCAACGGCATGCGCTCTGTCTTCACGGGTAACAACAACTTCTTTCTCCTTTTGCTCTTTTTCAAGCCTTTTCAGAATATCACCGGCATCCCTGAAACCGGGATTAACCTCCAGTATAAGCTTTAACTTCGAGGCGGCTTCGCGCTTTTTATCCCTTTTTATCAATCCCTGCACATCCCTGTACAGTCCGGCGAGAATTTCATCGGCCAGGCTCGGATCGGTTCTCGCAAGTGTCCGTGTAAGCTGTCTTCTGGCATCTTCGTTGAACGGAAAAATAAGCAGTATTTCCTCCCACCGTTTTACCGACTCCTTATAATCTCCCCGGGCAAAGGCCTCGAGCCCGAGACGCCGCAGGTCCTGCACAAGTGGATAGAACGGAGAATTAACGGAAACGGTTTTCTCCTCCTCTTTACGAAGTGCGATTGTGTCTCTGAGTATGTATTCCCTGATTTGTGTATTCTCGGGATCGATTGATAGCCCATTGTTGAGCGCCTGCAGAGACTGCCTGTATTTTCCGAGATTATAAAACTTTATTCCCTCACGAAGATACCCCAGCACCCGTTTCATATTCCGTTCATTTTCTGCCTTTCGTGCAGCTTCAACGGCATCGAGCGCCTTTGTTATCATCTCTTTCGACTGCTCAATTCTGTAATCCAATGCAACTGCATTTTCAAACTGGTCGATGGCATCCTCGAATTCGCCGCCTTTAAAGAGATGCATGCCTGCATTGAAATAGCTTTTGGCAAGGCTAAGCAGTTTCTGCCGTTCCCTCTCCTTATAGGATATCTTGGAAATGTAGAGCAGGGCATCGGTGTCACCCGGAACATATACGAGAACTTCATTCCACAGTATTTTCGACTCCTCATAACTGCCCTGTTCAAAAAGGTCCGACGCTTCCTCACGAAGCCTCGCCACCATTTTCCGGGTTTCCTCTTCTTTCCGCATTTTTGAGAGCGTCGCAAGCCGCTGCGATACAAGCGGGTTTCCGGGGCTGAATTTTCGGGCAAAATTATACAGGTTTTCAGCGGCCTCAAAACTGGCTTTATCCAGAAATGTATCACCCGTCGCGATAATTTTTTGAAATCGTATTTTGTTCTTCTGCTCTTCGGTTGCCCTGATCCCCCTTACAATCAGGTCGTACAGAGCTTCATTTTGGTTACTGCTGTGTTCCCGTGCATATAAAAACGCAGTAGATGCGCCATGGACATCTCCGGCCTCAAGAAGGTCATACGCATTCTCAACTTTTTTCGAAAGCTCCTCATACCGTTTCAGCGCCCTTTCAATAAGAGATTTGATTTCATCGTTCCAGGGGGTTATAGCCAGAGCCGCCGTCCACTTTTCAATCGCACCCATGTAGTAGTTTTCATCAAAGAGCTCCTTCCCCTCCGAAACATATCGATCGAGTGTTTCGAGCTCATCCTTTTCCTTTGCGTACGCAGGGAACAGCACCGATATATAAACAAGCACATACGCAAAGAGCAATACCTTCAGTGCCGATTTTTTCATGTGGTCTTCGACTTTCAACGATATTCTTCCAGAGCACTTCTCTCATATATCGACCGATTTAGCCTTAAATCAGCTTGCAATCGGCCGCTCGCCTCTATGAAAATCCGTCTCTTTCTAATTTATCGGTAATCAAGGAGTTAAAACCTGTAAAACTGTATTATAAAATCTTCACAGGCTAATTACAATTTTTATTGAAACAGGAAATCCTATTTGCAAGTGTCTTTTTATTTCCATCATAAAAGCCAAACTAGTACATTAGGAACCATGATACATCCTGAAAGGATACATCATGAAAGGATACATCCTGAAAGGATACATCCTGAAAGGACTATGGGGGAATAGAGCATCACCCTGCAATTGAAAACAATGAATAATTCACGGACAAAACAGTACAAACTTCTGGCACTCGACCTGGACGGAACACTTTTAAACAGCGATGAAGAGATAAGCGATCGAAACCTCCGTTCTCTTCACCAGGCAAGTGAAAACGGCACGAAGGTGGTGATCACAACCGGGAGGAGCACTCCGTCTGCGGCGCGGTTTATCGAATGGGTGGATATACCTGATCCCCATATCACCTATAACGGCGCAATCATCCGGAATGCACAAAGGGTCTTTCGATCGATTACCCTTGATGAGGATAGTGTACGGGAAACCGTTTTACTACTGAAAAAAGCGGGGTATACCCCTGTTTTATACAGTGCGGACGATATGCGTTACCTCGAAGGCATCGAAAGACACCGGGACGGATTTTACAGCCTCTCAAAGGGGATAGAGGACAGGGTCGTAGAAGTTTCAGATTTTATGGAGCACAGATGGGGCGAAATCATCAGAATCAGTGTCTTTTGCGATGAAGAGGACATTGCACGATTAAACAGCGCACTTGAAGGACTCGGGAATCGTGGTATACGCACAACAGAGACTTTTTTTCCTGACTTAAATTTCTGGATTTATGAAATTCTTGATAACCGGTGCTCGAAATCAAATGCTCTGGAATACCTCTGTACCGAATTCGGTATTGAACGGAAAAATGTCATCGCAGTCGGAGACAATAGAAATGATCTGGATATGATTGAATGGGCCGGACTCGGCATTGCGATGAGAAACAGTCTTCCGGACGTGATGACACGCGCCGACTACATTACCGTTAAGGACAACGACGAAGATGGCGTATCTGAAGTGATTAATCGTTTTATTCTTTCATAAATGCCCTGTAGAGCTTTTCGAGAACATCGAGTCTGCTCTGCGCATATTCGATAAGCGCACTATCAGGATAAGATCGTATAAATAATTCGAAACTGTCCAGACAATCACCGAGCATAGACCGTTCGCTCTCTTCACCTGCACTCTCATCGGTAAAAAAAGCACCTATAAACCTGTCTGAATCATACACTGCCTTCTCGAACATGTGGTAGGCCCCGGCGCGTTTTTCATGGCCTGTTTTTTTGCCGCTGTTCATCTCGCTGATGAAAGCACTGAGAAATTTATACGCCTGATACGCCTTTCTCCGGTAAAAACGCGATCCGGATTTCCGAACAAATTCAGCACATATCTTCATGGTCCGGTTATAATTTTCCTCGAACTTTCGCAGAATATCCGATGAGCCAGGTCTCGACTGCACTACCTTACTGTACAGTAAATGTTCATAAAAAAATGAAAATAGTATCGATACGTTCTCGAGTATAACCGCGTATCTGTCGCCCTCCTCCTTCTCACGCCTGTGCTGGGCTGCCATCTTTTCGAGGTATTCGTAAAAGGCTTCCCGCTCACGGTGTTCTCGGTCTGCTTTTTCCGTTTTGAGGTTCGTAGCTCTTGCCGTCCGGGTGCTCGATCGCTTCTGAGCGGGGTTGCCGGAGGCCTTCCCGGTAAACTTTTTCACCGGTTCTTCCTTACAGTGCTTTTTTATGATTTCGTAGGCCTCGTTAATCTTCATCATCATCTTGAGCGCATTATCAGTATTTTTGGGGTTTGAATCGGGGTGGTATTTTTTCGCCATTCTCCTGTATGCATTGCTCACTTCTTTCACCGTTGCATATTCCGTAATACCGAGAACCCTGTATGCATTTCCAAGCTCATCCATGATTTTTACCATACTGAAAAGAAGTTATGCACTGTATTTTTCGCTAATAGTAAAATTCTGCCTGATGTCACTGCGAGGAACGTAGAGAAGAAGCAGTCCATCAACAATAATTAGTACGTCTCCATAATTACATTGGTTTCATAAAATAAGTATTATGTCTCATTAATTCTCGGCATAGGCATAGAGGTCTCCGAACGCGTAAAACAGTTCACCACTGAGCTTCGGTACGGAAGCTGTGCCTGACCCCGATTTCCTCAGAAAATCATTGATGACCTGCCCGTCTCTTCCCTTATACGCGTGAGGATGGCTGAGGTTCATGCGTATCTCACCGACTCCTTTTGAACTGTAATGAATAATCACAACCGTCCCGTCTTTCAACAGGTCGGTCACCATACCCATGTGTGATATACGGTTTTCACTCCCCCTGAAAGTCCCCTTGAAGAAAACAACATCCCCCTTCCGAGGTTCTTCATATGTGTAGGTATACCCCCTTGATCGAAGGGTCCTGTACAAGAGTTCAGTAGTCCGCCAGTTTCCCCTCCGGTCCTCGGGCTGAACATTATACCCGAGACTCCTGTACACGCCTAATACAAACCCCGAACAATCATTTCGATAGTTCCCGTTTGCTTTGGTTAGATCTCGGTACCCGATCAAACCCTCTGCATAGGTCACGATCTCTTCTCTACGCTCCCGCTGTACCGAAACGGATTTCCCGATTCTCACCGGCGGAGCAGCACACGAGCTCAGCAACACGAGCAAACCGAGACCCGGCAGCAACACACGGATAAAAATCACTTTCCAAAGGTTTTTGATTTTATGCTGTGGTTTTACCATGTTGATTCTCACCTGCTTCGGGACAGGTGCCGGCTGAAAAGCTGCCGAGTTATCCTCCCGGTAAAACTGTAGTCGCTGTACGTATAGTATACTTCAAACGTCGGTTGTTTTCGAATATTTTTTAAAAGGCTCGGATCAGTCGATAACACTCACATCATACCCGATTCCGCGCAGGGCGTCCGCTGCTTTTTGCGCATCGGAATTGCCTGTAAAGCCGAGTCTCAGCACACCACCCTCACCCTCCCGTATATTTACAATCTCGATGTCCTTTATATTCACATCGTGAAAATACACAGTGGAGGTTATTTTGGCAAGCTCACCGGGACGGTCCTTCACCGATATCCGCACATCCACGAGCGGTTTTAGAAAACCCTTACTGTATCTTGGAATAATCTGCCGCTCTTTACGCGCTCTGGTAAACAGCTTTTCGAGATAACTGTCATCATCAATATGCTGCAACGTCCCTTTCAGGATATCGCAGTAAGCCGAAAGCGCCCCTCGGATCTCGTCCCTGTTCGTTGTGATGATATCACGCCATATCCGATAGCTCGAAGATGCGATTCTCGTCATATCTCTGAACCCGCCGGCAGCAAGGTTTCTGAACAGATCGTTTTTTTGATCGGCCAGGTGATTGGCAAGTGAGACGGCGAGAATCTGGGGAAGATGGCTTACACTGGCTGCGATTTTGTCATGCAGTTCCGGTGAGATCACCATCACCTTCGCACCGAGACCTGAAATCATCGACGAGAGGTGTTCTACCGCCTCTTTCGATGTATTCTCAGGCGGAGTCAGAACATATACCGCATCATAGAAGAGGAAGGGGTTGCTATTTTCAACCCCCCGCTTTTCACTTCCTGTCATGGGGTGGCCGCCGATGAACCAGACATCATCTTTCAGATACCGCCCGGCAACACCGGCTATTACGGATTTGGTGCTTCCCACATCGCTTACTATCGAGCCTGCTTCAGCATATTGAAAAACTTCAGCAAGCCGCTTGCTTATGTCCCCGAGAGGGGTACAGATAAAAACGTAATCGCTCCCGTAAAGCGCACTCTTTATTTCTGAATAATCAAACCCCCTGTCGATGACCTTCATTTCAGATGCCTTTGCAAGAGTCGTTGGACGGCTCACTCCAGTTGTATAATAGCCCGCATTTTTCAATGCGGAGCAGAGAGACCCCCCAATCAGGCCGACACCGATAACGGTTACCGCACTCTTCCCTTCAATCATTATTACACTCCTTCTAAGTCACTTTGAGTAAGTTACGTTTTGATACTCGGCTGCGAAGTGGCATGGGCCACTTCAAATTGTTCTCCCGACCGCCCGCGCTATTATACGAAGCTCTTTCATCAATTCTTCGAGCTGATAGGGAAAGATACTCTGCGCTCCGTCGGATTTCGCATGATCCGGATCATGGTGCACTTCAACAATAATTCCGTCGGCACCTGCAGCAACACTCGCCCTCGCCATTGGTATAACCTTGTTTCTGATTCCCGTTCCATGCGAAGGATCGGTAAAGACAGGCAGGTGGCTCAGCTTTTTTATAATGGGTACTGCGCTGATATCCAGTGTATTTCGTGTATAATTCTCGAAGGTTCGTATACCGCGCTCACAGAGAATAACCTGATCATTGCCTCCGGTCAAAATGTACTCACTTGCCATCAGCCATTCTTCGATTGTAGCTGACATTCCCCGTTTCAACAGAACCGGTTTCTGTACCTTGCCCAGCTCCCTGAGAAGCATGAAGTTCTGCATGTTCCTCGCGCCGACCTGCAGCACATCCGCATACCGCAGCACCAGCGGCACATGCCCCACATCGACTACCTCTGTAACTGCGAACAGGCCGAATTTATCGGCGGCTTTCCGCAGATACTTCAACCCCGCTTCCCCGAGACCCTGGAATGAATAGGGGGAAGTACGCGGTTTGAACGCTCCTCCTCTGAGGAGTTTTGCCCCGAGTTTCTTGACCGTTTCGGCGATAATCATAATCTGTTCCTCGGATTCGACCGCACACGGGCCTGCTGCGACCGTCACTTCATCCCCTCCGATAGACACATCCCCCAGCCGAATAACGGTATTTTCTCTCTTGAACGAACGCGACGCGAGCTTGTAAGGCTCTGAAATACGGATAACCTCATGAACACCCTCCAGAACCTCTAACTGTCGGATATCTATACCTGTCTTGTCACCGACCGCTCCAAGAATGGTATGCGTGACACCATCCGATCTGTGTATCTCAAAGCCCATCTCCTTCAGGTGTTCAATGACATCCTGAACCATCTCTTCCGATGCCTTCGGTTCCATCACAACGACCATAGACGACTCCTGAAAAAAATTTACAGCGATCTGTACAGCATGTCGACAGCGCGCCCTGCCGGGTGAACAAAAAAAAAGCTGCAGATACCTGCAGCCCGGGATACAAGTCGTATCTGCAGGTTATCGTAAGCAGTGATAATAATAATAGCCGCGTGTAAAAAACATCGAATTACTCATGGACATCATATCGTCGGTCCTGCATTGTTATTTTCAATTTTAGTATTGCATAAGATCATATCAAAGTCAAGCTGATTCGATGCCGGTGTACCGGTAGGAGATCTCTTTGAGCGCAGAGTTCAGAAATGAAAAAAGCCCCGCCATGCCGGGTATCAAGGAACAGGTAGCACATGAGGTGAGTGTCATTAAAAACATGAAAACGACCGCATCCAGCGTGTATTGAAAATTGTCAAATGAAATAAAGAGGGATTTTCTCATTACCTTCCATACAGTGTCCTCACCACCCAGTATCATAAGCGGGTAGACCCAGAACAGGATAAAGATGAAAAAAACAAGCATCCAGAAGTTGACGGCGGCAATAAAGACGGATATATCGCTTGTGATGATAAATATATAGAAGTATATATTTGTAACGATTGCTCCTATTACTATAGTGAAGAAAACTGATATAAACAGGGAGCGAAAGAAATATTTCCGGAGAGACGTAAAAAGATATTTGAACCCTCTTATCTCATGAAACACGATACGCTGGGTATAATCGCATACACCGCCGAGGGAACCGTAAAAAAGAGTAAACCCGACGACAAAGAGAATGGCAAACAGGGCAATGTGATCTTCGCGGTAGTGCTTTCGTGCATTTACGAAGAGGATTTCGACAACGTTCTTCCCGGAGTCTTCAAAAAAAATATCCATAAGATGTCTTCCGCTTTTATCCGCGAGAGAAATAGAGCTCATATATGCGGGAACGTCACGATATCCGATAGCTTTTTCTCTGAGCAGCGCCTGCGAACGATGTTCGTCAGGACTCTGAAATATATACCTTCTCACTGAGTTGAATTGCGCTCTTTCAAAGACATACACCCTGTGTGTTCCTCCTGCCTCTGAAATCAGGACGACAGCAAGCTTCTCGTAATCCTGTGATACATCACGGACTGTTATACTGAACGAGTTGATATACCTCAATGCCATGGGTAAAAGAACTGACAGGGAGTAAACCATGACACCGAGAGGGATGAGTATGATAAGGTTTATTATGATGAATTTTTTCAGATTGCTATGTGAGAGGTAGATAAATTTTAAAAACGTACCCCTGTCCATTATTCGATTCCTCTATGTATTACGTACCCTTCGAGCACAGGCACGAAGCGCGCCAGTGCCCCTGGTAGAAACTTTAAATATCGATTCCTCCATATATGCAATGGCAGGCAATTATACTATAATATAGTTAGTTGAGTATAAAAATTCCGATACAAATAAACAGATATTAATAAATAAAACCATAAAGGCATCAGGAAAGGTATTAAATTCTTACAATACGGTACATGAACTTACCAATCATAAGAAAGAACCGGGACAAGGACACGGATATGTCTGAAACTGCACACATCAAAGTCGAAGTTGAGGAAAGGGGTACAGTGCCCATTACCAGAGGCACAAGCCTGCTGGAGCTCAGAAATATCGCTGGAATCACAGAACAAGAACTCATACCCGTAGTCGGGGCGCTGTACAACGGCAGGGTTATGGGATTAGAGTACTGCATTGGGCGAAAGTGCCGTGTACGGTTCATCACGACAGGGACCGATGAAGGAGCCGATATATACAGGAGAAGCCTCTCCATGCTTCTGCATGCGGCATTTCTGGATGTGATGGGAGAGACTGCAACACTGAAAATCGAGCACTCACTGAGCAGGGGGTTTTATTACACCTACAAGAACAGCGAAGAGCTTACAGATAACGCGGTGCGGCGAATCGAACGGCGGATGCAGGAAATGACGGAGAAATGCATAACTTTTACAAAGAAGGAACATGAGATCGAGCATGCCCTCGACATATTTGAGAATATACATGCCCACGAGCGGCTGTATCTTTTAAAATATATGACCAGGGCAAAAATAACGCTATACACGCTCGGTCGTTGTGTCAATCTCGCACAGGGGCCCCTTGTGCCTCATACAGGGTATCTGAAGCTCTTCAGGCTTATCAGCTATTCCCCGGGGCTCATTCTTGTTTTTCCAACTGTTGACAAACCCGGCGAGCTTCCCCCTTTCCTTGAGCAGAAAAAGCTGTTTCAAATTTATTCTGAGCAGAGGGAGTGGAGCAGGCTTCTTGACGTTGACTCCGCCGGCAAGCTCAACCGCACAATAATCAAGGGAAAAATCGACAACCTCATCTGGCTCTCGGAGGGGCTGCATGAAAAAAAGATTGCCAATATTGCAGATTCAATAACAAAGAGGGCGTCCAGCAGCAGAGTGATATTTTTAGCAGGGCCTTCCTCATCGGGGAAGACAACGTTTGCAAAAAGGCTCATGATACAGCTTCTTGCAAACGGCATAGGCACCGAGATAATATCCCTCGACAACTACTACCTTCCGAGGAACCGGATGCCCAAAAACAAAAAGGGCGAAACCAATTTCGACAACCTCCATGCGCTTGACCTGGATCTGATCAAGAAACACATACAGTCGCTGCTCGACGGCAGGTCAATTGAAATTCCGAAATACGATTTTAAAACAGGTATGCGGGAAGACGAAACGACACCACTACGATTAAACAAAAACCAGGTCGTCATTATAGAAGGAATACACTGTATGAACCGGGCGCTTACCGGTATGATCTGCGAAAGTGACTCCTACAAGATATATATAAGCGCCCTCACACAGCTCAATCTCGATGTGATCAACAGGATTCCGACCTCGACGGTACGGCTTATCCGCAGGATAGTACGCGACAGTGAATTCAGGGCATACTCAGCGAGTCAGACCATCTCAAAATGGCACCTGGTACGGCAGGGGGAGGAGCAGAATATCTTCCCCCATCAGGAAGAGGCGGATGTAATGTTCAACTCGTCGCTCGTATACGAGATGTCGGTGCTGAAAGGCTATATTGAGCCCGTGCTTCTGGATATCGAGGAGTCGGACCCGTCCTATACAAAGGCGAGACTGCTCCTCCATTTCACCTCAAATTTTCTCTCGATACTTCCCGAACACGTCCCCCTCACCTCCATTCTCCGTGAGTTTATCGGGGGCAGCGGATTCAAGTATTAGGGAGCCCGATAACAATCGGATTCAGTTGTTAAATGGAATCTGGATACAAAGGGGAAGAAAGCCCGGTTCCCACATTCCGAGTTACCCGGCAATCGATATCGATTCAATACGCTCCTCGGTCAATTTGAAATGCACATACTCGAGCTTATCGATAATATCTATGCCGTACGGGCATAGGGGCGTGCATTTACCGCATTTCGTGCACCTGTCGGCCTTGATTTCGAGCGCTTCGTAGGCTTCGCGTGCCTTGCCCATATTCTCGAACCAGAAACGAAGCCTGTCTCGTAGTGCAAAATCAGGAGGTGTGCGGACAGTTCTGTCACGGAGCTGCCTGTCATACCATCCCTCATACTTGAATATCAGGGGAATGTCTATCCCTTCAGGGCAGGGAAGACACTTATTACAGAGCCTGCACACATAATTGCCAAACAGCAGATTGTCTTTGGAGATCCGCGCTTTTTCATCCTCTGTCATGGGTGTAAAACTGCTTACCACTCGAAGATCAGTTTTGAGCATATCCATGGTATTGAATCCAACCGGCAGGGTGTCTACCGGAAGCGAGAGTGCATACCGCAGGGCATCCTCCGGGTATTCCCAGAGCAGGCCGTCGGCAAACACCTTCATGCCGACAATGCCGATTCCCCTTCCTTTTGCGAGGGGAATAAGCTTTGCCTCAACATCGGGGAAATTGAATCGGTCGTAAAAATTTACTCCGGTCATAACAGCATCAAAGTCAAAGCGTTGCAGTGCTTTTATGAGGGTGTCCGGAACGCCATGGCCGGATATACCTATAAAACGGATCTTGCCCTCTTCTCTCGCGCGTATAAAGGCCTCCATGGCCCCGTCAGGGCCGAGTATACGTTCGAGCTCTTCATCACTCTGCACATGATGAAAAATTAAAAGGTCTATCCTGTCGGTGTTGAGATGCCTGAGGCTCTCGTCGATGCTTCGCGCTGCACCCTGCCTTTCTCTGAGATGGGATTTTGTTGCAAGAAAGCACTCGTCCCGCCGCGTTTTCAAAACAAGCCCGACCTTTCTCTCCGATTCGCCTTCACCATACTGGGCGGCAGTTTCAATATAGGTGCCCCCTTCGTCGAGGAACGTATTGATCAAAGCACTTGCATCCGTATCCGATACTTCAAGCAGGTGAAAGCCCCCGAGACCGAGTACGGACACCCTCTCACCGGTGTTCCCGAGCATTCTCTTTTGCATGTAAAGAAACTCCTTTTTTCCTAAACCCTGGTTTATGCCGTCGCCAGGCTATATGTTCGCCGCGACATGTATGATTGGATGAAATTATCCGGACGCTTTTGGTCCTGATAATTTTCAGTATACACTAAATAATGAGCCGCGTAAACAGAGGAAAACGACTTCAGGTTACCCGTGACCTTCAGGTTACCCGTGACCTTCAAATTACTGACGGTTCATTTTCCTCCATAAATAGGGATTTTGAAACGGCAGATCTAAGTGCCGTCTGGCAGCCTGGAGTATCCGCTCGGCTACCTCAGGGAAACCGTTGTCACCGAATACTGATACCGTTTCATATCCGAGACCAGCCTCGACAATCTTCAGCGATAGAGGGTAGCTGTCAACATATATATGCACGAGAAGCCTTCCGTATTTATCGCTGCCGTCAGCGCGGTACGTTACCCTGCGAGCCTCTCTGAGCTCTGTCCGGGTAAATTGTTTCGCTTCCTGTCCGTACGGCTGGTCTCTGTAGAAACCCACATTGGGATTCGCAATCTCGGGCGTGTCTACGCCCAAGAAGCGCATATGCGTACCCCTGTATATCACCGTATCGCCATCCTCAACCTGGAGAAAGAGCCGATATATCCTCTTTTCAGTATGATCCGTATCTCCAGCAAAACAGGCCGGGAGAACAAAAATGAAAAGGGCTAGTATCAGAAGGCTTCGTCTCATACCTTTTACAAATCGTCCGAAGATTATAGTAGAAGAACTGATGGAAAGACGGTTTAAAACTTTCCATGCGATGCTGGTATAATACAACGGCACGGATGAACCGTAAACGAATATTGTAATTGAATATCCGTACTGTATGAATGAGGAGCGCAAAATGTTCAATATTTATGTCGTTGAAAAAAGCTACAGGGACTACTCTCATGAAAAAACAATCGTTGAAAGCGGCGGAGGCAGGCTCTGCTTTGCGCACTGCGCAACAGAAAATGATATAATCGATCAGTGTTCGGACGCTCACGCCCTTCTTCTCAGGCAGACTCCTGTCGGGGAAAAAACGTTTAGAGCGCTGAGAAACCTCAGGGTTGTATCTCGTTATGGCGTCGGTTACGACAACGTTGATGTTACAGCCGCAACTCGCACCGGAGTTCTCGTTACAATCGTTCCCGATTACTGCATTCAGGAAGTCGCGGACCATGCGGCCGCCCTGCTTCTTTCTGCAATCAGAAAAATTGTACTGAAAGACCGGTTCATACGGCAGGGGGACTGGGATATGGGTTCCAGGTTCCCGCTGTTCAGAACGCGTGGAAAAATTCTCGGGCTTGTCGGATATGGTAAAACCGCACGTGAGGTTCGCAGGAGGCTTTCCGGATTTCCCTTCAGATTCGCTGCCTGTGATCCCTACGTAGACAAAACCATTTTTAAAAACGACGATACCATGAAACTCAGTTTCCAGCAACTCGCGATAGCGTCCGATTACATATCAATACACGTACCGCTCAACGCAGAAACCAATCACCTGTTCGATCTCGGCACCTTCAGGAAAATGAGAAGAAACGCAATTCTCGTCAACACCTCCCGTGGGCCGATCGTCGATGCACGGGCCCTGTACACAGCCTTGAAAGAGAAGTTTATCGGCGGCGCCGCTCTCGATGTATACGAGGAAGAGCCTTTCGATACCTCGAGTCCGCTTGCCAGGCTCGATTCAGTCATCCTTTCAGATCACGCAGCCTGGTATTCTGTGGAATCACAGGCCGAACTTCAGCGACGGACAGCGCTCGAGGCGATGAGGACGCTCAACGGATGGATACCCGGCCATCCGGTGAACCCGGAAGTGCTGTCAAAACGTATCATCGAGATCGAGCGTGAAAAAAGTGGACTTCAGAAAGAAAAAGAGGAGGTCCTCTACAAATTGAGCAACTGAGTATCCTACTGATTCCTGAACACGGTCTTACTTCCCGAAGAGCACGCCATTAACAGCATCCAGCCGAAGTTTTTGCCCAGGTTCGAGGATGATAAAATCATCCCCTTTCCAGTCGCCGTCAACAAATCTCTGCAGAAGATCCGGGCTGCCCCTTACTTCATCGAACTGCATACCCATGTCAAATCGCTCATTGAGGGACTTGACACAGCTCTTCGTGTACTCCCTGCCACTTTTATTTATCCTTTCTCCCAGTTCTTCCCACTCGATAAAGGTAAGGTGCGTGTAATTTTTAATAAGCACACGTTCGATGACATCCCTGTTTCTTTCATTGATGTTCATACCGTAAAACTCATCATACTTCTCTACATAATCCGGGCTCCCGGGAAGGGGAAAACCCTCGATCCAGCCGCATGAAAACCAGAATGTGCCGGGATGCAGGCGCATATACTCACTGTATTTCTGCGCATCGCCGAGCATCAGTGCAATACAGTCATGAATATTGTGAATGACTATGGGAATGGAGGGATGAGATATGTCAAGGGTGCCGTTCCCGCAGAGGCCGTAGTTGAGAAGGACATAATCATAGCTCGTATCATCAATACTGTCCAGCGCATCCAGTACAAAGCGGTTGAGCCTGTTCGGAAACTCGTGAAGGCCCTGGTATTGAAACGTAGTGTCAATACGGTTCACGGATTGTGACGCGCAGTACCGGAGCTCATGATTCATAACATTGCAGGAAATTATTTTCAGTCTGATGGCCTGTAGCCCCCCATCTCTCCTTCAAATTACAGGCGCGTTATACCCGGTCCTGCCAAGGATGCATCCTGCCAAGGATCGGCCGCGAAGCGAAGCACACCGCTTCTGATGTGCAGATAAAAACTATACAAGACCGCAGAAGCTGACAATAAGAAAATACAGGCCGACAGGTTGCCGTATGCATTTTTCTTGCTTACTATTCCAACAGACCCCTGTTTGAAAATTATGTAAACGGAAAATCATGATACCGCTTCTATACGATTGTGACAACACCCTCGGAATCCATGACAGAGATGTAGACGACGGTCTGGCCCTGCTGTACCTCATCGGACGAAAGGATGTCGATCTTCTTGGTACCACAACCACCTTCGGCAACGGGTCTGTTGATGAGGTCTACAATGCAACGAAAGATCTGCTCGGCGAGCAGGACATACCTCTATTAAAAGGGGCCTCCTCCCCTGAAAACAGACAAAGCGATGCCGCCTGTTTTCTGGTTGAAAGCGCACAAAAGAATCCGGGTGACAACATCATTCTCGCAACAGGCCCCCTGTCCAACCTGTACGAGGCGCATCGACTTGATCCGGACTTTTTTACCCGTATCAAGGAACTCGTCATAATGGGTGGCACGACCGAGCCGCTTGTCATCAACGGCAATGAGCTTGCAGAATTGAACTTTTCTGCAGACCCTGAAGCTTGTTACCATGTTCTGTCCTCCGGGTGCAGCACAACCGTGATAACAGGAAATCTATGCCTTCATGCACTGCTTACAAAAGATGCATTCGAATCTTTTGCCGCACACGGCGGGTTTTCACAGTCTCCCGGCGTGCGGAAAGCCGTTTTTGACTGGATTCGGTATAACGAGAGGCTTTTTTCGCTTCGCGGCTTTCACATCTGGGATGCAGTCGCGGCTCTGTGTGTAACTGACCCGTATCTTTTTGCCGATAAAACCTGCCGCATCAGTTCTTCCGAAAAAGATTTTCAGAACGGCAGGCTTGTTTTATCAAAAAATGGGGAGAACCTTCCGGAAAACGTATATACACTCAACATTCCAGACGGCATTATCGATGAAACCCTCTTCTGGAAGGTACTGTTCGACGGGTGGGCTGCAATACAGTAACCGAACAGCAGACAGAAAAAAGGTTCATAGTACTGCATCTTTGCGATTTTCAAAGTGGTAGCGACCGATCCAAGGCACTGCACGGAAGAACGTTCTACAGGAAGCTTTCCATCTTCCGGTACACCTTCAGATACACCGCCTCCCGGGTATTCTCAGGACTGCACTTCATAATTTCCCGTACAAACACCGTTCCTACAACAGCCGCATATACATGGCGGGAAAGAGCATCAACCTGCTGTTTTGTCGATATCCCGAACCCGGCCAGAACCTTGGCACCGCTCGATGCGGCCTTTTGCAGAAAATGAATATTCGATTCACCAATCCGGGTATACTCTCCGGTGATGCCCTTTCGAAGCACAGCATATATGTACTCGGGTGCAAGTGAAAAAATTCTCTCAAGCCGCTTTTTTCTAGTTGCCGGACAGATGATAGGCACTGCCGAGAGGCCGGCACTCCCGGCCGATTCAAAGAGGCCCTCGTCGTAATCGGGGGGCAGGTCGGGAATTATCAGGCCTGTGGTACCGCTGGCACGGGCCCGCTTCAGGAATTTTTCAACACCGAATGACACGACCGTATTGGCATATCCCATGATAAAAATCGGCATATTCGTGTGTTTTCGAATTTCAGCTGTCAGCGAAAACCCTTTCTCCGGAGTGAAACCCGCATCGATGGCCGAATCACAGGCATTCTGTATATACATGCCGTCGGCAATCGGATCACTGAAGGGAAACTGAATCTCCAAAAGGCAGCATCCGGCACGCACAAGAGCGCGAGCAACTTCCATCGACGACTCCCTGTCCGGATAAAAGGCGACCATGTGGGCCATAACCCTATTCGGCATGCCGTTTCACCTCCCGATCAAGAAAAGAATACCATTTTTCTGCATCGAGACTGCCGGCAAGTATAAAGAGGTCCTTGTCTCCCCTGCCGGACATGTTCACCACAACCGTGCGATCGGGAGCAGTCTTTTCAGCAACCCGAAGCGCCTCGGCTCCCGCGTGGGCAGACTCGAGGGCAAATACGAGTCCCTCCTGCCGGGCAAAAAATCTAACTGCATCAAGCGCATCATCATCGCTGCAGCGGGAAAACTCCACTCTCCCCGTTTTTCCGAGGTGCGCAAGCTGGGGCCCGATGCCCGGGTAATCGAGACCGGCTGATATCGAGTGCGTGTTCCGGACCTGGCCGTTTTCATCGATAAGAAAAAGCGACCTGTACCCGTGCACGATTCCCGGCCTGCCCGACCCGTCCATCCGCGCGGCATGCTGGCCCGCAGACCTCCCGCATCCTCCCGCTTCAACACCGATGAGCCTGGGCACTTTCGTGTTCAAGAAGGGGTAAAAAAACCCGATCGCGTTGGAGCCGCCGCCAACGCACGCAACCAGTGCCTCCACATCAAGTCCTCTTTTCTCAATCTCCCGGGCGACTTCACGCCCGATCACGGCCTGGAACTCCCTGACCATATCGGGATACGGTGACGGGCCGAGCGCCGACCCGAGCAGGTAGTGGGTGTTATCAAAACTTGCCGCCCAGTCCCTGAGCGCCTCGTTGACCGCGTCCTTCAATGTGCCTGCCCCGCCATGCACGGATACTACTTCCGCGCCGAACAGCTCCATCCAGAAAACATTCGGCCTCTGGCGCCGTATATCCGTCTCTCCCATATACACGCGGCAGTCAAGCCCCAACTTTGCACAGACAGCTGCAACCGCAACGCCGTGCTGGCCGGCGCCCGTTTCAGCAATGATCCTCTTTTTTCCGATACGCTGCGCCAGAAGAGCCTGCCCGAGTGCATTGTTGATCTTGTGGGCTCCGGTGTGGGCCAGTCCCTCATACTTTATGTAGATCTGCGCCCCGCCGACTGCCCTGCTCGCATTTTCCGCGTACATGAACGGAGTGGGCCTGCCCGCAAAATCCGCACACAGGACGTCAAACATCTTCATATACTTATCATCATGCATTGCATCAAGCCAGGCCGCCTCAAGCTCATCGAGAGGGGTTCTCAATATCTCGGCAACGTACCGACCCCCGAACCGGCCGAAAAAATCATTGTATATACGTCGCATTTTCAATCTCCTTGAAAAAATCGCCAACCTTCCGGTGGTCCTTTTTACCCGGTTCGGATTCAAGCCCGCTCGAAGCATCAATGAGCTCCGGTCCGAACCTCTGCACGATATCCCGAACATTTTCCGGTCCGATTCCACCCGCAAGCCAGAGCGGGTACCGCTCGCCCATATATTCGACGAGGTCCCGAGAGATTCTTCTACCGGTTCCACCCGCTCTCTTTCGGACGTACGCATCGGCCAGCAATCGCGGGCAACTGTACGAATCAATTCGTTCTACATCATTCTCTCCGCGCACACGAAGCGCCCTGTACCAGGCGAATCCAAGCATATCGCATGCCTCGGGACTCTCTTCCCCATGAAACTGCAGGGCATCAAGAAGTCCTGCCTCAAGAAGCTCTTTAAGCTCGTCATCCACACTCCCGTTTTTTGTAACCACAACCCCGGCCTTGAGTATATCGAGATCGTATATTTCTTCCAAAAGGCTCGGCCTTGCACGACGGGGCGATTCGGCAAAAACAAAACCGAGCATATCGGCTCCGCACACCCGTGCATTTTCTGCATCAGGCCTGTTCGTGATACCGCATATCTTGACAAGCGGCCTTCCGGGTCGTTTCCGCAAAAAAAGACGCTGCCAGAATTCACCGGTGTGCTGGTAAAACGGGGCACTCAGCGCGTAGATGCGATCAGGATTTTTCATAACCGACTCTCCTACGAGCACCCCGGAAAAACCGAATGCGAGCGCTCTGCGCACATCATCCGCATTCTGTATGCCCGACTCGTATACCGCAGCTGTTTTCCAGTGTATATTATTTAGAAGTTTTTCAGGGATTTCGTGATCGAGACTGAAATCCTCGAGATTTCTGCTGTTTATGCCGGTAAAGGCCGGCCTCAGTTTTTTCACCTTTTCAAGATCTTCCTCGTCATGAACCTCACAGAGCACCGCAAGGCCGCAGGCGCGCGCCTTCAAGTACAGGTCATTCAGCCTTTTTGTGTCGTGGACCTTTGCAATGAGCAAAATGGCGTCCGCGCCGGCCCTGTAGGATACGTCTATGTCTTCCTCATCGATAATGAAATCCTTGCGCAGCACGCAGAGCCGGGGAAACGAGCGTTTCACCTGCACGAGGTCGTCCAGTGACCCTGAAAAATAGTTTTTCTCCGTGAGCACGGAAACGGATTTCACCCCGCACCTGACGTACTTACGCGCCTGTTCAACTGCGTTGATAACGGGCGCAATCTCTCCCCTGGATGGGGAACGGCGTTTTACCTCGCAGACAATAAAAGGTTCCCTGCCCAGAGGGACCAGCGGTACCGTTCGTCGGATCGGAACCATTACACCCATTGTATGGCCGGACGTTTCTATTTCCTGTTTTCTTATCGTCACGATGGTATCAAGAATGCTCAAAAAATATCCCCCTCGGATGCACAACCCAGGTACACGTGCCGATCCCCATAAGCGGTATCTATAAATTACTGTATCACCTTCGCATGTACGCTGTTCATGTTTCTCATCGTGTCACTCTCTGATGAAAGCTCTAAAGACCGCCCGGCTTCTCGAATTTGTTTTATTTTATCCCGCACCTTTCCCGAAACCAGCGCCTGTTTTGCGGCAGCATAACCGTCTTCGATACTGCCGGCAGCTCCGTATACGTAGAGGGCCGCCCCCGCGTTGAGCGAAACTGCCTCACGGAGGGCGGGTTGGCCGCGATTTCCCACGATCTCGGCAGAAAGCTGCGCATTAAACGCCGGGTCGCCTCCTGCAAGCTCCTCCCGGTGAAAGCCTTCGATCCCCAGCTTTCGAGGATCGAACCGGTATTCCCGCATAGTGCCGTTCTCGCCGATTTCGACAACATGTGTCGGTGCACAAATTGATATCTCGTCAAACCCGTCTAAGCTGTGCACGACCATCACCCGCGTTTTTCCGAGAATATGCGCTGCCTGCGCCATCGTTTTAGCGTACGCATCGGAGAACACGCCGATGAGCTGATACTGAGCATCTGCGGGATTCACGAGAGGCCCGAGCAGATTCATCACCGTCTTGATGCCGAGCTCACGCCTCACCCGGGCTGCATACCTCATAGATTGATGAAAGAGCGGCGCAAAGAGGAACGTAAATCCGGTTTTCTCGAGAAGCATGGCGGCTTTTTCAGGACCAAAGTCAACCGGCACGCCGATCAGACGGTAAAAATCCGCGCTCCCGGACCGTGAACTCACCCCCCTGTTGCCGTGTTTTGCGACAGACGCACCGCAAGCTGACGCCGTGACTGCAGCAAGGGATGATATATTGAAGCTTCCCGTTTCATCACCGCCGGTGCCGCAGGTATCAAGCAGCGGCCGGTCGGAACGCACCCTGATCTTTCTCCTGTTCAATACCGATGCAAACCCGGCAAGCTCTTCCGGGGCGACCTTTTTCACATTAAGTGCGATCAGCATCGCGGAGATCTGCGCATCGGTGAGCTCTCCGTCGGTCAGCTCTTCCATGAACCGAACCGCCTCCTCTTCGGAAAGATCCGAGCCCGATTGCAGCTTCGCCAGGCCGGCCCTCGTATCGAACGGTTCGCGCCTGTAGTGAATAAAATTTGCGAGTATTTTCTTACCGAACTCTGAAGAAACTGACTCCGGATGAAACTGTATTCCTTCTACAGGATATTCAGTATGCCGAATACCCATTATCTCACCGTCATTCGAAGTCGCAGTCACCTCAAGCTTACCAGACAGGGTGCGATCATCAATTATCAGTGAATGATAGCGGGTAAAGTGCGCCTGTTTCGGTATGTTCCGGAAAAGGCCCCTGCCGTCAAGCGCAATTTCTTCCACCTTGCCGTGCACAATCCTGGAAGCCCTCGTAATGCGGGCGCCGAACGCGTATCCGATAGCCTGATGGCCGAGACAGACACCGAGAATTGGTTTTTTATCGGCAAAATGCTTTATGCATTCAACACAGACCCCCGCTTCCTCCGGCCTTCCCGGTCCCGGAGAGATAATAATACCCTCCGGATCCATGCGCTCAATTTCCTCTATATCGATCTTGTCGTTTCTCCGAACCTCCACATGCCCGCACCCCACCTCGATGAGATACTGGTAGAGGTTGTACGTAAACGAGTCGTAGTTGTCGATGATGAGATACATGATCTACACCTCCACTCCTATTGATTTTCCGAGGGCGCGAAGCTTCGAGGATGTCTCATCGTACTCCCGTTCGGGAATCGAATCATACACGATTCCGGCGCCGGCCTGAAGCACGAGCAGGTCGTCCATCTTCAGGGCGCTTCGTATGGTGATGCACGAATCGAGTGTTCCCCCGGGCTCCATGTACCCGACAATACCTGCATAGAAGCTCCGCTTCTCAGGTTCGAGGGAATCGATAATCTCGAACGCGCGTATCTTCGGCGCGCCGGACACAGTGCCGGCCGGAAAGGTCTTGCGTACGGCTTCGATCCCGCATGTTCCCTTGTTCAAAACGCCCTTAACCTGAGAGACAATGTGCATGACATGGGAATACCGCTCGATGCTCATGAACTCGGTCACCTCGACGCTGCCCGGAACACAGAATCTCCCGAGATCATTTCGCGCAAGATCGACGAGCATCAGGTGCTCGGCACGCTCCTTCTCATCGGCGAGGAGCTCTTTTTCAAGAAGAACATCCTCCTCTTTGTCCCCGCCTCTTCTCCTCGTTCCCGCAATCGGCCGCATGATCACCCGGTTGTCTTCCACCTTAACATGTACTTCAGGTGAAGAGCCGAAGAGCTGGAACCGCCTGAAATCGAAGTAGAACATGTAGGGAGAAGGATTCAGCGAGCGAAGCCGCCGGTACGCCTCCAGCGCAGGCATCTCCGTGCGAAGCATCAACCGGCGCGAAAGAACGCCCTGCAGAAGATTGCCCTTGATGATCTCTTTGCGAACTTTCTGCACCCCTTTCAAGAACAGGTCCCTGCCCTTTTCAGATATGAGCGGAACACTTTCATATTCCTTCTCAGCCGAATTCAAATAGTTGAAGTCGAGATCATGTATCCTGTTCTCCACATCCTGTACAGCCTTCCTGAGATCTATGCGGTGCTCTCGGTAGTTCAGCCCGAGAATGGAGATGGTATCGTTGTAGTGGTCGAATATCAGGAACAGGTGCCCGAAAATGAAAAGCGCATCCGGTATGCCAAGCGGGTCATTCTTTTCACGCAGTTTGAAATCATCGAAGTGCCGGGCGTACTCGTAAGCGATATATCCGGTACCCCCTGACGGAAAGGGAAAGGGTACATCATGGCCTCTATGCTGATTCGCGAAGTAGAGCAGCACGTCAAGTATATCCTTCGCAACCGTTTTGAGCTGTACGGTCCGATCGTCCCGCTCGACGAAAAAACGAGCATCCTTCTGAAACAGAGAGAATGCTTCTTTTATCAAAAGTATTGAGTATCGCCCCCTCCCAATACCAAAGGCGGCTGATTCCAAAAGCACCCGTGCGCCGAGTTTTTTACACAGCGACATCGGGGTAAACCGTTCACCGTGTATGGTTTTTACAAAAAAATCATGCGCCGATTGTTTTACCTGTATCATTTTTCTCCCCTTTTGATCCCCTTTTATAGGATTAATCAAGCGCCTCTTTAAACCATCGTCCTGGTTCAAGCATCCGCCAGATTGGCCTTCCACAGCATAAAAAAAAGACCGCAGCCCCTATCGGGTTTGCGGCCTGTTATAGAAAACAGGCCGCAGAGCCTGGCACAATATCGAGCCAGAACCTGCGGCCTGCTACCACTGATTCTGGCTATACCCAGAACCACCACCAGTAATTGATCATCTCATTGTTCATTTACATCGCCTTTTTATGTATGTATGATTCATAGTATAAAAAAGCATGTGAAAGTCAAGAAAAAAACTCCGAATCTTTGTATTATTCCGGTTTTTACGGTACACTTATTAATAATAAGGTCAGGACAGGTCATATAAAACCAAAAAAAATTGTTTTATAACTACAGGATGCGGGTTATTAGCCCTGCTCAATACTTTTGCAATCTGATACTGTAATGGACGGATCACGAACAAAAAAGGATTGTCCAAAATGAAACGACTACAAAGTCTATTTCAAATAAAACATAGGTGCCTCTACACCGTAAGTATCGACTGCACAATTGGGGATAATGACATTCGACAGCCAGGATCCGGTCGAACCGAAAAAATGGGACCACAGGCACTACTTCGGCATGGTAGGGATGCTCTACTCGAAACGGTTTACCAGAAACTTCGAGCTCGGTGCCGAACTTTCAGCAGGCTACTCCCAGGCCGTATTCCCGAATCTCATCGAAGAGCAGGGAAAGCTCGGTTCATCGAACATGCTCCTCGAGCTCGGCGGAAAAATCGCGCTCGATCCTTCATATAACTTCAGTATCGATATCAACCCGAATATAAAGTATCTCAATTCTTTCAGTCCTCTCAAGGATTCCAACGGCATGATATTCGGTATCGGGTTCTCCGCTCACTACCGGTTCGGTCAGGACCCGGATTCGGCAGCGGCACTTATACGGAGTATCCGGTTCGAAAAAACATCGATCCCGCCGCTTTTCAGCGCCATGCAGAGCTACTATGCAAAAAACCCGGTGGGAACGGTTACAATCATAAATACCGAAAAGTATCCCGTATCGGATGTTGCGGTATCCTTCTTTCAGAAGGGCTACATGGATTCACCCACACCCTCCGCCTCGATCACCGAGCTCAAACCCGGTGAGGGCAGAGAAATCAACCTGTTTACCTCATTCAACCAGGAGGTATTCAAAACCGAAGGCGTCACCCCCTTACCGGCGAGATAATCGTAACCTACACGTCGAAAGGAAGACCGGTGGAACAGCGGCAGTCAGTGGGATACGATCTGTATGATAAAACATCAATAACCTGGGACGATGACCGCAAGGTGGCTGCATTCATAACATCCGCGGACAGTGCACTGAGAAACTACACGAGCTTCATACGGCAGACCTGCAAGGAGGAGGTGATACAGACCTACTCAGCGGAGATGCAGACTGCCATCCAGGTGTACAACGCGCTCGTTGAGATCGGCTGCCTGTACCAGGTCGACCCGACGTCACCCTTCACCGAGGTGCAGGAAAAAACCCAGGTGGTCGATTCGGTCAGCCTGCCGCGAAACACCCTGAAGAGGATAACCGGTGACTGCGATGACCTGACCGTTTTGTATGACAGCCTGCTGGAAACGGTCGGTATTGAGACTGCGTTCATTACCGTGCCCGGGCACATCTATGCCTGCTTCAATACGAAGATACCGGGGCGACAGTACCGGCTGGTGCACCCCGATCGGCAGATGACGATCAATGTCGAGGACGAGCTGTGGGTCCCCGTCGAGATCACGATGATCGGAAGGGGAAGCTTTATGGAAGCATGGCATAAGGGCGTCGAGGAATGGGCCATGTACCAGAACGATCCGGTAAAACGAGGGTTCTACATCACGAGGGCATCTCAGGAGCTGTACAGACCGGTCGGATTGAAGGAAACAGACCTCGGTCTCCAGTACGGAGATAAAGACAATATTATTCGCGGTTTCCAGAACGATATGGGAGAACTGGTGGAGGTAATCGTCTCGGAATACCGTGATACTGCGCAAAAAAGCGGAAAAACAAGCGACTGGAACAGGCTGGGAATAGCCTACGCAAAGTTCAGTCGGTATGACAGGGCGGAAGATGCGTTCAACAGGGCATTGAATATCAACCCCGGCTATATCAACGCACAGATCAATCTCGGTAACATCGCATATCTGCGGCAAAGCTACCAGCAGGCTCTTAGTCGGTTCCAACGCGCGTTTGATTCGCTGCAGCAGCGGGGAAAGGGGCAGACGACCATTGCTTTGAAGGTTCTTTTAAATCTGTCAAAAACGAACTACGAGCTTAAGCGTTACGACGAATCCAAAGAATTTTACGCGAAGGCACATTCGATCAACCCGGAAAAAACCGAACAGTACGCCTACCTGGGCGGCGGAACAGGGAAGGCACGGGCATCTGCGGCCGTGGACACCAGAATGGACATCCTATTCGCCGAAGAAGAGGAGTAATTGTATAATCATCCGTACGAACAGTAGTCTCCGGTATTTCGTATCCAGAGCGATGAAATTAAGACACGTGCTCTTGCCTTTGAAGACGATTTTTATCTGCTGGTTCATTACTTCCAGTTTTTATTACAGCTTTTCTTCCTGTCTGACCTTTCATCAGGATCATTTCCCAATACAGCCTGTCCGACAAACCACCGTGTGCTGCTGGGTAAATAATAACAGTTGATAATGCCGGCGGTGAACGGTATTATTTGGCCGTAAATATTCCGAATAATGATTGATAAGTGTATCTATCTAATGTATTTTCCTAAAATAAAAATTATAGCACGACTGCTTTTCAATATTTCCGGCTGCATATATACACGCAATTTTTTCTGTTGTTTTGAATTTTGTTATTTGATTCTATAAACCAATATTCATTCAATAAAAAGGATGACCTTTATGGAGAAATATGGGAACGGCGAATCAACCGGCCTCGACCAGACTGCAGCAGGAAAGATCACGACCGGGTTCACACCTGAAGACCTCGAAATATCCCCTGAAGAACGGGAGGTATTGAAGCGGCTTGCCGGGCAGGTCGCGAAGATTGCTGCAAGCAGAGAAATGGCAGAAAAGCGCCTCCTGTGGAAAAAGCACAACATGCTTGAAAAGACGAGACCCGTTGTGTTCTGCGACCCTGAAAACGGGTGGAACGAGATCATCACCGAGACGCAGATGGAGTGCAGGGGAAAGATCGCACGCCGCTGGGAGATGGACCTGCGGAAGGAGATATTCTGGGGTGAGGGGATGGGCGACGACAAGCCGGTTGAACCGTTTTTCGATGTACCATACACGGTATCACCGGACGACTGGGGGGTCAGGGTTGAATACCACAAAACAAACAGTCAGGGCTCCTATGTGTGGGATGCTCCGGTACAGGACTATGACCACGACCTGAAAAAACTCCATGACCCCGCATTCGACATAGACTGGGAAACGACGAACGCCTGTAACGAGCTTGCAAAGAACATATTCGACGGGATTCTTACAACTCGTCTCAAAGGAACCTGGTGGTGGTCGCTCGGGCTTACCTGGCCCGCAGCAACCCTCAGGGGGCTTCAGAACATATTCTTCGACTTTATCGATCACCCTGACGGTATAAAAGAGCTTCTGTCCATCATTTCAAACGGCTTTCTCCACAAGCTAGACTACCTCGAGAAAAACGACCTGCTGAGCCTGAACAACGACGGCACCTATGTGGGCTCCGGGGGCTACGGCTTTACCGATGAGCTCCCGCAGAAGGATTTTACCGGCCAGGTGCGGTGCATCGACATGTGGGGGTTTACGGAGAGCCAGGAGACGGTCAATGTTTCACCTGAGATGTACGAGGAATTCATCTTCACCTATGAAAAGCCGATCATGGAGCGGTTCGGGCTTACCTGTTACGGGTGCTGTGAGCCGGTTAATTCGCGGTGGCATATCGTGAAGAGGCATCACGGTCTCAGGCGAGTGTCCTGCTCACCGTGGGTCGACGTCGAGAAGATGGCTGAATACCTGCAGGACAAGTACGTGTACTCCCTGAAGCCGAACCCTGCGGCAATCTCCGAGCCGGTTGCCGACTGGGAGGCCATCAGGAAAGACATCAGGGAGAAGCTTGCGATAACGAAGGACTGCAGGGTAGAGATAATAATGAAAGACAATCACACAATAGGCAAGAGGCCCGAGAACGTAGTTGAGTGGTGCCGCATCGCCCGCGAAGAATCCGACCGGGTTTTCGGCGGGTGATTACTGCTTGATATACAATACTCTGTAGCGACCCTTTTTCTTACGGTATTTCGTTGAGAAACTCGGATACGTGTTTTTTTAGCCACTCCCTGAAATACCTGGTGATATCCCCATACAATGAGGCCCAACTCAGCGTCGTAAAAAATATCTCTTTTCAAATATACTTTACAATCGAGACTTGAGAAGGTTTAATACATTATCCTTCGTCAGCAATGCCAAATCGGATTCCTGCTCAATAAACGGACGAACATCTTCCACAACCTTTCTCCAATCCATTTTTTCAAGTCTATGTATCAGGAACGAAACCAAATTTTCCCTGGTTACATCATGTCCTTTCCACTTCGTCTGGTGAAGCGCATTGTTGAGAAACAAAATATTAGGTTCCGGCCAAGCAGGTTGAGATACATACCAGAATAGATCGTATATATCCCTGCCCTTTACACAGCGGCGTGAAAGGATTGCATGTATCTTTCCGGCGAGTAATGATTGCCTGTCATAATGAAATAAATTTAACAACACATTACGCCGAACGATAGTAGTTGTGGTCGTACCGCCATCAGGGGGGTCAGCGTCCAATTCGACCTTCACACCTAGAACTTCTGCTGTATGAGGAGACAGACCAAGCTCGAACGGCAACCCACGAAAACGGATAAAGGCTGTTTTAACCGTTTTTGTATTATTTACTTTTAGATCTATATTGTATGTTTCTTTATCAAGTAACCTCTTTACATTCAAAATAGCCCCTGTGAAATCGGGCGATTTCATTTTATCTGCAAGATAAAAATCGAGATCTTCCGAGTATCGGGGCAGATCATAAAGAAAACGAAGGGCAGTCCCTCCATGGAAAATCCAGTATTGAAAAACCATGCTGTTTTGAAGAATCTGCAGGATTCTCTCCTGACAGTACTCAACAGCTCTTCCTCTTGCACGGAGTTTATTTTGCGTATCGGAAACGATCTTTTTTAAATACTCTTTCATGACACCTCGTCCCTGCGCATTAACAATAAAATATAATTTACGGCACGAAAAAGCTTTTTACTTTCGGTCTCCCGGGCAATACGAATTAGTTTATCAATATCCAATATTTCAAACTTCTGCAGCCTGAGCTCACGCAGATATGGTAATTTGTCGGAACCGGGTGTCAAATAAAGCAAATCTAAAAGAGCTTTTTCAGGAATTGCAATAAAAGCCGACTGCTCTTTACCAAGATCGATATTTTCATAACTGTGGAAAAATATGTTCTTGATATGCTTAAAAATATAGCTTCCAATTGAAGTATCCACAATCTCGGGTCTTCCGGTGGTTGCGCTTGTCACGGAGGGTACATACTCGGGAATCATACCATAATGTGCCAGAGCCGATTGTAAACTGACGTATGATGCATGTTTCATCTTATTGGCAATTACAAAAGGATGTGGCGTCTCTTTCCTGTACGTATCGGACAGCATGTACACTCCTCTGCGAATCTTGATGAGACGTCCGTTTTTCACCCACCTGGACAGCTGACGACGAAGGTCCTTTAGATTCAATGAGCCCGCTGCAAAGATACTGGAATGAAAAATCGGCTGATTCCCAATTAAATCAAGCGCTTGTTCCCATTTCATTGCAACAATATACCATTTTTGGCAACTAATTGCAATAAAAATATAACTTTATGCTGAACGCTATTTTCCACGAAGACCTCTTGATTTCAACATAAAAATCCCTTTATTGTCAACGATAAATTACTTGTTGACAGATACTCCCGAATTGGCATAGTGCTTTGCGACTCTTCAAAACGAAGGTGTTTGTAGAGAATGCGTCACGGGATGGGTTTCGGTGGAACAGGAGATTTTTGGATTTTTGGAGATGTGAAGATGCCATAAGGCCCTGGCAATATCGAAGCTGGATATTTCCTCGGAACCCCCAGTTTGAGCAGAAGGCCGGTCATGTGTTTGATTTATACCAGGGTATTTGGTATGGTCGCCCTCTTTGTTTTGACGAATATTTAATTTCTGCTGATGAAAAGACCGGTAGACAGGCACGAGTTCGTAAACATGCGACACTTTAGTAAACAATTCTTACTCAGGTTGTTCACCTGTCAATACAATTCTTTCCTGGAATGCCGGGACAGTTTATACATTTTACTCAGTGCTGAAAGTTTTGATTCATTATAAAAAGACCGCTCCATATATCCATGGAACGGCCGTATAAAAATGTCATAAAGCTTTTACGATGCCCTTGCTGCTTCGAGCACGCTCCAATCCTGACGCCTGGTCCATTGCGCGAATGTTTCCCAGGGGACGTCCTGATACTCGCGCTTTAAAGCCTCGATATCGATGCTGTACCCGGCCCTGTTGAACCATTCGTACATGAGCGCCATATCTTCACTCGATTCACGCACCTTTTCGATCGGAACTTCGAAATATCCTATCTGACGTCCGCTCGCCCTGGACAGTATCTCGGCATACTCGATACCTGAAAGGTCGTCGCCTGCATAGTCTATTCGCTTACCGAGAAAACGATCGGGGTTTTTCAGAATCAGCGCGTTGAACTCACCGATGTTTTTCACCGATACACTCTGCAGCTTTCTTTCCGCCGGCAACGACTGGGCGAGGGTGCCGTTCTGTAGGCCGGGTAGCATCCACGGCGACAGTAAATTATCGTAAAAGAATACCGGCGCGGTGATGGTATACGGGATTCCGCTTTTTACAAGAAACTGTTCGACTTTGTACTTGCTCTCGAAGTGGGGGATGCCGGTATTTCTATCGGCGGAGGCCACGGAGGAGAACAGAAGGTACTTTACTCCGGCTTCTCCCGCCGCCTCGACGGCATTAATTGCCTGAACGGTCTCTTCATCGACACCCGCCTCGAATGGTGTACTTACGAGAAATACCAAATCGACCTGACTGAAAAGCTCGACGAGCACTTTTTTATCATGAAAGTCTCCCGCTACAACATCCACTCCTCTGCCCTCCAGTGCCTTCGCTCTGTCGGAGCCCGGATTCCTTGTCATCCCTAAAACCCTGTGGCCTTTGCCCACAAGTGCGTTGATAACAGAACCTCCCTGCTGTCCAGTGGCCCCGGTTACAAGAATTTTTTTGTTGCTCATCTTTTTCCTCCATCCAATTAAGTTACTATTAGTGATCTTATAACTATTAATTAGTATGTAAATTTTATTTACTAAAGGCAATAAAAATAGTAAAATATTTATATGAAAGTAACGCAAAAGTCTGACAAGGGCGTGTGCCCCGCCATCGAACACGCATTTTCCATTCTGGGAAAGAAGTGGACCGGGCTTATCATTCACGTCCTCGCTCCGG
>Ga0315554_1000273_pt1 | contig 30001 bp, 23 predicted proteins | sample SalMarSW160370MG_FD_202114 | JGI IMG/M metagenome (GOLD analysis project Ga0315554, IMG submission 202114) | Salt marsh sediment microbial communities from the Plum Island Ecosystem LTER, Massachusetts, United States - Salt Marsh Sediment SW1603-70 ...
GGCGACCTGCATGGAAGCCCCCGGAAGACTCGCCAGCCACCCTGCCACTCGAATGGTGTAAGTCAGGAAGAGCCACGCTACAGACGCCAGCGGCAGCCCCAGCGGCAACCATATCAGGCCCAGCAGCAGCGCGCTGCCGCCCCACGTCATCACGTAGGGTTGGGCAGGCAATATGAGGAGATTCGCCAGCAGGGAAAATGGCGATAGATTGCGGAAGTACGCGACGGTGAGCGGCAGGGTCAGAATCTGCGCAGCAACGGTGACCACCAGCCCCTCGTTCAGCCAGCCCAGGGCTGTGTTCGCCCACGCGGTTGGGACCCGCGCAGAAACAAACGCCTCCAGCCCCTTTTGCAGAGGAGTCACATACAGGATAAGCCCCAGCGTGGCCGCGAAACTGAGTTGGAACCCAACGTCCCAGAGCGTCTGCGGGCGCAGGGCAGTCATGGCGAGAGCCGAAAGCAGCAGCGCCGTCAGTGCGTCGCTCCGCCTGCCCAACTGCAGTGCCACCAGCGAAAGACATCCCATGATGGCCGCACGGACAACCGGCGCATCTCCGCCCACCAGCATGGCGTAGAGGGCCACCCCTGGAATCACGCCCACGACGGCCCACTTTTTGCCCACCGCGCGTCGGAGCAGTTGCGCCAGAAGGCCCGCGATGATGGTGATATTGAATCCTGAGATGGCAATGATGTGTGCCGTGCCTGTCACTCGGAAATCGCTCATCACGTCATCGGGGATGCCCGCATCCCTGTTCAGCAAAATGCCGGACAGCAGCGAGGCTTCCGGTTCGGGAAGCAAGGCGCCGATGGTCGCTTCGGCCCGCGTCCGCAGGGCGCTCAGTGCCCAGCGGAAGTCCCGACGCTCGGCCCTGGACAGCACCTCCAGCGACGGATACTGCAGCACCGAGTGAACGCCCTGTCGCGCGAGGTAGTCCTTATACGAGAAATCATCCCAAACGGGAGGGGTGACAAGTTCTCCCCGCACCCTGACCAAATCTCCATCGTGGACCACAGGGTATGCGGGGAGCACGGCCACAAAATCCCCGACAACAGAGGCATAGCCGCGAGGGTGCCACACGGCCTGGGCTTCGATTCGGGCGCGCCACCGGCCATCGTACGGTTCCGGTTCGCCCGCCACCAGGCCCTGCACGGTGACCACCCCCTGGTCATTGTACCAGGCGAGATGCCCTTCACCGATGCGAGGCAGACTGGCCTGATACCTCCAACCTGCAAAGCAGGCGACCGAAGCGCACAGCAGAAACACCGCGCCCAACTTGCGCCGCAGGAGGAGCGCTCCCAGCGTCATCGCCAAGCCCACCAGGAGCCAAGTCTGTGCGGGGATGTGCGTGACATGGGACAGCCACAATCCCAACAGCCACGCGACGCCTGCGTACACGAGTTTCATGTCCCACTGTCCTGACGGTGGCCCTTCAACCGATGCGGGCGCGCTGGGGTGAGAGCCACTCAGCGACGGTTAAGCAACGCTTGCAGTTGTGAGTCCTTCTCCAGCATCATGCGCAGCCCGCTGTCAATGTCCACCTTGGGGACGAAGGACAGTAAGTCTTCGGCGAGAGCCATGTCCGCCACGAGCCGCGACACACCGCCCGTATCCGCGTGGCTGTGGAGGGCGTGCACCTCGCGTTCCACACTGCGAGAAATCCTCTCCACCAATTGATTCAGGCTGACTTCTTGCCCCGAGCCGACGTTTATGACCTGGCGATCCACATCGCCAGCGACCGAAGCCGCCACCAGCGCGTCCACCACATCGTCTATGTACACGAAATCTCTCGTCTGCTGCCCTGTGCCAAAGACAATGACCGAGCCGCCGGAAAGTGCCTGTTTGAGAAAAAACGGAATCACCGGCGCGTGCGCCGCCGGAACGAACTGCCCCGGACCGTAGGCGTTGAAGATGCGAAGGCTGACTGTCTCGATGCCGTACAACTGTCCGAGGGTGTCCACATACTGCTCGGAAGCAAACTTGCTGACGGCATACGGGGAACGAGGGCGCGGCCAGGCGTTCTCGCGAACAGGCTGATGTTCCTGGTCGCCATACACCGCTCCGGAAGAGGCGAAGACAACGCGGCGCACCCCCGCGTCTCGCGCGGCCTGCATCACGCAAACGGTGCCGCCGACGTTGACCTCGTTGTACTCGCGCGGATAGAGCACAGACTCCGGGACCGACACGCGCGCTGCAAGGTGGAACACGCTGGAAATGCCCTGCAACAGAGTCCACAGTTTGGGGACATCGCGCACATCCCCTCGTGTGAACACCACCCTTCTATCCAGCCGAGATGGGTCACCTGCGCTGAGGTCGTCCAGCACGCGGATGTGATGCCCTTCCGCCGCCAGGCGATTGGCCAGTGCCGCACCGATGAACCCCGCTCCCCCCGTAATGAGGACACGCATGCTTCCACCCCCAACCGCTCACGACCACGCCCGCAGAAGGCGCGGCCTTCTCACACTCACCGTGTTCTCCGCCGCCACTCCGTCTTGAGTTCCAGATGCGTCAAGTCGTCGCTGGTCGCCAGGTAGTCGCTCAGCAGGCGATTGAATCGGCTGGTATCATCCAGCATGGGGAAGTGGCCCGAATCTGGCATCACCACGCCGCGAATCTTGGGGTTGCTGCGAGCGAACGTCTTCGCCTGGCCTGGGTCAACCAGGCCGTCCTTGCGCCCGTAGACGGCAAGGATGGGAATGTCCAGTTCAGGCAAGATGGGGCTGAGAGAGAGCCCCTTCAGAGACTCCAGACTCCCCTCAACAGCACCGGGCGCAGTCCGAGCCATGTCCTGAACGACAGCCTCATGGGAGATTTGGCGCTTCTGCTGGAAGCGCCCCAGAACGGAACTGCCGGTAATCGCGCCTCGATTGAGGCCGGATTCTGCGAGGGGCGCGGAGACAAGCGCCAGTTTCGGCACCCGCTCTGGGTGCTCCCGCGCGAAGCGGACAGCGATGACCGCCCCGAGGCTGTGGGCAATCAGTGGGGCGCGCGCGATGCCCATGTGGTCCATGAAAGACTCCAGCAGCCCCAGGTAGGTGTCCACATCATATCGGCCCGCCTCCTTGTCGGAGTCGCCGTAGCCCCACAGGTCAAAAGCGTGGGCGCGATACCGTTCGGAGAGTGCTTCCATGGAGTCCATCCAGTACCGCCAGGACCCCAGCCATCCGTGCAGGAAGATGAGCGGTTTGCCCCGCCCCAACGTTTCGTAGTGTGTGATTCGCTCCTCAATGAGGATAACGCTCATGCTTTCTCCAGAGAGAGCGCTGCCAACTCAGGCGTCGGAAAGTATCTCTCGCAAACGGGCGGGCAGTTCATCAGGGGCGAAGGGCTTCAGTATGTAGTCCGTCGCCCCCAGAGAAAGCCCGTGCTGTACATCGGCTTCCTGGCCGCGAGCCGATAGGAAGACCACAGGGATGGCCTGCGTGTCCGGCGCGGCCTTCAACGTCTGGCAGGCTTCGTAGCCCGTCATTCTCGGCATGCGAACGTCCAGAAGAATCAGGTCAGGCCTGGTCTGGCGAGCCCTGTCCACGGCCTCCGCCCCGTTGGACGCCGTCACGACCTCAAACCCGTTGAACTCCAACGTGAAACGAATCAGTTCCAGGATGTCTTGTTCATCTTCCGCAACGAGAACTTTCGGCATAACTCAGTCAAACCCCTCGTTTCGATTTCACGGCCCGCGCCTGCCCTTCGACCGTGCTGCGTTCAGAACCATCGCCTTCTCACATCCGCCCTCAATCCGCGTCACTGCTCGCCCCAGGCTCAGGTTTCGGTTCGTGGGGTCGAATCGCGAGCGCGCCCTTCACCTCTCGCACCAAATCCTCAATGGAGAAGGGCTTGGTCATCAAATTCGCGGCCCCCAATGAGAGCACGCGCTCGCGCTTGACCCGGTCATCCGTGATGCTCGCAGTAATCACAATCACCGGGATATCGCGGGTGCGCTCGTTCTTCTTCAAATGCTCCAGCACCGTGTAGCCGTCCAGGCCGGGCATGCGCAAGTCCAGCAGTATCAGTCCAGGGCCCTCCTCTTCCGCAACCGCCAGCACTTGCCGGCCATCGGATACGGTGTGCGCGACAAATCCGTGCTGCTCCAGCACCTGGCGCAGCAACTTCTGTGTGTCCCGGTCGTCATCGCAAATCAAGACGACTTCTTGGCTGAACAAAATGCTGTGCACCGCAGTGAGCAGCCGCCGCTCGTCAATGGGCTTTGTCAGGTAGTCCACCGCGCCGAGACGATAGGCCTGGTCTGGGTCTTCCACGATGGACAGAATCATCACAGGAATGTGATCTGTATCCGGGTCGGCCTTCAAATCCTGCAGAACTTCGAACCCGTTCCTATCGGGCAGCCGAATATCGAGAGTAATCAGGTGCGGCTTTGTTTCCCGCGCAAGGGCCACAACATCCCTGCCGTAGGCACAGGTCACCGTTTCGTATCCTTCCTCCTCCAGATGGTGAGCAATAAGGTTCGCGATGTCCGTTTCGTCCTCGACAACAAGGATGCGCTTGCCGTTTCCGGCGAGACGGCCCTCAAGCGCTTCCTCTTCTGGCACGGGTTCATCCAGTACGGCAATAGGCGTGGTGAAACTGAAGGTAGTGCCCTTGCCCAACTCGCTCTCAAGCCAGATTTCGCCCCCGTGCATCTCCACGAAAGACTTGACGATAGCCAGCCCAAGCCCCGTGCCGCCGGATTCTTGCACGACCGGGTGATCGGCGCGGAAGAAACGCTCGAAGACCTTTTCCCTGTCCTTGGGCGAGATGCCTATCCCTGTGTCGGCGACGTCCACCTGAATCCTGTCGCTGACACGGTGCACCGAGACGGTCACCTTGCCGCCCTCGGGTGTGTACCGGCACGCGTTGTCCACCAGGTTGGTGAGGATTTGCGTCAGGCGGTCGGGGTCCGCATAGACCGGCGGCAAGTCTTCCGCAACCTTGATGGTGAGCGTCAGGCCCTTTTCGTCCGCCTGCTTGCTCAGGGCAGTCACCACATCCTGCGCGACCTTGCCTGTGGCGATGGGCTGCCGATTCAAGCGGATGCGGCCCGTCTCGATGCGAGAGATATCCAGAAGGTCGTTCACCAGCGTGGCCAGGCGGTCAGCGTTCGACTTGATTACGCTCAGGAACTTCCGCTGATTCTCCGTGATGGGGCCAGCCGCCTGCATGAAAATCAAGTCGGTGTACCCCTTGATGGAAGTCATCGGGGTCCGCAATTCGTGGGAGACCGTAGAGATGAACTCGTTCTTCACGCGCTCGGCCTCCACCTCCCTGGTGATATCGCGGAAGAGGGCAACCGTTCCCAGAAGTTCCTCACCCATCAACACGGGCGTGACGCGCACGTTCGCCACCTGCCTGTCAACGGCGAAGCGCTCCTCCATGAGCCGCCCTTCGCGAGCAGGAACGCCTACCCACTTGCTCACCGCCGCCAGACCGCGGGTTGCCATGTCCGCGCCGGATGAGAGTGTGGCGGGCAGCACGTGAACGCTCTCCCCGACCACGACAGCGCGGGGAACGCCCAGAATGCGCTCGGCGGCATCGTTGAAGAGGATGATACGTCCCTCCGCATCGGTGACCACCACGCCGTCCGCGATGCCCTCCAGGATGGCGCGGGTCTTCGACGCTTCGGTCTGCTGCAAGCGCAGCATTTCGCCAAGTCGCTCGGCCTGCTCCTGGATGAGACGATACAGTTCCGCGTTGCCGATGGCGGTGGCAATCTGAGTGGCAGCAGCCGTGACCAGTCTCAGATGCACCTCAGCGAAGTAGTCCAGTCGAGAATCGCTCAGCGTCAGCACACCCAACACATCCTCGCCCGTCTGCAGCGGCACGCACAAGGCAGAGCGCGGTGCCTCCTCCTGAACCTGAGTCCATCGCTCATCTTTCGTCACATCGGGCACGATGATGGGCTGTCGGTGCTCCAGCACCCACCCTGCTAGCCCCACGCCCTCACGAAACGGCGTGCCACGCCCTTCCAGCGGGAGCGCATCGGGCCCGCCCATGGAGGCGCGGAGCCTCAACGAGCCTGTCTCTTGCTCCAGGAGCAGGATGGAGCCTCGCTCCACACCAATGGCCTCCTTCAGGAGTTGCAGGGCGCGATTCATCACCCGGTTCAAGTCCAGGCTCGCACTCAGTTCCCGTGCGATGCGGTACAGTGCTTCTGTGCGGTCGCGCTCCACGGTCAATTCGCGGTTCGCCTGCGCCAATTCCGCTGTTCGCCGCTCGACTCTCTCCTCCAGTTCCTGGTTCAGGTTCGATATCTCCTGGTAGAGTTGGGCGTTCCGAATCGCGCGCGACGCCTGGTTCACCAGAAACATCACTAGGTTCAGTTCTCTCGCGGTGAAGAGATGGGACTCCAAAGCCCCCGCGAAGAGCACACCCGCGGTCTCGCCTTCCACCTGAATAGGCACCCCTATCTGAGACTGAACGCCCAACTTCTTGACCACCGAACTGACCCGTTTGTCCTTCGCCGCATCCTCGATGACGCTGACCTCGCCCGTCTCCAGAATGCTCGCGGTGAGTCCCTTGGCACGAGGCGCTTTCATCTCAATCTGGCTCGCCAGTTCCGGTGGGTCAGACATCACCTTGAAAACCAGGCCCTCTTGCCCCTGCTCCTTGATGTAGATGGTGGCCAGTTGCGTGTGAGTCAGGCGAAGGGTGCTCTCCGCGATGAGTGTCAGCACCTGGTCCAAATCCAGCGTCTCGCTGAGGGCCACGCCCAAATCGTAGAGGAGGCGCATCTCCTCCGCGCTCTGCCGCGTCTCCTGGAAGAGGCGGGCATTCTCGAAGGCGGTGGCCGCTTGCGTGGCGATGGTCTGCAGCAAGTCCAGGTCTTCTTTCGAATAGGCGCGTTCCTTGTCGTAACTCTGCACTGTCATCACGCCGATTGTCTTCTCGCCGGCCACCATCGGCACGCCCAGCCAGGAGAGCGCAGCCCGCCCCACCGCTTCTATGCCCAACTTCTCGATTTGCTCCATGACGTTGTCCTGGAACAGCATGGCCTGGCCTGTTCGGACGATGTGCTCGGTGAGACTGTTGCTCGAGCGCATCGGCTCCCACTGCTGCGGTTCGCCCATTTCCACGGCAAAGGGGAACGTCACCTCATCTGATTCCTCGTTGTACAGCGCGATGTAGAAGTTGGAGGCGTCCATCACCTGGGATATCTGCTTGTGAATCTCCTCCACCAGCAGGCTTGGGTCCAGGGTGGAACTGACGGCCTGCCCCATCTGGTTCAGCGCGCCAAGGATGCGAACGCGCCGTGCCGACTCCTCGAACAGGTTGGCGTTCTCGACGGCGATGGCGAGTTGGTCACCCAGGGTTTGCAGGAGGAAGAGGTCGTCGTCGCCAAAGGCATCGAGGCGATTGCTCTGGACATCCAGAACCCCGATAGCCCTATCTCCGATCACCAGCGGGACAGTGCACTCCGAACGGGTATCCGCCAGCGCCGGATGCGAAACGTAGAAGGGGTCCCTGGTCACGTCGTTCGCGATGAGGGGCTGCCCCGTGGCAACGACCCGCCCAATCATCCCTTCTTCGCCAACCTTCAGCCGCAGGCCTTCCGCCTGGATGCGGCGGCCCGTAGAACCATTCCCGGCGCGGTAGACCGCTTCGCCCGATTCCTGGTCAACGAGGAACACGTGCACATGGTCGTAGTTGAAACTTTCGTGCACCAGTTCGACCACTTCCGATAGAAGGTCATCCAGGCCGAGAATGGATGTGATGCGACGCCCCACCTCGCTGGTGGCTTCCAACTGAGTAGCACGCTGCCGCGTTTCGACATACAGGCGGCTGTTCTCGATAGCCACGGCCGTCTGGGCAGTTACAGCCGACAGGATACGCAGGTCGCGCTCGCCGAAGGCATCCACCTGGTCGCTTTGGGCATCCAGTACGCCGATGAGGCGAGTGCCCACCATCATCGGCACTGCAATCTCGGACCGCGTCGCCGAATCCCCCTGGATATAGCGCGATTCCTGCGCAACGTCCGACACCAACAAGGGCTTTCTGTTCTCTGCAACCCAGCCTGTGACGCCTTCGCGCCCAACCTGGATGCGCATGTCCTTGATATCTTCCATGTAGCCGACGGCGGCACGAACCACCAATTCGTCCGCGGCGGACGGGTCCACCAGGAGAAGGGCGCAGTTGGTGTAGCCCGCAGACTGTCTCAGCGTGTCGAGCACATCCACCAACATGGCATCCATGTCCAGGGTGGACACGAGGCCGCTGCTGACATCGTAGAGGGCAGAGACTTCCTGCATGCGCGCGACGACGCTTTCGTACAGCAGCGCGTTCTCGATGCCAATGGCCGCCTGGTTTGCGAAGACTTCCAGCGCAGCGATATCGTCAGTTTCAGGGCGCTTCCTGCTCACAGGGTCGTCCAGCGACAGGAACCCAAGGTGCCCCTTGCTCCCGGTCAGAGGCACGACGAGTATGTCGGTAGCCTGCCACTCATCCGCGTCGCGCTCGCCTAAATCGGGCACGTAGACAGGCGCTCCGCTCCCGTCCAGAATCTCGCGTCCGTTCCCCGCAATCAGATACGACTGGCTGATGCGGTATTCCTCTTGCAGCAGTTTCTCCAGTTCGCCCAGGGGGAACGGCTCCGAGAGCATCTGCCCTTCTGCATCCTCGCCCACACCGGCGGTTGCCACGACACGAACCAGCGAGGGGTCCTCCGCATCAATCAGATTCAGGGCAACCAGGTTGTAGTCCATCTGATCGTGAGCAGCCAGCGCGATTTCCTGACAGACCTCGCCCACATCCATTTCTGCCTTCAGCACATTCCCGAAGTCGAGCAGATTGCTCAACTGCTCGGCGCGCCGCGCCATCAACTGACCTTGCTCCAACTGAGCCTGATACAGTTGGGCGTTCTCGATAGCCACAGCAGCCTGGTTCGCGAAAATCTCCAGAGCCTCGATGGTGGAGCGGGACGGCACTCTGCCATCGCGCGGGTCGTCCACGCTCAGAATGCCGATGATGGTCCCTTCAGAAGAGCGCAAAGGCACGATAAGCATGTCTTCTTCGTGCCATCGGCCATCCTCCCACTCTTCTCCCGACGCAGACGGCGTGTAGACGTGCAGCCCCTGCATCCAGTCCTCCGCCCTCTGGTGAGGGAAGAAGTAGGAATGGCTGATGCGATACTCCTCGCGCATGATGCGCTCGAACCGCTCCAAAGGTTGGCGCACTTGCCGCATCTCTTCGAAGGTGGCGATGGGCAAGCCCGATGCGGCCACGCGCCTGAGGGTGGGCTGGTCGCCTTCCACAATGCTCAGGAGGGCCATGTCGAAGCCCACAGCATCCTGGATGGAATAGGCAATCTGGTCCAGCACCTCCTCCAGAGACAGATTCATCCGCAGCACATTGCCAATCTCCAGAAGGCTGTTCAACTGCTCGGCACGGCGGCGCAGGCTCCGTCCCAGACGCACCTGCTCCTCGTATCGCCAGGCGTTGCCGATGGCAACACCTGCCTGATTTGCGAGCCCTTCCACAAAGCCCAGCGTGCCTTCGTCGAAAGCGCCGACCTCCATAGAGCGGAGACTAATGACGCCGGCAACTTCGCCCTCGTACAAGATGGGCACGACCACCGCCGAACGGGTACCGCTGCGGGTGGACACCGGGCGCTCCTCTTCTGAGGCATCCGCGATGATGATGGATCTCCCGGTCCGGATGGCATCCTCCGTCACGCTCGGCCCGTCGCCCAGCACCATCTTCTCCAGCGCAGCCGCTTCGTCTTCGGTGTATCCCTGGTGTGCAACGATGTGGAATGTGCCGCTCTCCACGTCCAGCAGCGCGATGTTGCCGTGCGACGCATTCGTCGCTCTCGCCGCCTCGCCGATGACCACCTCCAGGATGTGTTCCAACTCCAGTGTCGCGTTCAACTCACGCGTGATGCGCTGCAGCGCCATCATCTGCTCCACCTGGCTGCGCAGCCGTTCGTCCGTGCGCTGGTATAGCCGGACGTTCTGGATGCCCGTTGCCAGTTGAGCCGCGACGGTCACGAGAAGCCTTTCATCTTCCCGCGTGAATGCGCCGTCGCGCTTGTTGCCCGCGTGCAGTTCGCCCAGAATAACATCGTGAGTGCGCAGCGGCACCGACAGGACGGTCTTGAACCCAAACTTCTGAATCAGCGGCTGGTACGCCGAAATGATGCGGCGGTCGTTCGGAGCATCGGACGAGTGGAAAGGCATCCCCGTGCGGAAGACGCCATAGGCAAACTCCTTCGCCTGGGTGTCGATGGAAAGTCCCTCGGCATCCTCAGGCGGCAGGCCGACCACTGCCTTGGGGTGCGCCCGCAGCCTTCCGGACGCTTCATCGTAGAGGAGCAGCGCCATCTTCTCGGCCTTCAGAAGACCTGCCACTTTGTGAAGAGTCTGCTCCATCAACTGCTCCAAATCCAGCGTGGACGTCACGATTCCTGCGATTTGAAACAGCCCCGTCATCTCCTCGACACGGCTCTCGCTCTCCTCGTAGAGGCGCGCGTTTTCGATGGCAACCGCGGCCTGACCGGCAACGGCCTGCAGCAGCCGCAAATCCTGCTGCGAAAACGCGCCGATGCGGCCCGCCGCCATCTCCAGTGTCCCCACAAGGTTGGTGCCGGAGACGAGCGGCACCCCCATATAGCACCGTATGGGCATATCCGGCTGGTCTACCTTGGGACGCACATCGGTGCGGGCCCTCGTATCCGGAACGAGGAGCGACTCGCGGTTCTTGGCAATCCACCCTGTGTAGCCTTCCTCCAGCGTGTAGGTGCCGCCAGTGCGAGCCTGGTAGCGAGGGTCGCCCGCCGCGCCGCGCGTGACCAGCAGTCCCCGCCGTCCATCCCAGAGCGTCACCTCGGCGATGTAGTAGTCCAAGAGCTGCTTGGAGTTGGCGAGAATCATGTTGAGCGTTGTCTCCAAGTCGAGACTGGCAGAAATGGTCTGCCCAATCTCGTTCAGGAGCGATATCTCCTGCAGGCGGCGCACTTCCTGCTCGTACAGAGTCGCATTTCGCACGGCCACGGCAGCCTGATTGGCCAGGTTCTCTACGAAGGCAAGGCTGTCCGGCGTGAAGGCGTCCTGCCTGCTACTCTCCAAGTTCAGAACGCCCAGCGTCTGGTTCTCATGCCGAATCGGAACCGTCAACTGAGATTTCGTGTTCTCCAGAATGGGGACATACTCCGGGTCTTTGCGGACATCGGGGATAAGCGCGGGCCTGCCCGTTCGCACCACACGCGCCGTGATTCCATCCATGCCCAGGGCGCGCTCCGTGCCATCTTCCGTTGGTATCAGCGTCGGGTAGTTTCGCTGGGCCAGCAGTTCAAGGGTATCGGTGTCCGCGTCATACAGACCGGCCAGCGCAGACGTGGCCCCCGTCGCCTGAACGGCCCTCGCGATGAGCAAATCCAGGATGCGGTGCAGGTCGAGGGTGCTCGCGAGTTCTCTGGAAATCTCGCTCATCGCGCTCAATTCTTCCAGGCGACGCGCCAGCGTCTGGTCAGTGGCGGTGTACAACTGCGCGTTCGCAAGAGCCAGAGCCGCCTGGTCTGCAATCGCCTCCAGGAAGCGGATATCGTCCTCTGCGAACGCATCCACAACCCGCGCCTCCAGGTTCAAGACACCCACGACTTCGTCCCCGGAGCGGATGGGCACCGCAAGTTCCGAGCATGTCTCAGGAACGATGCAGTAGTAGTTGGGAGCCTCCGACACATCGGGGATGATGACCGGCTTCCCCGTCCTGAACACCGCTCCGGTGATGGTCTCAGCCTCGTCGAAGTCGAGGCTCTTGTAGGCAATGACCTGGTCGTCGGTATAGCCATAGGCGGCCCGCAGGGACAAACTGCCGGTCTGCCTATCCATGAGGAGCAAACTTCCATTGGCGGCTGGCGTCGCGGCCACCGTCTCCTCGATAATCATCGGGAGCAGTCTGTCCAACTCCAGGGTGCTGCTCAACTGGCGGCTGATGCGTTGCAGCGCCGTCAATTCGTTCACCCGCCGTCTCGACTCGGCAAGAACCTGCTCGCTCTCCATTCGTTCAGCGCGCTCGCGCTCTTCAGACTCCACCAGGCGGCGAAGGATGTACGCAAGGGCATAATAACTGACGAGTCCTGTGATAAGATAAGGCCAACGCACAGCCGCGTCGGCGGGAAGAAGGGGCGGCACGAGAGGAAGCAGGAAAGCCACCGCCACGCCTGTGGTATAAGGCACCAGGGTCTTCCACGGCAGTTGGCTGGCAGCAACGCCAATCAGGAAGTATGCCAGAATCGAGGCGGGACTCTGCGCCATCCCCGTCAGGTAAAGGGCCAGAACGGAGAACAGCGTCTCCATGAGAAGGAGTCCCAGCAGAGGAGACCGACGACGAAACTCGCGCACAGGGCGCAGCCCGAGCAAGGCCAGTTGGGCCAGGATGAACCCGAGAACCCACAAAGCCCGCAAATCCTGATTGGCGGCGGTCGAGATAAGCACGTACGCCCAACCGAACCAGTAGAGCCAAGAGATGATTTGCTGCGCCCCCAATTTTCCCCTAAGAGCATCCATACCCGTACCTACCTGCCAGTTTTGCGGTGCAAGCGACGGCTAGGCAACCTCACCACACTGAGCAATTGCCACTGCCCTTCGGGCGTCGGAAGCGACTTCGGTGATTTCCCGTATGTCGCTGAAGCGCCCAGCCTCTCCCCGCACCACGCCTACCGCCAAAGACATCAGGCTGATCTTTCTCTCCCGCCCTGCGTCATCTTTCACCAGAAGATGGCCGCGCTCCCGGTCCTTGAAGTTGTAGAAACTCTTCACCTCGCTGTTGAAGCGCTCGACGGTCTTCTCCCGAATGGCAGCCTCTCGTGCAGGCGTCGTGATGATGATGAAGTCGCCCCCTCCGATGTGCCCGATGAAATCGTCACCTCCGCCCAGCGCGTCGGTCGTCTCGTTGATGACCATCGCCGCGAACCGCAGCACATCGTCGGCGGCGACGAATCCGTACAGGTCATTGAAGGCGCGCAGCCCGCAGACACCGATATACAGCACCATCCATTCGTCCTGCTGAATCAGTGCCTTCAGTTGCTCCTCGATGAGCCGCCCGCTTGGCAGACCTGTGACAGGGTTGGTGAGATTCTCGTAACTTGCCCTGCGCAAGGCGTTCTTCACCCGAAGGTGAAGTTCTTCCATATCGAACGGCTTGGTGACGTAGTCGTCCGCCCCCAACTGAAGCCCGGCAATCCTGTCGGCCCTCTCATCCTTCTGGGTCAGAAAGATGATGGGGATATGGCTTGTCCGCAGGCTCGTGCGCAGGCGGCGGCAGACATCATAGCCGTCAATATCGGGCAACTTGATGTCCAGGACAACCAGGTTCGGCAGTTTGCGACGGGTGATTTCCAGCGCATCCCCGCCGCGCATCGTCTTCAGCACCTCATACCCCTGCGACTCAAAGTAGAAGCCCAGCAGGCTGGAGATGTCGCGGTCGTCCTCTACAATCAGTATTCTGTCTTTTGGCATCTGCATCCTCCTCTACCCAGGCTACAAATGTCCCGTTCTCCTCGAGACACTCATCCTGTGCTGTATAATTCGTCGCAAAGCGAAATGTCCATCCGCCGACCGTTGCTGCGAAGCGGCGCAGGCCGAAATCCGTGCCGCTTCGTGATTTCGGCAATCTCAAGCACCTGCTCTGGCGTGATGGCTCGCCCCAATGTGAAACTCTCGTAGCGTCCCTCAAGCGCCAGCGCGATGGTCTCTGCCATGCAGGCGTACACGCTGCCCGGCGGCAGCCCAAACTCGAAGCCGGAGCGTAGCTCGCCGGGCACGGCGACCTCGCCGCCGCTCACGACGGTCACATCTGCTTCCAGCGCACGCACCGCCGCCGACACGTCTGGGGGCAGCGCCAAATCATACACGACAGTCCCCGACCGAAGGTGCCCGGGCCGAATCAGAGAGCCTGCCGAGTTGGTCGCGCTGATAATCACGTCCGCTTCTCGCAGGGCGTGCAAGTCCGTGCTTCCGGAAATCTCTCCCGCACCCTGACCGTGCAACTCTTGGACCATTGCCTCCACAGACTCCTGCTTCCGCCCAACCAAAATCAGGCGACCAACCCTGGCTCGGAGCATTCGCGAACACGCTCCACCGATAGAGCCCGTGGCCCCCAGGACGGCCACGCTCAGACTCTCCAAAGGCCTGCCCAGATTGCGGGCAATGCACTGCACCGAAGCACAGGTGACTGCTACTGTGTAACTGTTGCCGGTGGTCACGGGTATTGTCAGGCCCTTCGCCACCGACAGCCCCGCATCACCAACCGCTGACGTCAGCGCTCCCAGTCCGACGATTCGCGCCCCCAGCCGTTCCGCGAGCCGTCCGGCTCGCGCAATCTGATGGTACACGCGGCGCAAAGGGAGCCGACTCATCGCCTGCGGCGTCAGCGGGCAGGCAACAAGCCATCCCTCCGCTTCAGTTCCCTGAATGGAGCGTATCCCTGTAACGTGCGAAAGAATCACCGGCGGGAAGTACCCGGAGAGAAAGTCCAGCCACGACAGGGGCAGAAGGCTCAGGGCGGGAAACCGCCTTGCCACGTCTCTCCTTACTTCCAGCGGATGAATTACGAATCCAAAGCGTTCCACAGGTCACCTGGTATACCTCTGGGGGTGCAACTCCAGCGCGCCAATGCGGATATGGTCGCTCTCTTCGAAGCCCACGTTGTCCGCGACCACCGAATGACCTTCTGAGCGTATCAGCACGACATCCGATTCGATTGTGCGGGCCGGATAGATGACGATGCCAGCGCCAACCCTGCAGTTGTGGCCGACACACCCTCCAAGTACGGGCATGCCTACCTCTTCGGGATGCCCCTTGTGCATTGTGCGCAAGGGCTTGCCTACCAGATTGAAGTCGGTGAACACCGTATTCGCTCCCACAAACGAGTGCCGCCCCACAACGGACAACTGCAGCGTGGCGTTCTGCGCCACCATGGAGTGCTCCATCAGCGTGCTCATGAAAAGCGCCGCGCGAAACGGCAGATAGCAACTGTCGCTGACCACACTCAGCATCACCTGGCATCCCTGCATAATGTTGACATTGCTGCCGATAATGGAATTGGTCACCACGGCACCGGGGCCAATGGTCACATTGTCGCCGATGATAGTCGGCCCCTGAACCACAGCGGTCGGGTCGATCTGAACATTCCTGCCCACGCTGACCATCCGCGAATTGGACAGGAACTGCTCCCGCTCCAGCAGAGACCGGAAAAGGATGCGTGCCGCGTTGGCGAACTTGCCGATGGCGTGCTCCATCTTGGCTCCGATGCTGAAAATGCCGAAGGGAGAATTCGCCATGAAGATGTGCGCCCAGTTCTCGATGGAAAGGAACGGTCGCAAGGGGACCCAGAAGACAAGGTCGCCCTTCTCTGTCGCCATATAGGTAGGAATGTGATAATACCCTATCTCTTGCGCCAGCGTGTCCACGACCACGGGTTCCGGCTCTTCATCGGTAACGCCGTGGGGAAAGTACCACAGGTCTGCCACGTACACGTCCCCCAGCCGCCGGATGCCTTCTTGCAGGGGCAGTGCGTGCATGGTAATCGCCTTGTCACTCGGCGAAAAGGCCACGCGGCACGGCTTGCCGCGCGCCTTGGCCTGCCGAAGGAACTCTTCCAAGAAGCCCTCATCGAAGAACAGGTTGTCTCGATAAGCGATACACTCCTCAGGCAGGGACGGCACAGACGAAAGAGCATCGACCTCTATCTCAGCCAGACAGTATGGCGCAAGCACATCTCGCTGGTGCAGCCACAGGGGTTTGTTGAGCACGCGAAGGTCGCGTGCCGGTTCGTTGAAGGGAGGAATCTTGGTTTGCTCTCGAATGACTATCCGTTTCATGGCACTTTGGCACCCACTAAGTCACGCGCCGTCACACTTACCCATTCCCTCCGCGAGGGCCCACGCTCGTGCGCAGCGACTGTGAAGCCACCCAACAGGCCGGGGGGTACCATGCCTCTGGATTCGCATCTCAGTCAAGGGGCTTCTTGTCTATCACGAACAAGCAAGTGGCATCCCCTTTGGCAATGCACATGGTCTCTCTAACGGCTATGCTTCTCCCTCCGCTCACCCAGGACAGACCTTCCTGAAGAAGTCCCAGAGCAACGTCACAAATCGGTCTGTCCGATGTTCGCTTCCAGCACACGGGGCACCGCTCGATGTGATAGTAGAAGTACTCGTCGTCCTCTTCGACGCGCACCAGCTGATCGCTGGTGCGGTTGAAGGTCTCGGCCATCACGTTGATGCCGAGGCGCATCTTCATGCCCAGCGGCATCAGGCGCAGCGCCAGGTCACTGATGCCCAGCATGGCTCCGTATTCTTTCAGGACATATTCGAACGTGGCGCGCCCCCCTCGAATGCCGAGGCCGCGTCCTCCACGAGGCCCGTATACGTCATACAGCGCCTGATTCAGGGCGGAGAACTCCTCGAACGGGAACTCCTTCTCAAAGTTGTTGGGGGGATAGTTGTCAATCAAATGCCTCAATTTGGCCAGGTTCAAAAGGGCATTGACGCCGTTCTTCCCAAGAACATCTTCGAGAGCCTGGAGATAGATGCGGACCATTTTGTTCCCATAGTAGTACCTGGGTTCCGCGCCCTCCTCAGTTTCACCATGCTCTTCGCGCTGATGCAGTTCCTCCTGGGCGTCCTTCTGCTCTTCCATGACACCTCCGAGATGGTAGACTTCACACAAAAATCAGAGTCCGATCGCCAAAAACTGTTTCAGCCGCCTGTTGAAAGAGTCTGTGTCATCCAGCATCGGGAAATGCCCACAATGGCGCATCATGGCCAAATCCGCATTCGGCGCACTGCGCAGGAGCACTCCCCCCTGACGCGGGTCAACGACGATGTCGTTCTCGCCGTAGATTCCCATCACAGGCACGCGAATGGTGTCCAGCGAATCCCGCAAATCGGTCCTTCGCAGCGAGCGGATGCTCGCCAAAAAGGCTTCCAATGTGGTGCGCGACAAATCGTGCAGAATCATCTCGTACCACCGCCGCCAATCGCGGGTGAGGCGCGGCGAGGACAATCGGATGCCCCACCGCAGCAGCACCGGCATGTGCCACACGAAATAGGCCACTGGCTTGCGCCCCGCCAGGCGAAGCGGCAAACTCAGCGAACTCCCATCGACAGGCGACCCCACCACGACCACCTTGGTCACGCGCTGCCGGTGCTCGATGGCCAGCCGCAACGCGACTGTGCCGCCCATCGAGTGTCCCACAACGGGGGCAGACGGGATGCCCAGCCGTTCCATGAACTGGTCTACCAGACCGACAAAATCGCTCACCTCGTAGCCGCTTCGCGGCTTTCCCGATTCTCCAAACCCCCAAAAGTCAAGCGCGTAGGTGCGGAACTGGTCTGAGAGGGCCGTCATGGTGTCGAGCCAGTATCCCCACGAGCCAAGCCAGCCGTGCAGCAGTATGACGGGCGGGCCATTGCCCTGGGCTTCGTAGTGTACTACGCCTTGCCTGGTGACGACGGAACCCAATCTGCCTCGCCCTTTCTCAATCTTCCTCTTCGCTCGATCTTTCCAGAATCGTATACAGAAGTTCCAGCAGAACGCTTTTCACGCTTTCTCGGTCTGTGGCCACACAAGGCACCACTTTGACTTCCGGGTCCACGCTGAGCGCGATGCGAAGGTCTTGCGGGCTCCACGCATCGGGCAAGTCCTGCTTGTTGGCCGCCACAACGTAGGGCGCTGGCGCGTAGTCCCTGAACACGTGCAGCACGCTCCGAGCCTCCCGGAATGTCTCCGGCCGCACAGCGTCCACAAGGACAACGAACCCCAGCATGCCCTCAGACAGGATTTCCCACATGAAATCAAACCGCTTCTGCCCTGGCGTCCCAAACAAGAAGAGCACCAGGTCGTCGTCGACGGTTATCCGCCCGAAGTCCATTGCGACGGTCGTCTCTTCCTTGACCACGCGAGTCTCATCCGTAATCCGCTTGTCCGTGGAGACGACATCAATCTCGCTGATGGACTTGATGAATTCCGTCTTGCCAGCATTGAACGGGCCTGTGATGACCATCTTTACGGCTTGCATTCCGCAGTTCCTCCGGGTCAACTGATGCGACGAATTCTGTCAATGAGGCGCAGTATCACGCCACGTTTCACTGCGGGGGCAGCAGGCAAACCAGGGATTCCAGCCGGAGGCGCCTTCGGGGGGCGGGCCAGTTCCACCAACCCGGCCGAAAGAAGCCCATACACGATTTTTCGGATTTTCAACTCATCCAGCCCGATATACTGGGCAATTTGCCGGATGGTGTTGCGCGGGCTGATGAAGGAGATGACCCTCCACTCCTCCACGCTGAGGCTGATGTTCCGCAGCGAGGTGCCCGGCCTATCGGCGAACTTCAACGATACATCCAAGTCCGGCAACTCCTCTTGCAGTTGCTCCCACTCCCGCAGGCGGCGCGTTCCCTCCATGATGACGTTTTCCAAGTCGACCGGGACGCCTATTTTCTCCTGCGGGAGAATCCTGTTGGCATCGAATCGGAACGTGCCCTCAGTCAGGGTAAACACCGAGTAGACGGTCTCCAAGGCCGAGGCTCTGACGACTTGCAGGATGTCCTTCTGGGTCACATAGTCGCTGTGCAGTAGCAGGAGGCCGATTTCCTTGTCGGTGTTCGTCTCTGCACGGGACTGGACGCTTTCGGCCTGTCGCGCATCAATCCTACCCGCACGTTGGAGCAGAGAAAGAAGGCTGTAGTCCTTGCCATCCTGGTAGGCCCCAAGCAACTTCCCTTCGCGGAAGTACAGGACAGTGGCCGTACCATCGTGGTGGACGGTGAGGGCACCCGTCTTGCGTGCAAGGTGAATCAGATTGAGCAGTTTTGCAACCCCAAAGTCTTCTAGATTTCCCTTAAGGGCCATCTTCGCCTACCTTGTTCGCCTTTGGCACATGAACTGTAAGAAACGCAGTAGAATCCTCATTGATTATACCCTTAGATACGTTTCAAGTCAATCGCCCTTCCGTACTAGTTCCGCGAGATTGTCAGGCAATCCTGGCGCCGAACGGCACCAGAGCCAGCTTCAGCAGTTTCATGTGCTGCTTGGCAAAGGGCAGCCCGATAATGGTGATGGCGGTCAGCAGCGCGAAGACCAGGTGCGTGACAGCGACCTCCAGCCCGCCGAAAACCAGCCAGATGATGTTCATCAGAATCGCCAGCAGGCCGCCGGCCGACCCCCTCGTGTCCACAGACTTGCCAAACGGCACCAGCGCAAGCCAGGCCAACTTGAAGCACTGCACGCCGAAGGGAATGCCTATGATGGTGAGACAAAGGGCAATTCCACCTGTCACGTAGAACAGCGACACGAAAAATCCACCCCCTATCAGTATCCACAGTATGTTGCCCAGCAAACTCATCGTCATCCTCCACTATGCGTGCCAACAACGGCCCGTCTCTGTGTATAGTCTCCGACAGCCCACTCAGTGTACCTAAATCCTTCACATAAGTCAATCCGCGACTGCAACACGCCGTCACAGCCTGCGCCGTCCGGCATACGATTCCCCGCGCATTTTGACGCCAAACGGTTTTGCCGCTACAGTGGGCACATGAAACGCTGGCTCTTGCTCTCACTCTGTCTCATCATGCTGGCAGGCTGCACGGAGACCACGCCCGCCCCCACGGCTGCGTCGCCTTCCCCTGCCCCTTCGGGCACGCCGCAGCCGACGCCAACGGCATCGCGCACCCCTCTCCCCACGGCTGCAGCAACGCCGCGCCCACCGCTATCCCTCGTGGAGCGGTGGCAGTATGGCGACGAGTACACAGAGGCATTCTGGACCCTTGACGCCGCCGATTTGGATGGCGACGGCCGTCTGGAGATTCTGGCGGCTTCCCACGACCGCAACCTGTACGCGTTCTCTGGAGACGGCCAGGTCCTGTGGACGTTTCGCGCCGCGGCCCCCATCTACTCTGCATGCACCGTGCCACCCGCAGAAGAAGCCCAACTGCGCATTCTCATCGGCGACGACAGCGACCGGGTCTACGGGCTGGATGCCGGTGGCGCGCTGCTCTGGCAGATGGAACTGACGGGGCGGGTCACCCACCTGGCACGGGCCGACGGCATCTATCTGGCAGCGACCTGGGACGAGACGCTGGTTGCCCTGAGCGCGTCGGGCGAGACGATGTGGCAGTCGCACCTGCCGGGCATGCCCACGTCGCTGGAAGTGGGCTCGTTCGCAGGGGCCGACATTCTCGTGGGGACAGGTGCTGGGGTGGCAGTGGGCATGACAGCCGAAGGGCACATCGCGTGGGAACAGAAGGTGTCGGATGCCCCCATCGTGGCGCGCTGGGCAAACGCGGAAAGCCAGGGCGGCCCCGCCTGGCTCGCAGGCGACCAGCAAGGCACGCTGACCGCCTGGGACGAAACGGGACAGCGCCTGTGGGACCTCAGCATCGGAGGCGGGACGCCGGTCTGGACAGCGGCAGAGACTCCCTCAGGCCCGGTGTTCCTTGTCGGCGCAGGCCAGCCTGCCAACGCGGTATATGCGCTCTCCGCCGACGGGCAACCCCTCTGGCGCAGCGAGGTCGGCGGCGGCGTCTGGCATCTTGCGACGGCAGACCTCGACGGTGACGGCCTGGAGGAGATTCTGGCAGCCACCGAGGGCGGCACGGTGACAATGCTGTCCTTCAGCGGGCACGTCCGAGGCGTGTGGCATTCCCCCTCACGGGTGGTCGAGACCGTGGCCGTGCCTGTCGCCGCCGACGAGCCTCTCCTGGTCGTCGTGCGAGAGGGGCGATTCATCCACGCCCTCGAGCCGCAGCCCGGAACGTCGTCTTCAGGCGCTGCTCAAACGACTGTCCCGACTCTGTCAGACTGGCAGGGCACCGTGCCTGCCGAAGAAGGCACGGTCCTGCTGGCTGCCGTGGGCGACATCATGCTGGGTCGCACGGTCGAGGAATTCGCAGACAGGTACGGGGTCTTCTACCCATTCGCGCCGGTCGCCCGGGCCCTGGCGCAGGCCGACATCGGGGTGGGCAACCTGGAATGTGCCATTGCCGCCGGAGGAGAGCCTTTTCCCGACAAGTACTACACCTTCCGCGCCCACCCGGCGCTTGCGCGCGGGCTTGGGCAGTCTGGCCTAAATGTCATGAGTCTGGCCAACAACCACAGTCTGGACTTTGGCATCGAAGGCCTTCAGGAGACGATGCGCCACCTGGAGGAACAAGGCATTGCACATCTGGGCGCGGGCGCCAACGCGCAGGAGGCCGCGCGCCCCCTCATCCGCGAAATCAACGGCGTCACGGTTGCCCTCGTGGCCTTCGTGAGTTATGCGCCCGGGTTCGCCGCAACAGACACGAGCCCCGGCGTTAACTTCCTCTTCGACCTCCAGCGCCTGGACGAAGCCGTACAGGAGGCGAGGGAGCAGGCAGACGTCGTTGTGGTGATTCTGCACGGTGGGACCGAGTATGCGCGGACATCCAACGCAGAGCAGAGAGCCGCGGCACACAGCGCCATTGACGCGGGCGCAGACCTGGTCATCGGCCACCACCCTCACGTCCTGCAAGACACGGAAATCTATCAGGACAGGCTGATTGTGTACAGCCTTGGGGATTTCGTCTTCGACATCGACAACGTGGACGAAGCGCGAGACGGCGCGGTGCTCTGGGCCTGGATAGACGCATCCGGTGTCCGGAGGGTCGAACTCTGGCGCACCCGCATCGTGTACGACGCCCAGGTGCGATTCGTGGCGGGAGATGAGGGCAATCCCAAACGCGAGGTGCTCTTGCCCTGACGAGGTGAACCGAGAAGAGCCTGATGTTCCCACCAGGCTCCGGGCGCGCTATTCCTTCTTCGTCTGTTCCTTGTGGTACTTCAGCGTCCTGGCGAATATCTCGTCCAGTTCCGGGGAACGGTGGCGCGTCGCTGTGCTTTTTGTCTGACGCTTCTCACGCGCTTCGGCCCGCTGGCGCGCTCGCTGGAGTGCCAGTTCCATGGTGGTCGGCAGGGGTTCGTCCGAGGCGGCCTCTGCCACTTCGGCAACAGGCTCCTCTGCCTCCTCCGCCGCCTTCATGCTCAGAGATATCCTGTCCCGCTCCACGCTCAGAACCCTGACCTGAACGTTGTCGCCAACGGAGACCACATCCCCAGGATTGCGAACGTAATCATCGGCCATCTCCGACACGTGCACCAGCCCGTCGGTCTTCGCGCCGATGTCCACAAAAGCGCCGAACTTGGCGATGCGGACGACCTTGCCCTCCACCACCATGCCGGGCTTCAGGTCCGACATCTGGTACTTGGGCGGGGCCTTCAGCGTCGCGCGAAAACTCTTCAAATCGGGAGCCACAGCCTTCACCCAGACGGTGATGGGCTCGCCTTCGTGGAATTCAAGCCCCTTGTCCTTGCCAAGAGGGCGGTACTCGGATGCATGGAGAAATCCTTCGCCGTCCAGGTTCGCGTCGATGAACACGCCCACGTCCGCCACGCGCTTGACGGTACCTCGAATCTCCATCCCTTTCCGCAAATCCTGGATGGACGCAACTGAGGCGATTTCCGCAGGTTCCCCAGAGCGATTTGCCATATCCTTCAATGCCTCCTGAAATAGTGCGCAGCGGGACGCTGTGCGGGCAAAAGAACAAGGCCCGCTGTCCCGGCCTTGCACCCTTAGGATACCACAAGAGAGGCCGAGTGTCAAAACGGAGACCGACGGCTGTGCTACAGGGCCTTCACCATGCGGTGCGACGCGCTGATGCCCGTGGCCTTGCGCAGCCGCCGCCGGGCGGCTTTGGTGCGCACCAGCCGAAAGCCGAACTTCTCGTACAGGGAGCGCGCCCGCGGATTCTCCTCCACCACATCGATGGCCAGTTGCGTGCATCGCGCCTGCCTGCCCTGCTCTTCAGCCCACGCGAGCATCTGCCACCCGACGCCCTGACCGCGCGCCGCCTCCACCACCGCCAGGCTCTGCACGTAGTAGTCGCGTCCCTTGATACCAGGCTCCAGACCGAAGAAGTCAACCGCCCGCCAGGCACTCCGCGCCAGTTCGCGCAGAGCCAGCACGCGCAAGAAAACAGCGCTCAGCCGCATGCTCAGCCAGAGCGACTGGAATCCTGGATAGGCAATCATGCACCCGATGACGGCTCCGTCCCGTTCCGCGACGAAAGCGTGTTGATAACTGAAGGCGTGGTCGGGAACCACGAATACCTCCGCCAGAACCTGCACCAGCCGGCGACGGCCAGCACCCAGCATGTGGGCAAACATCTCCGGCCCCGTTTCCAGAATGAGTGGGGCGCAGGCTTTCGCATCGTCGGGTGTGGCGCGTCGGATGAGCGTGTGGTCGTCCATAGGCTGATTGTACAGGCCGATGCCCGCCGAGGCAAAAACGGCTCCTCGACCGGACAGAGCGCAAACAAAAAGGCCAGCGGCCGCTGGCCTTCTGTGGCGCCCCTGGAGGGACTCGAACCCCCAACGCAGGGCTTAGGACGCCCTCGCTCTGTCCTTTTGAGCTACAGGGGCATGCAAAACGATTATACACGGAGCAAAGGCCCTTAGCAAACCAGCGACTCGCACAGTCAGGGTGCTCGCATCCATGACCCTGAACTGTAATTCCGAGGAGCGGAGCGACGAAGAATCTCTTCCTCCCAATGCAGCAGCGGGAGTCGTCACGCTCAAAGCGCGACCTACGCGGACTGCGCGCGGGGCTCAGTTCCTGTAGGATGGGGTGCCAACCTGTCCGTGCTTGCCTAGCGTTCTCGGACAGATTGCCAATCTATCCTACGGGCGCGACGACGGCACTGTGAAGAATGACAAACAGGCGAAGTATCAGGACAGAGGCGATTGCCCTGTTCACAAGGCGAGTTGCGCCACCACCACTCTGTCCAGCCCCGCGTAGTCCTGCACCACGCGGACGGCAGCGCCGGGAAACGCCTCGCTCACCATCTCATGCACTGCTTGCCCCTGGGTCGCGCCAATTTCCAGCACCACCGCTGCCCCCGGCTGAAGGTGCGCCGGGGCCTGCTGCAGCAGCCGCCGCATCACGTCCAGCCCGTCCGGGCCGCCCTGCAGGGCCATCGGCGGTTCGTACAACCGTATCTCCGGCGCCAAATCCTCCCATTCCCCGTCGGTCACGTAGGGCAAATTGGCAACGAGAATGTCGGCCCTCCAGGGCAGCCCCGACAGCAAATCGCACTGAACCAGGCAGACGCGCTCTCCCACCCCGTGCTTGTCCGCGTTGGCCCGCGCCACCGCCAGTGCATCGGGAGATGCCTCCAGGGCGCAGGCTTTCGCCAGCGGCAGGTGCACCGCCAGCGCAACGGCAATGGCTCCGCTGCCTGCGCCCACATCCGCGATGGCGACGCCTTCGCCCTCTGGATGGCGCATGCGCGCCAGGGCCAGCGATTCTTCTACCACGTGCTCCGTCTCTGGTCGCGGGATGAGGACCGCCGGCGTGACGGTGAAATCGAGGCCGTAGAACTCCCGGCGCCCGACGATGTACGTCACCGGCTCGCGCCGCTCCCTTCGCTCCAGCCAGGTGCAAAAGCGCGCCCAGACGTCCGCCGCCAGGGTTTCCTCGCCGTGGGCCAGGAGGTAGGCCCTGTTCACGCCGAGACATTCGGCAAGCGAAATCTCCGCGTCCAGGCGCGGAGATTCACAGCCGGCTTGAGATAGCGTTTCGCTAGATTGCCGCAGCGCCGACTCGACGGTCGGAAGCGCGTTCACCGCACGCTTGCCTCCTCGATGCTCTCTTCCACCGACAGGTTCAGTTTCTCCGCCTGGTCCGTGGTGGCCAGTTGGTCGATGATTTCGTCCAGGTCGCCGCCGAGCACCCCCTCCAACCGGTGTGTGGTGTAGTGAATCCGGTGGTCGGTCACGCGGCTCTGCGGGAAATTGTAGGTGCGTATCTTCTCGCTGCGGTCGCCTGAGCCAACCTGCGCTCGGCGGGCGTCCGTACGTTCGGTGATTTGCTTCTGCAACTCGATGTCGTACAGGCGGGCGCGCAGGACGCGCATGGCCCGCAACTTGTTCTGCAACTGGGAACGCTCGTCCTGACACGCCACGACAATGCCCGTGGGAATGTGGGTGATGCGCACCGCAGAATCGGTCGTGTTTACGCTTTGGCCGCCGTGGCCAGTGGAGCGGTACACGTCGATACGCAGGTCGTTGGGGTCTACCTCCACCTCCACCTCGTCGACCTCCGGCAGAACCGCCACCGTCGCCGTAGACGTATGGATACGCCCGCTCGACTCGGTCACGGGGACGCGCTGAACGCGGTGAACGCCGCTCTCGTATTTCAGGCGCGAATACGCCCCTCTGCCGTGTATCTCCAAGATAATCTCCTTGTAGCCGCCGATGCCGCTCTCGTTGGAACTGACAAGGGACGTCTCCCACCCCTTGGCCTCGGCATACCGCATGTACATGCGGGACAGGTCGGCTGCGAAAAGCCCGGCCTCGTCGCCTCCCGCTCCCGCCCGAATCTCCACGATGACGTTCCTCCGGTCGTTCGGGTCCCTGGGGAGGAGCGCCGTGCGCAGTTCCTGGAAAAGCCGCTCCTCTTCTTCCTCAAGGCGGGCTATTTCTTCTCTGGCCATGGCCTGAATCTCTTCGTCCTCTTCGTCGCTCAGAAGCGAGCGCGTCGAAGCCATCTCATCCTGAACCGCCTTGTACCGCCGGTAGAGGGCGACCAGCGGCGCAATCTCCGCCTGTTCCTGCGCATAGACCCTCACCCTCTCATGGTCCTGGGAAATATCAGGGTCAGCCATCAGTCTGTTCAGTTCTTCCATTCGCTCATCAATTTGAGCCAGTTTCTCTAACATCGTTCCACCTCTGAATTCTGCAGCATCGCGAAATCCACACCCGAGTCCCTATCTCGGCATGCGCTAGTGAAACGGCAGAATCCAGCAGACCTCCTTCTGGTTCATTCATCTCCTCAGACAGCAAGGCGGGCCCTCAAGAGCCCCCCACAACATACTATAATGAGATTCCTGTCCGCGTCAAACTGGGGGAAGAGACCGCAGAGGGACTCGCAAGGTTCAGCAGGCGCAGTCCCACAGAGCAAGAGACGGAAGAGTTCTGCAACAGAGTGCGCGAGGGATTTGTCAGAGCAGGGGGTCTCTACACGCTATGCTCGCAGTATGTGCGTCGAGACAGCGTCGGCAGCCTCCAAGAGAGCATCGGCAATTTCGGATATGCGCTGCGGCGGCATCCGATTGACAGGCCCCGGCATACTCAGTGCAGCAATGACGCTTCCATCTATGTCCCGAATGGGGACGGAGACTGCCCGGATCCCTTCCTCGAACTCTTCATCGTCCAGGGCATACCCCCGCTGCCGGGCAGCCTCCAACTCCTCGCGGAGCTGGGCAAGTGAAGTGGTGGTCCTCTGGGTGCAGGGCACTAGGGGCTCGCTCCAAATGGGCTCCACAATCTTCGGCGGGAGAAACGCTAGGAACACCCGACCGCTTGCTGTGCAGTAGGCTGGCAGGCGGCGCCCCACTCGGGCAGCAATGGTAAGCGAGTGCTTGCTGTGCACTACCTCAACATACAGCACCATCCCGCGATCAAATATGCCGAGGTCACAGGTTTCGTCGAAGCGCTCTACCAGCTGCTGCATATACGGAAAGGCAACTCGCCGCAAGTCAAGGCCTCGCACTGCACCGAGGCCCAATTCAACCACCCGAATACCTAGGCGAAACCTCTCACCATCCGGTGCCCGTTCGAGAAAACCACCATTGAGCAGAGTCATCATGATGCGGTGGGTTGTGGCTTTGTGCAGTCCCGTGACTCGGGCGATTTCCGATATCCCTCTGTCCCCTTGCTCATTGGCAAAGGCTGACAGTATCTGCATAGCCCGCTCTACGGCGCGCACGTTGTAGATCCCTGGATCCTTCTCCATTATCGTTTCCGTCTGCGCATCGGATACTGCTGGGCCTGGCCAAGCAGGTCCAAGGGACCTCAAATCGGCTTCGCCGCCTGCCGGGTGCCCGCAATCAATCGCCTGCACAGCTCCGTGCCCGCGACCCCATCCGTTGTCCAGTAGTTAGCGCCCACATACTGACAGACTTCTTCGCTCATCTGGCCCCCGCCGATGATGATCGGGCCCTCATACCCATGGCCGCGCAGCAGCGTGACCGTCTCCTGCATCGCGTCGTAGGCGCTGGTCAGTAGCCCGGACAGGCCCACCATGTCGGGTTGCACCTGGGCGGCTTGCTCGACAAACGTGGTGGGCGATACATCCACGCCGAGATCGTGGACGGCAAAGTGATGGCAGCTCAGGAGCATGTTGACGATGTTCTTGCCCAGGTCGTGAATATCCCCCTTGACCGTACCCAGTAGAATGGAGCCTGACGTCCGGTCCGAGACCTGGCGCTCGACCACGGGCCGCAGCAATTCCATTACCTGGCTAAAGATCTCGCCGGCCATAATCAGGCCGGCCAGATAGTATTCGTGTCGCTCGTAGCGCAGTCCCACCTGTCGCATCCCCTCCTGACACGATTCGATGATCAGCAATGGATTGTCGCCGGCTGCCAACCTCTGGCGGACGAGGGCCAAGGCTGTCTCCTCTTGCAGATCGCTGATGGCAGCGATTAGGCTTGCGCTCCTATCGGAAGAAATCATGACTTGGCTGCCTCCTAATCGGGGATGCCGATGGTAGCGTTGAAGCGAAGGCGATCGCCCGAGCAGATGAACCATCCCCAGCTAAAGGGCCGGTCATCAAAGTCATAGAAGATGTGCTCCAGGCGAAAGGCAGGGACCCCAGCCTCCGAGTGGAGCAGGACAGCCTCCTCCTCAGTCAGCACGGTGGCCTCGACCGTCAGGTGACCCCACTTCAGATCGGATTCGCCGCCCCCATCAAAGAGGCCGCGCAGGGCTGTGACCTCCATCTCGGCTTCGACGAAGGGACGCGCAGGGTCGTAAATCACGTGCTCGCGGTGCAACAGCATTGGATTCTCGCTCTGGAAGATCAGCCGCCGGATGAAAACCGTCCGATCTCCGACCTCAATGGCCAATTTGGCGGCCATGCGCTCGTCAGCGGAGGTGATGCGTGCCTCCAGAAGCTTAACCGTGGAATGGCCTTCGCGGAAGAGCCGTTGCAGTGTATTGAGATTAAAAGTGGCGGTGCCTAGCTCGAGGGGCTTGACAAAGGTGCCCCGGCCCTGCTCGGCGATCACTACACCCTGGTCAGCGAGGATATTGATGACCCGGCGCAGGGTCATGGGGCTGACGCCATAACGCTCGCACAACTGGGACTCGGAAGGGAGGCGGTCGCCAGGGCGAAAGATGCCGGCCGCGATTTGCCCCAGGAGAATGCGAACCAACTGGGCATAGACCGGTTCATATGAACTGCGATCTATTGCGGCTACACGTTCTTGATCCAAAGACGTACCTCGGAATGATAGGCTTGAGTTCTATATACAAGTGTACAATATATTGCCCGAAAAGTCAAACTGATGCGCACAGGTGCGAATCCCCTTGACAAATTCCCTATATAAGTGTATAATTTACGCGTGATGGGTCAGCAACTTGAAGGGGCAGCACAGATTCGAGCCAGCGTCCGAACCGCCGTCATCGCCTGTGCGACGGTGATCGAGGAAATGATGCCGCATCTTCCCCCTGCCATCAAGTATCAAGTTCTGGATTTTGGGCTGCACATCAACCCCGAGGCCCTGAGAACCAGCCTTCAGGAGGCCATTGACAAGGCGTCTGTGGCGGCAGACACGATCATTCTGGGGTATGGGCTTTGCTCTCAGGCCGTAGTTGGGCTGCGGGCCAACGACTGTACGCTGGTGGTGCCCAAAGTGGACGACTGCATCGCCATCTTTTTGGGGTCCGGTGAGGCCTACCGAGCACAGGCTCGCTCAGAGCCGGGCACGTACTACTTGACCAAGGGCTGGATTGAGGCCGGGGACACTCCCTTTGACGAATACGACGGCCTGGTGGAGCAGTACGGCGAGGAGAAGGCCCAACGGCTGATGAGCCGGGTCCTCAAGAACTACACTCGTCTGGCCCTCATCAACACCGGCCAGTACGAATTGGAGCGCTACCGCGACTATAGCCGGCGCACGGCGGAGCGGTTTGGACTGCGCTACGAAGAGATCCCCGGTTCCGACGCGCTCATCAAGCGCATGTTGGACGGCCCATGGGACGGCGATTTCGTGATCGCCCGCCCCGGCGAGACCATCACTTATACGGATTTCAAGAGAACCGGGAGGGAAGGGTGAACATCGCGGCCGGGCAGAAAGACTGTCAGCTCACGATGGTGCCCGACTCCGGCGTTCCGATCTTGGAGGAGGGGTTTATTGACCGATTTGCTCTGTTGCTGAGGGGCGAAAAGCCACGAATCGAATCTTTGAGAGGAGGATACAATGTCAGACAAACTTGTTAGCGCCATCGCTGACATGAGGGAGGAAGAAGCCCTCGCATTGGTCCAAGAGATGCTGGAAAGTGGTGTGGAGCCCCTGGCCATCCTGGATGCGGCCAGGGAGGCCATGACCATCGTGGGCAAACGCTATGAGGAGGGCACCTACTTCCTGCCCGAACTGATGCTGTCTGGGGAGATGCTGAACCAGGTCACAGACATCCTTAAGCCCGAGCTGGCCAAGATGCCGGAGATCAAGCGTCATGGCAAGGTGGCCATCGGTACCGTCAAGGGGGACATTCACGACATCGGCAAGAACATTGTCGCCTTCATGCTCGACGTCAACGGCTTCGATGTTCTCGACCTGGGCGTGGATGTTTCCCCGCAGAAGTTCGTGGAAGCCATCCAGGAGTTTGAGCCACAGGTCATCGGCCTGAGCGGGTTCCTAACCCTGGCCTTCGACACCATGAAAGAAACCGTTGAAGCCATCGAGGCAGCCGGCCTACGAGATAGGGTCAAGATCATGATTGGCGGCGGTCAGGTCAACGATGAAATACGAAAGTATTCAGGCGCCGATGCATTTGGTAGAGATGCTATGGCCGGCGTAGCCCTGGCCCGAAAATGGCTCGGCGTCAGTTAAGAATCCTCAGCAGAGAAGATGGAGGTCACGAAAATGGGGAACGCTTTATCACCAGAAGAAAAGCTGGAGGCGCTGTGGCAAGGGAAGCTCTCGCCAAAGGACCCT
>Ga0315554_1000276_pt1 | contig 29938 bp, 26 predicted proteins | sample SalMarSW160370MG_FD_202114 | JGI IMG/M metagenome (GOLD analysis project Ga0315554, IMG submission 202114) | Salt marsh sediment microbial communities from the Plum Island Ecosystem LTER, Massachusetts, United States - Salt Marsh Sediment SW1603-70 ...
CGTAGAGGGCGACGTTATCTTCGCGTAGGTGCAGGTGGGTATACAAATTGACATCATCACCGGGTATTCCCAGCGTCGTCAGGGCGGTAGTCGGCATATACACTTGGAACCCTATACCGCCGACGTTTATTATCGCCTGGTCGCTGCTTATTGATTCTATTTTACCGTGAAGACTGGATATCATTGCCTTCCTTTTACTGACCCGATATGAATTGACTCAGGTGCGTCTCGCGGAGATGGCAGATAGCCACCGCTATGGCGTCGGCGGCATCGTTCGGCTGCGGTACTTCGGTAAGTCCCAGTTGCAGTCTCACCATCTCCTGGATCTGCTCCTTGCTGCTGGCTCCGTAGTTGGCGACCCTCTGTTTTATCTGGGTGGGTGTATATTCGTAGGTAGGGATGCCCTTCCCTGTAGCCGCCAGGAGGGCTATTGCCTGGGCTCTTCCGATAGCCATTGCCGAGCGTACATTTTTTGAGATGAAGGGCTGTTCAACCGCAACGGCATCGGGACGGTGGCGCTGGATAACTTCGAGTATCCCGTTGTAGAGATGGTGCAGGCGTTCGCCGATACTTTCGTTTTTCACTGCGGTAAGAGCGCCGTAATCAATTAGGGTAATTTCATCGTCAATGGCATCTATAACGCCGTAACCCATGACAACCGTACCGGGGTCAATACCTAGTATTTTCATCGTTATCTTTGTCGTGAGGGACTGAGTATCCTCGTATCATTGCGCTTGATACTCTTCTACAACGGAATCGGGTATATCTGCGTTGCTGAATACATTCTGGACGTCGTCGATTTCTTCCAGCCGTTCCATCAGCTTTAAAGCCTGCATGGCGGCTTTTTCGTCCAGCTGAATGAGGGTTTTCGGTACCTTCAATAGCTCACTCGATTCTATTTCTACCTTATTATCTTCCAGCGCTGCCCGGACTTTCTCCAGGTCTTCCGGTACGGTATATACCTCCACGTAGCCGTTCTCTACCTTCACGTCCTCGGCTCCCGCGTCGATAGCCGAAAGGGCTAGTTCGTCGGCGTCGACATTCTCGGCTTTGATGATGATGACGCCTTTGGAATCGAAAAGCCAGGAAACACAGCCGCTTTCGCCCAGGCTGCTGCCGTGGCGGGTAAAGGCGCTTCGCACTTCTTGTATGGTGCGGTTGCGGTTGTCCGTGAGGGCATTGACCAGGATGGCCGTGCCGCTGGGTCCGTATCCTTCGAGCACCACCTCCGAAAGGCTGCCGCCTTCGAGTTCACCGGTGCCTTTCTTGATAGCCCTGTCGATGTTGTCCATGGGCATATTGCTGTCGCGGGCTTTCTGTATGGCCAGACGCAGGCGGAAATTCGCTTCCGGGTTGCCGCCGCCCTCCCGCGCTGCTATGATGATCTCACGTGTCAATTTGGTAAAAAGCTGACCGCGTCTGGCATCGGCGACGCCCTTTTGGTGTTTGATTGAGTGCCACTTGGAATGCCCGGACATCGTCGTATCCTCCTTGACCGCGAATCCCCTTACTGGATAATTCTAACACTTCGTTTTCCTGCGGTCAAAAGGTATTTTATCGGAAATTATACCGGTAGTTTTTGGGCCAGCGACTCCCTTAGCTGTTGTAGCTGTGCCAGGAAAACTTCCGAGTTAATGCTTTCCGTGGACATGATAATGGCGTCTTCGCGGTTATCCAGGTAGTAGGCGCGGCGTATCCCGTTCTGCTTGAAGCCGTACTTGCTGTAGAGGTTCTGGGCGATTTTATTGGACTCTCGCACCTCCAGTGTCATCGTCTCGGCTTGATGTTCTCGGGACAGGTCTATGGTGGATACCAGCAGTAACTCACCGATTCCCCGGCGCTGGTATTGCTGGCGTACGGCTATATTAGTTATGTGGGCTTCTCCGGCCATTAGCCAGATACCGGAAAAACCTATTATGTACTGGCTTCTGAATATTCTGGAGTTTTCATCTTCTTTATCATCCCGCCTATGCCACGGCAGTAAGCGTGATAGAAAATGGTGGCGGTTCTCTTTAGACTGCACCTCGGTATCGTCGACGACTTTCGCCGTATCATGGATGACTATATAATGAGCCAGTCGGTTCTGCAGTTCCTGCCGGTAGTTGGGTGGTGGCCACTGGGTCGGGAAGACCTCGCGGTCTATCGCGCTTACATGGGTCAGGTCCTCTTTCACCATCGGACGTACGCAATAGGTCATTATAAATTCCCCGTTATGCAATTCTAACACATTTTATTAATAGCGTGATACGGGGAATTCGCTATAACAAAAAAGGGGGGCTGTAACAGCCTCCCCTTTTACCCCACCCCCGGGAATAAAGGCTTTATTAAGCTTTCAGCCGTTCTTGTCTTGGTTTGTTACCCGCAAGCTGAGCGAATATACCCACAAAACAGAGAGCCGCGAAGATAATGTATGCCGTTCTCATACTTGTTAAGAAAGCCGGATATGTTTCAGGTGTAATTCCAGCTTCGCCGATATTGATTGAAAACAATATCATCACGATACCCATACTCATCATCATCCCTGCCGAACGCATTGTGCCCTGTGTGCCCGCGGCGACTCCAAAAAACTGTCTTTCTACAGAACCCATGATGGCGTTAGTGTTGGGAGAAGCGAAAAATGCTACGCCCAGACCGGATAAAGCCAGTGCAGGTATGATAAACCATAAGGACGTCCCATCATCTATGAAAACAAGGAGTAAAACGGCTACAAAGGAAAGTACCATCCCTAGGGCGGCGACTTTCCTGGGTTCGTACTTATCGGATAATCGACCGGCAACAGGTGAAAAGAATACAATAACAACCGATATAACTACAAGTACCGCACCAGCTTCCGACGGTTCAAAGCCCTGGATATTTTGCAGGAAGATGCTCATGAGAAATGATATCGCAAAAGCGGCACAGTACCTGATAAGCATGGCGAGGTTGGAAAAAATAAAGACGCGATTCCTCTGGAAAACCCTGATGTTGAGAATCGGGCTTTTCATGTTCATTTCCAGTCGCACAAATGCCAGCATGCCCAGTACACCCAGGACGGTAAGAATGATACCAAGCGTGGACGGCAGTTTTGTGAAGCCATACAGCAGTAATGTTATAGAAACAACAAAGACAGCCGAGCCGGTTATATCGAATTTCTCTCCTTTAGCCTCGGACCATTCCCCCTTTAACTTCCAGAGTATCAGGAAAAAGGATACCAGAAATAAAGCCACGCTGATGTAAAATATACTCCTCCACCCGAGGTGCTCCGTTAAAACCCCTCCCAGAAACGGCCCCGCCGAAAGCCCTATGAACCCCGCCGCCATATTTATCCCCAGGGCCCTCCCCCTTTCCTCTGCGGCGAATACCGATGTCACAATCGCCGTGGAAATGCCAAATACCATGCCGGCACTGATTCCCTGAAAAACCCGGAATATAACCAGCGTCATGCCCGAGCCGGCGGTAGCGCAGAGAAAGGTGGAAACGATAAAAAGCGCCATACCCATCATGAAAATTTTCTTGCGACCGTAGATGTCGGCCAGCCTGCCTGCGGGGAGTAAAATTACGGCTTGAGGCAAGGTCATCGCCGTGACTACCCAGCCTAGTAACACGGCTCCCATTTCGAATTCTGGTCCTATTATCGGCACCGCCACGTTCACGGCCGACATCATGAACGTAATCACCAGGGATGTAATCGCCAGGACAGCTAAGGCCACCCATTTAACTAAGCCGGTATTTTCATCTTCTGCCATGTCTTTCGGCCTTTCTAATGGGATTAATCTATTTTAGACGAACTGGCTCTATATCGCAATACGATTAAAAGTTAGGAGTCACTCTAACAAAAAGGGGTGGCTATTACAGCCTCCCCTTCCCCCCGCCGCCAGGAATAAAGGCTTTATTAAGCATTCAACCTCTCTTGACTGCCTTCTTGGTTTTTCATAGTAGTCCCCGAAATATGGTAAATTAGTGACGATTGAAACATTAATGTTAGCAAAAAATGCTTACCGGTTATAAAAAAAGCCAAATCCACTTGCATAATGGTGCTCTCCGGTGTATAATTTATGTATAGTTCCAGTTTAGGTTAATACGATCTTATTGAAATCCTCTTAGGTTTACATCAAGCATTGGATGACCCGAGCTCTAACTAAATGATTAAGAGAGGAGGGCATCCAATGAGTTTTCAAGATAAGACCCTCGAATGTTCCGATTGCGGCAACACATTTACCTTTAGCGTTGAGGATCAGGAATTTTTCCAATCCAAAGGCTATACCAATGAGCCAAAGCGCTGCCCGGAATGCCGACAGGCAAGAAAGTCACAACGCTACGGCAATAGCAGTTACGGAGCCTCGCGCCAGATGTTCCCAGCGACCTGCGCTGAATGTGGCAAGAGTACCGAAGTTCCTTTCCAACCTCGAGATGACAGACCGGTTTATTGCAGCGATTGCTACCGAAAAGTACGTCCTAGTAGATAACTTGCGTACGTGAGTGATATGTACACGGGTTGGATATCTCCGGCCCGTGTATATCTAGAGTAGTCATGGTAATCTGGAAAGGGACTATATATGATTGAGAAGAAGCCGAGAAAGACTATGGAATTCGTCGAACAGGATGAAGGCTTTGTTAAGCAACTTGCCACAGATATCGGATGCTATTATTCAAAAGCGAATGAACGTACTTATAACCTGAATAAATTCGATTCCGATGTTCGTGTCGAAATGGGTATTTTCGCCTGGGTTCACAAAGAAATGAATGATTGTTTCTGGATATCAACGAGAAAAATCTGGGTGGAAGAAGCCAGGGCTAAAGCATTAGCCGGTAGAAAGAGATTGGGAATAGATTGTTTTCCGAGAGACACTCAACACGCTGAAGATAGCGTGTGTTTTAATATAAAAGATGACTACCAGAAGACTATAAGAGCCTTAAGTCTGATTAATAAATCACATTAACAAAACGGAGAAGTAATATGAAAATACTCCTCGTCTATCCTCGATATCCTGACACTTTCTGGAGCTTCAGACACGCGTTGAAGTTCCTATCAAAAAAAGCCACTTTCCCACCTTTAGGCCTACTGACGGTAGCCGCCATGCTCCCTGCCGAATGGGAGAAAAAAGTAGTGGATTTGAACGTAGAAGCACTTAAAGACGCAGAAATCACCTGGGCTGATTTTGTCTTTATCAGCGCTATGGTGGTACAGAAGGACTCAACTAATGAAGTGATAGCCCAATGTAATAGGCTAAACACCAGTGTGGTTGCTGGAGGTCCTCTTTTCACCACCGGACATGAAGAATTCGAGGGGATAGACCATTTCGTGCTGGGTGAAGCTGAAGTTACAATCCCACAATTTCTATCAGACTTGGCCAAAGGGAGCCTCAAGCGTATTTACTCATCTAATAGACGACCAGACATTAGTAAAACTCCCATCCCGGCCTGGTCGCTTCTCAATATGAAAAATTACTCGGCTATGAGCCTTCAGTATTCCAGGGGTTGTCCTTTCGACTGTGACTTTTGCGATATTATCGTGCTTAACGGTCATAAACCCAGGACCAAGGGTAGTCAGCAAATGGTGGATGAACTGGAAGCGCTGTACCGGCGCGGCTGGCGGGGCAGTGTATTCATCGTCGACGACAATTTCATCGGCAACAAGAAGAAACTGAAAACGGATACCCTGCCGGTGATGATAGAATGGTCCAAGAAGAGAAAGCATCCTTTCACGTTCTTCACCGAGGCGTCTATTAATCTTGCCGATGATGATAAATTGATGGACCTGATGACCGAGGCCGGTTTCAACCGGGTTTTTATCGGCATTGAGACCCCGGATGAGGACAGCCTGCTGGAATGTAACAAGCTCCAGAACAGAAACCGGGACCTGGCCGCGGCCGTGAAGACAATTCAAAACCACGGCTTCGAGGTGCAGGGTGGCTTTATCCTCGGCTTTGATAGTGACCCGGCTTCTATCTTTAAAAAACAGATAAACTTCATCCAAAAGACCGGTATCGTTACGGCCATGGTCGGCTTGCTCAACGCTCCCAACGGGACCAAGCTCCATAAACGGCTTAAGAAGGAAAAACGCTTGCTTAAAGACTTTACCGGGGACAATACGGACTTCTCCATGAATTTCGTTCCCAAGATGAAATACGAAACACTCATGACCGGATATAAACATGTTCTGGATACTATATACTCGCCGAGAGAATATTACGAGCGGGTCGTTGCTTTCCTCAAAGAATATAAACCACGCCGAAACCCGGGTATATCCAAGCTGCGTTTTTCGTATATCACCGGTTTCCTGAAAACCGTCTGGTTCCTGGGTATCAGGAACCGGGGAAGAAGATATTACTGGAGACTTATTATCTTAACTCTCATAAAACGCCCGCGTCACTTCGCCACGTCGGTAAGTCTGTCTGTCTCGGGATTCCACTTCCGCAAGGTAGCCGAGAGTTACAATGAGACCTTCCTCGCGCTGAAACGTCAACCTGTCCCCGAACGCGTTACGGAACGCCATCTCTAGAAAACCATTGACCAGGTTTTTTAGCCGGAACACACCGGATTCTCAATAAAAAAGGAGGGGCTATTATAGCTTTACCTGTTTTATATTATATTTTCAATTCTATAATTCAAACTCTATTCAAAATCCAATTCTCTTGTTAAATCATAAAAACGTGTTATCATCCTTAATATTTCACGATTATTCTTTTTATATATCTTCTTAATTTCTGATTCCCTAATCATTGCTTCTTTTCGAGTTTTAAGTACTTCAAAGTATAGTAGCTTTGGCTGTTTACCGGCAGTTGATATTGTTGAACCGCTTTTATGCTCAAGCATCCTTTCCCTAAGTTCTCGAGTATGACCAATATAAAATAATCCGTTATTAAGTCTTAAAATATACACGTAAAAAGCATCAGCAACTTCGTCTTTTCTATTCCAATATTTCGAAGGATTAGGCGTATACTGAATGTTTTTTCTCTTTCTACGATAAAATGTTCTCGGTTCACTTGCGACAATACTCATGTTTACCACCTCCCATGATTATTCCCACATATAATAATCATTCATTTGTTGTTTATATATAGCTATTTAGTCATATGATGATTGTTTATATAACTAATAGGGGGAGTTATTACAGCCTCCCCCCCCCACCCCCTAAAACCTATCTTTTTAGCAGTTCCTTCGTTATAATATATGCACAGGGTAACACAATATTTACGGGCTGGGCACTCTATAAAACTGTTCCGCCCGGCCTTCCGGGAGTTGTCAGGTGCAAGATGAGCAGGGCCTTGTCAGGCGTGCGCAAGAGCATGACCAGATAGCTTTAACTCAACTATATGAGGAGAACTTCGATAAGATTTATCGCTATACAGTTCTCAAAATAGGAGACAGAGCCGAGGCAGAGGATATGACTCAGCAGGTGTTTCTCAATGCCCTCAAGTCTATCTCGTCCTACAAATACAAGGGCATGCCCTTCTCCTCCTGGCTGTTTCGTATCGCTCATAACCAGGTAGTAGATTACTACCGCCGGAAAAAAAGAAGCGCCACCGTCCCTCTCGACGAGAATATAACCGCCGGCTATGACAACCCGGGATGGGAAGCTGAAAGGAAAATGGAGATAGAACAGATGACCGCGGCGACGAGGCAACTGACCAGGGCTCAGCAGGAGGTGATTTCCCTCCGTTTTGCCGGCGAATTATCCGTCGCTGAGGTCGCTAAAGTGATGGGGAGGAGTGAAGGAGCGGTAAAAGCATTACAGCACGCCGCTATTATATCGTTACGTAAAATTATGTCCGTAGGTATGGGACTATGAAAAAAGATAGAGAATTTGAAAACATACTCGATGAATGTCTGGAGAATATGCTCCGGGGCAAATCGATTGAGCAATGCCTGGCCGACTATCCCGACCATGCCGCCGCGCTCGAGCCGATGCTTCGCACGGCATCCCGGGCTAAAATGGCCACGAATATCCGGCCGCGCCCTGAATTCAAAGACAGGGCCAGGCACCAGTTCCAGGCGGCCATCCGCGATATGGATGTAAAACCCGCCCGGGGTCATGGCTTCTTCTTCCGCAGCCTCAAACCGGCCTGGATAGCCCTGGCGGCTCTGGTGGCCATCATCATCGCTGGCGGCGGCACCGTCTATGCTGCCGGTAACGCCCTCCCCGATAGCCCCCTCTACCCGATAAAGATGGCTACGGAGTCGGTGCGCCTGTTTCTGACGCCGTCGGATATCGGCAAGGCGGAGCTGTACGCCGAATTTGCCGACAAACGCATTGAAGAGATTGTAAAAATGGCTGACAAAGGCGAAGTCGAACTCGTTCAGGAAACTACTAACCGACTTAACGAGCAGCTGGTAGCTATGGCCAGCCTGACTATCGGCGATAAAGGGACACCAGATAGTGGTGGCATGTTTTCCTTGGGGTCTCATGAATCTTCCAGGAATGGAGAAGAAGCGTTAACGACAGTCCCGCAAACTACCGTAGCTCAAACCATAGCCCCGACGACGGCCCCCCCTCCGGTAGTGGTTACAGTTCCGCCTTACCCGGATAAAACTGCCCCGCTGGAGACTCCGGAAAGGACCCCGACTATAGTACCGCCTGCCGCGTTATCAGCCGTCTCTGATGGCCGGGTAAATGATGTGACTGATGAAGAGAACGGCGACCGTGAAAGAATAGAAAAGCTCAAGGACCTGCTCTTGCGTCAGGCTATTGAAAACCCCGAGGCGCTGGAGAAAGCCCTGGAAACGGCGCCCGAGTCGCTGAGAGATATCTTGCTCTGGGCTATCGAGGTAGCCAACGCCGGTTATGCACAAAACATCAGCAATCTTGAGTAGTCTCTGAAATTACCGGAAGATTAAAGTCGTTGCTAACCAAGCAGCGACTTTTTCGTTATATATAGTAGAAATATTAACAAGGAGGATGCGGACAATATGCGTACCTGATGCTGCAGATACAGCGATTTTCCCCGTTTAACGGGTTATATATTGTATAAAAAAACAAAGGGAGGAACAAAATGAAGAAAAAATGGCTTGTATTGATTGGTGCGGTGGTGCTGGTGGCGGCAATTGCATTGGTCGGTTGTGGTTCCGACCAGGTAAAGCTCTCGACGGAAAACGGCGAACTTAAAATAAGCCTCGACAGTCAGTCGCAGGGTATCTGGGTCAACGGTAACGGCAAGGTCTACGCCACCCCGGATATTGCCCTTCTGTCGCTGGGCATCGAAGTACAGGAAGAGACCGTAGCCCTGGCTCAGGCCAACGCCTCCGAAGCTATGGAAAAGGTCATGGAGGCTCTCAAGAATGAGGGCGTTGCGGAAGAGGATATCCAGACCCAGCAGTTTAGCATTAACAAGGTATCCGAATGGAAAGTAGTCTATGATGGGGGCGAAAAAGAAGAGATTATCGGTTTCCGGGTTACCAATATAGTCACTGTCAAGGTGAGGGAAATCGACAATGTTGGTACCATCATTGATGCCGTGGCTGTTGCCGGTGGTGACCTTACCCGCATCGATAGCATCGGCTTTACCGTTGATGACCCCACCCCTTATTACGAGGAAGCCCGCGCCCAGGCCGTTGAATACGCCAAAGCCAAGGCGGAACAGCTCGCTGATTTGAGCGGTGTTGAGCTGGGTAAGCCCACCTATATCTCGGAGAGCACTTACTATGCCACTCCCAACTACTACCGCGGCGACATGGCTTTAGAGGCCGCACCGTCAGCGGAAACATCCATCAGCCCCGGTGAACTGGAAATCTCCGCTACTGTCCAGATAGCTTTTGCTATAACAGACTGATGAATCAGTAGAAACCTGAAAAAAATGAGGAGGGAGCTTCTTACCGGAAGCTCCCTTTCTTATTTCGCTGTTTCCGTGTCGGTGTACCGTTCCCATTCGCTGTAGATGCAGCCGCAGTACTGCTGACGGTAAAGGTCCATCGGTTTGGTTATATGCCGACTATCCGAATAGCGTTTACGAAGGTCGGCATAAAGGAATTTTATTAATTTTTCTTCCGCAATCCGGTTGCCGGTTTCGAGAAGGGTCTCATGCTGCTGATGAGGACTGATGAGCAGGGTGGTGGTAAAGGCATCGAAGCCTTTCTCCCTCGCCGTTTCCGCCGTCTTGGCCAGGCGCAGGTCGAAGCAGAGCTGGCAGCGTTGCGCTTCTTTACCGGCAACACGGCGGAAATACTCCGGCATATCGTATCCCCCGGCGATGATGAGCGGCAGGTCCATCGTCTTTGCTAACTGCTCCATGCTTTCCAGTCGGTGCTGGTGCTCGGAATATGGGTGGATATTGGGGTTGTACCAGAAGGCGCTGACTTCGTAGTCCTGCTGCCGCCAGTGTTCTATCGTATAGGCGGCGCAGTGAGCGCAGCAGACATGCACCAGGACACTCTTCATAGTTCCTCGGCACCTCCGTGCTTTCCAGTATAGTACAGAATAGTTGCTATGTATATGATGAGAAGCCCTCCGGCCCCGAAAACTAGAGTATCGGCATAAGGCTGTAAGTCAGGGTAATTACCGCGGCTTAAAGCCCCCAGGGTCACTCCTACAAACGCCATGATAATCACGCTTGCCTGAAAGGTTATCCGGGAGGCTTGGTTGGCGATGGTGTAGTTGCGTTCGTCGACAACCACTTCCTTGACCATCCGTCTTGTTAAAAGCATGATCAGAATGGCAGCCAGCGCGGTTGGTATCGGTATCCAGGCAATACCTTGATTAATTGCAAATATCGTCAGCGCGACCAGTATCAATATGGTTATAAATTTCCAGATTCGATAGGCTCGATAACTCATTATTTACCTCCCTCTTCATATTGGAAAACTTCCTCTAGCGTCACCCCGAAAGCCCGCGCAATCTTAAAGGCTAGCTCGATAGACGGCACGTATTTACCCTGCTCCAGGGCGATAATCGTCTGCCGGGTGCAGCCAGCGCGTCCGGCGAGTTCCTCCTGGGTTATCTCGCCGTGGTCGAACCGTAGTCTCCTGATGCGATTGTTTATCCTAGCTTTCGGCATAGTTTACCTTCCGTCCGTACAGCAGCAGTGCCGTGATTGCTTGGGCCAGCAGCAGTGTTACCCCGCCGATGATGACGATGAATAACGGGAAGTAAACGGGTACCGTCTCGCTGTTGCCGTTCATATAGATGATAGCCAGCACCAGCAGCAGGGCGGCGACGACGCTGTAGGATACTCCCGTCGCCCAGAGCGACGCTTTGCGAAATATAGATTTATCTCTCTCGTCGGTAACGGCTTTCAGGCTGCTTTTCAATATAACCGCGACTATATTCATGATAACCAGCGCGGCAAAGGCGGCGGCGCAGAGCCAGTAGAAGGTCATCATCATCGTCTCGTCCTGCCAGTAAAAGATAGTCCCTTTCATCGAGAAGAGAACCACCCAGCCGATAACCAGCGCCCCGAATATCCCCAGCTGTGCCCAGGCGGTTTTTTGACTGATTGTCATCGTCCCTTCCTCCTTGCTGTAAACTCTACACTACATATTGTAAAGGATAAATTACTAAATGTCAAGTACTTATTACATTATTTTTCGTCGTTTGCGGTCTTTTATATAGTGTAAGCGTGGGAATTTTTATCCCGCTGCCCTTTTTCCCCTCAGGCATATCCCGCAAGGTTTACTATCCATCTCCTTCCCCCTCTCACAACAAAAGAGAAACAGGTACAGGCATTCCTTCACTTTGGAGAGGGGGACAAAAGGGGTGAGGTATCCGTAGATGATGACCGGTGAAATGTCTAAGAATCTATAGCATCTTCGGCTGATTGGTCTTATCGTACGGCAGCCCGAGATGTTCGTAGGCCAGGCGGGTGGCCAGTCGACCCCGCGGTGTGCGTTCCAGGAATCCCAACTGCATCAGGAAAGGCTCGTAAACGTCGGTAACGGTGTCCGATTCCTCGCTGATGGAGGCGGCTATCGTATCCAGCCCCACCGGACCGCCGTTAAATTTCTCGATAATGGTGTGCAGCACCTTGTGGTCTACATCATCCAGGCCGATGGGGTCCACTTCCAGCTTGGATAATGCCGCCTTGGCGATGTCTTCCGTGATAATGCCGTCAGCCATTACCTGGGCGTAGTCCCTTACTCTCTTGAGCAGACGGTTGGCGACGCGTGGTGTGCCCCTGGCCCGGCGGGCTATCTCTTTCAGTCCTTCCTCGTCTGCCTGTAACTGGAGTATAACGGCGGAGCGTTTCAGGATTTTTTCCAGCGAGGCACGGTCGTAGAAGTCCAGACGGTAAACGAAACCAAATCTGTCCCTTAAAGGCGGACTGAGCAGGGCATAGCGGGTGGTGGCGCCGATAAGCGTAAAGCTGGGGAGGTTAAGCCGCAGGCTTTTCGCGCCGGGACCTTTGCCGATAATAATATCCAGGGCGAAGTCCTCCAGGGCGGGATAAAGAATCTCTTCTACCGTGCGGTTAAGCCGGTGAATCTCATCTATGAAGAGAATGTCTTGACTTTTCAGGTTGGTAAGGATAGCCGCCAGGTCGCCGGTGCGTTCGATGGCCGGACCTGATGTCGTTCTGATGTTGGCTCCCACTTCGGCAGCGATAATATGGGCCAGACAGGTCTTGCCAAGACCCGGGGGACCGTAGAAAAGAACGTGGTCCAGAGCTTCATCACGGCCTCTGGCTGCTTCGATAGCTATCTTGAGGTTGTCCTTCGTCTTGTCCTGTCCCGTAAACTCCGCCAGATGCCTTGGCCTCAGGTTGGTATCAAGCGGCGTGTCCTCGGCGCTGGGTTTACCCGATACGATGCGAGCTATTTCGTCTCACCCCCTGAATAGGTTCGGATGCCGTTACCCCTTTAGCGGTTCTTGGCTGTCTTCTTCATCGTCAGTCTCTTCTTCAATATCCGGAAGCTCTTCATTATCACTATCTTCCGATTCTTCCGGGACTGACGGTTCTTCATCTTCTTCGGAAACCTCAATGTCAGCTTCATCCGGTGCTTCTATACTGGCAAGAAGTCTTTGTACTTCGTCATCCTCGTCACCCGCCAGTAGACTCAGGGTTTCCTCATCTTCCTCACCGGTTATCAGTTCCGATACCGTGTCCTCGGGGAGGTAATGGGCCGGGATAAGCTTACCGATGATGACGTTTTCTTTGAGTCCTACCAGCCTGTCTACCTTTCCGTTAACGGCGGCTTCCGTAAGGATTCTGGTGGTTTCCTGGAATGAAGCTGCCGCCAGCCAGCTTTCCGTGCTTAGCGATGCCCGGGTAATACCGAGCATCAGGGTATGGGCTGTGGCCGGTTCGCCGCCTTCGGCCAGGACCTTGGCGTTAGTGTCCTCGTAAATATATTTGTCTACCAGCTCATCGGGCACCAGGTCGGTGTCACCGGCAGAATCGATTCTCACCTTGGTCAGCATCTGATGACCGATAACCTCAATGTGCTTATCGTTGATGGTCACACCCTGCGAACGATATACTTTCTGTACTTCGTCAACCAGGTATTGCTGTACGGCTTCCTTCCCCAGGATACGCAGTATATCATGGGGATTGACGGAACCGTCGGTCAGCTGCTGCCCGGCTTTGACCTCTTCCCCGCTTTCCACCCAGATACTGGCGCTCGAAGTGACGACGTATTCGCGTTCTTCTTTCTCGGCGTAATTAATTACCAGCTGCTTCTTTTTTATGGATACTTCACCGGCAAAGCGGGCAATTATAGGCTGGACCTCCGGGACGGCGGAGTCGTCTGCCTTCTTCTTGGTTGCCTTGGCAGCCTGAGTAGCCAGTACCGCACCGATGTCTACTGATTGCCCGTTCTTCACCATCACCTTCCAGCCCGTTGGCAAGGTATATTCATCCTGATAGACTTCGGTGCTGATGACCTTGATGCGTCTGCCATCCTCGTCCTGGACTACCTCGGCTGTACCGTCGATTTCCGAAATAATCGCCTGGCCCTTGGGTGTCCGGGCTTCAAAAAGCTCTTCTACCCTGGGCAGACCGCTGGTGATGTCGAGTCCGACCACGCCGCCGGTATGGAAGGTACGCAGCGTTAGCTGTGTGCCGGGCTCGCCGATGCTTTCGGCGGCAATTATACCTACCGCGACGTTCGGACCGACGATTTCTCCCCGGGCAAGGTCGCGGCCGTAGCAGCGCTGGCAGGTGCCCCGTCTCGACTGACAGGTTAGCGGCGACCTGGCGTAAACCGATGTCAGTCCCGCTGCGATGATTTCACTGGCTTTATTCTCGTCGATTTCTTCATTTTGCCCCACGATAACTTCTCCGGATTCGGGATGGACGATATCGCTGGCGGCCAAGCGGCCGATAATGCGTTCGGAGAATGACGGCAGCAGTCCTTTTTCCTTGGGTTCGGCTATCCAGACGCCGTCGATGGTCCCGCAGTCCTCCTCGGCGGTGATTACATCCTGGGCGACATCGATAAGACGGCGGGTAAGATAGCCGCTATCCGATGTTCTCAAAGCTGTATCCGCCAGACCCTTGCGAGCGCCGTGGGTGGAAATAAAGTACTCCAGAATGCTGTGTCCCTCGCGTAGACTGGATTTTATCGGGAATTCGATGATTTTACCGGACGGGTCGGTCATCAGACCGCGCATGCCCGCCATCTGTCTTATCTGCGAGATATTACCTTTGGCTCCGGAGGTTGCCATCATGTAGATACCGCCGTAGCGGTCGAGATTATTGGAGATAGTGTTGGTAATATTCTCGGTGGTTTCCATCCACACACCGATGATTCCGTTATATCTTTCCTCGTCGGTAATTAAACCGCGGTCAAACTGGTCTTCGATGATGGCAACCCTGGCTTCGGCCGCTTCCAGCATCTCGGGCTTATTTCGGGGGACTTCGATATCATTCATGGCGATGGTGATTCCCGATTTCGTAGCATAGTGGAAGCCAAGTTGCTTGATGCTGTCCAGGATCTGACCGGTTTCCTCGTCGGGCAATAAACGGCAGCAATCGATGGCTATCTGCTTCAGCGTACCCTTATCGATTATCTTATTGAAGAAACCGAGCTCTTTGGGCAGAATTTCGTTAAAGAGAATCCGGCCGATGCTGGTCTTCAGGATTTCGTCCGTTTCTTCATCTCTGACTCTGATTTCTTCCCTGAGGTCGACGATGCCGAATTCATAGGCGAGTTTGGCTTCTTTAAAGCTCCCGAAAACCTTACCGTCCTCTTCTGCCTGATGGCGGATGCTGGTCAGATAATAGCAGCCCAGGACCATGTCCAGGGTAGGTGTCACCGTGGGCTCACCGCTGCTGGGCAGCAGTATATTGTGATGGCTGAGCATCATCTCTCTGGCTTCTTTCACAGCCGCTTTAGAGAGGGGTACGTGAACGGCCATCTGGTCGCCGTCGAAGTCCGCATTGAAAGCCGAGCAGACCAGCGGATGAATCTGGATGGCGCTGCCGTCGATAAGTACGGGTTCGAAGGCTTGAATACTGAGTCGGTGCAGTGTCGGTGCCCGGTTAAGCAATACAGGGCGCTCTTTAATTACTTCTTCCAGTATGTCGTAGACTTCTGCCTTGGCTCTTTCGACGAGTCTTCGGGCGCTTTTAATGTTCGGTGCCAGTCCCTGGGCTACCAGCCGACGCATCACGAAGGGCTTGAATAACTCCAGCGCCATCCGTCGTGGCAGGCCGCACTGGTGAAGTTTTAACTCCGGACCGCACACGATTACCGAACGACCGCTATAGTCTACCCGCTTGCCCAGCAGGTTCTGCCGGAATCGTCCCTGTTTACCGCGCAGCATGTCAGAAAGCGATTTCAGCTTATGGTTGCCGCTGATAGATATCGCCCGGCCCCTTCGGCCGTTGTCGATGAGTGAATCGACGGCTTCCTGGAGCATCCTTTTCTCGTTACGGATAATAATAACCGGCGCTCCGATATCGATGAGGTGACGGAGTCGGTTATTACGGTTGATAACCCTGCGGTAGAGGTCGTTGAGGTCGGAGGTGGCGAATCTGCCGCCGTCCAGCTGTACCATCGGTCGGAGGTCGGGCGGCAGCACCGGCAGCACGGTGAGAATCATCCATTCCGGTTTATTGCCACTGTTCCGGAAAGCCTCCACGACACGCAGTTGTTTGCTGGCTTTCTTGCGTCTCTGGCCTGATGATGATTGTGTTTCCAGCAGCAGGTTGTTACGCAGTTCATCGAGGTCGATATTCTTGATGATTTGTAATATCGCCTCAGCCCCCATCCCGGCTTCAAATACGTCCCCGTATTTATCTTTAAGGTCGTGATACTGGTTCTCGGTGAGTATCTTTTTCACCTGGATATCCTGCAGTTGCTCGATGTCATTGGAGATATCCTCTTCCAGCTTGGCCTTCTCTTCGACGAATTGTTCGCGGAGACGGTTTATTTCTTCGACGGTGGCCTTGTCCTGTTCCATTTGGGTAATTTTTTCTTCCAGGTCATTCTGTTGCTGGGCTATATTCTCCTGTGATTTCTCCTCCAGCTGGATTATGGTTGCTTCACGGGCTTCTTCGTCTATTGATGTCACGATATATTGTGAGAAGTAGAGTACGTGTTCCAGACTGCGCGGCGAAAGGTCCAGCAATAAGCCCAATCGACTGGGAATTCCCTTGGCAAACCAGATATGACTGACCGGGCAGGCCAGCTCGATATGGCCCATGCGCTCACGACGGACCTTGGCACGGGCTACCTCGACGCCGCACTTGTCGCAGATGACGCCTTTATATCTTATTCTCTTGTACTTTCCGCAGTAGCACTCGAAGTCCTTGGTAGGACCGAAAATCCTTTCACAAAAGAGACCATCCCGCTCCGGTTTAAGGGTGCGGTAGTTAATCGTCTCCGGCTTGGTCACATCACCGTATGACCAGCTCCTGATTTGCTCCGGTGAAGCCAGGGATATGCGGACAGCGTCAAAATCATTAATCTCGAACATCTTCATCTACCTCTTTCGTTTCTGTCTCTTCCTCAGCCTTCATTTCTGGTTCTTCGGCAGTCTCGGTCACTGGTTCTTCCGAAGCCTCCATCTCAGGTTCTTTAGTAGTCTCGGTCTCCGGTTCTTCGGCAGTCTCGGTCACTGGTTCTTCCGAAGCCTCTATCTCAGGTTCTTTAGTAGTCTCGGTCTCCGGTTCTTCTAAAGCTTTCATCTCCGGTTCTAAATCAAATGCTTCATCGATGTTCTCTTCCGGAGGAGTTATCTTGGTCTCTTCTTCTTCGTTAATCACTTCCAGAGCAAGTCCCAGACTCTGTAATTCCTTGACAAGGACTTTGAATGATTCCGGTACGCCGGGTTGCAGGATGTCGTCGCCCTTGATGATGGATTCATAGGCTTTAGCCCGTCCGGTAACGTCGTCTGACTTAATCGTCAGCATTTCCTGGAGATTGTGAGCGGCGCCGTAGGCTTCCAGCGCCCAGACTTCCATCTCACCGAAACGCTGCCCGCCGAACTGGGCTTTGCCGCCGAGGGGCTGTTGTGTAATCAGTGAATACGGTCCCGTGGAGCGGGCATGGACCTTGTCTTCTACCAGGTGGATTAGCTTCATCATGTAGATATTCCCTACGGTCACCGGCTGGTCGAAGGCTTCTCCGGTACGCCCGTCGTGAAGAATGACCTTTCCGTAAGTGGGTGGTGAGAACCTGCCCTCGGCATTGACCTTTTCCACTACCCGTTCCAGTTCTTCAGGTGGAAGGTCATGGCTAGAAATATTAAGGTCTTCCAGCCAGAGGCGTAAACCGATTTCCCTGGCTTTTCCCCGGTAGCTTTCGTTGAATACCTCTTCACCGTCATACCCGTGGTTATTAACCCATTCCTTGGCTACATCCAGTTTAACATCTGCGGTATCCTTATGGGGATTAATGTCTACCGCTCCGGCTTTCTGTACAATCCAGGCTCGGCAAAGGGCATCCTCGATGGCGGTATCATCGGCGCCGTCGAAAACCGGTGTCAGCGCCCGGAAACCCAGTATCTGGGAAGCCCAGCCGAGATGGGTTTCCAGTACCTGCCCGATGTTCATCCTCGAAGGGACACCGATGGGGTCCAGGATAATGTCTACGGGGGTACCGTCGGGCAGGAAAGGCATGTCCTCTTTGGGTGCGATGAGCGAGATAACCCCCTTGTTGCCGTGTCTCCCTGCCAGCTTATCACCTACCGAAACACGCCGTTTCTGCGCTATCCAGACCTGTACCCACTGGTTGACGCCGGCGGGAAGGTCATCGCCGCTGTTTTTACTGTCCTTACGCGTATAGACTTTTACGTTGATTACCTTTCCCCACTCGCCGTGAGGCACTCGAAGCGAGGTGTCTTTAACTTCCCGGGCTTTCTCCCCGAAGATAGCGCGTAGCAGCTTCTCTTCGGCGGATAGCTCGGTCTCGCCTTTCGGGGTAATTTTACCCACCAGCGTATCGTCGGGTCTTACCTCGGCGCCGATGCGGATAATTCCGTTTTCATCGAGCTCGCGCAGGCTTTCCTCGCCGACGTTAGGTATGTCCCGGGTAATCTCTTCGGGGCCCAGCTTGGTGTCGCGAGCCTCCACCTCGTGTTTGGTGATGTGGATCGAGGTAAACTTGTCTTCCTCTACCAGACGACTGCTGATAATAATGGCGTCTTCGAAATTATATCCTTCCCAGCTCATGAAAGCGCACAATACGTTTTGTCCCAGCGCCAGTTCGCCGTTTTCGGTGGCGGAGCTGTCTGCCAGGACCTGTCCTGCTTCGACCCGGTCGCCCTTATTCACCAGGGGACGTTGGTTGATGCAGGTGCCCTGGTTGGTACGCACGAATTTCATCAGTTCGTATTCGTCTTCACCACCGCCGTCTCGCTTGATAACGACACGATATTTGGGATTTTCTTCATTAACACCATTACTGGATAACTCGGTTACCGTGCCCGCATTCTGGGCGAAAACCACCTGCCGACTGTGCTTGGCGGCTTCGACTTCCATGCCGGTGGCAACCAGCGGCGCTTCGGGACGGAGCAGTGGTACCGCCTGTCGCTGCATGTTGGCACCCATTAAGGCGCGGTTGGCGTCGTTATGCTCCAGGAAGGGGGTTAATGCCGTAGCGACACTTACCACCTGCTTGGGTGAAACGTCCATCAGCTGGATATTATCCGGTGTCTCCAGAATGTACCCGCTGCCCATCCTGGCTTCAATTTTCTTTTCCAGAAACTGCCGGTTCTCATCGAGGGGGGCATTGGCCTGGGCAATGGTATATTTATCTTCTTCATCGGCGGGGAGATAGATAATCTCGTCCGAGACGAAGGGCACTACCTTTACCGTTTTCTTTTTCAGCTTGGCGGCAATCTGGGGTGTGATTACTGCATTGGCTTTTACCAGCGTGGTGCCTTTGGAATCGGTGACTGCCTCAGTAGCTGTCTTGCCAAGTAGCCGTTCGTCATTACCTTTTAGTTCGTGGATAACCCTCCGGTAGGGTGTTTCTATAAATCCGTACTCGTTGATAATGCTGTAGGTAGCCAGAGAGCCGATAAGTCCGATATTGGGACCTTCCGGTGTCTCGATAGGGCATATCCGGCCGTAATGCGAGAAGTGGACGTCGCGTACCTCGAAGCCCGCCCGGTCGCGTGAAAGACCCCCGGGGCCCATGGCGGAAAGACGTCGCTTGTGGGTGAGTTCGGCCAGCGGATTGGTCTGGTCCATGAACTGCGATAGCTGGGAACCGCCGAAAAACTCCCTGACGGCCGCCACAATCGGTCGGATATTAACCAGAGCACTGGGCGTGATTGCCTCCGTGCTGATAATACTCATGCGTTCCCTGACCACCTGTTCCAGCCGTAGAAATCCAATACGGAACTGGGTTTGAACCAGCTCACCGATGGTGCGTACGCGCCGGTTGCCGAGATGGTCGATATCATCGGCGCTGTCCTGTCCGGCATTAATCAGGATTATATGCCTGATTATCTCGATGATGTCTTCATTGGTCAGCGTCCGCTCTTTCAGGTCGACATCCACCCCGAGCCGTTTATTGAGTTTATACCTTCCCACGCTTCCCAGGTCATAACGTGCTGCATCGAAGAAGAGGCCGTGCATCCATTTTTTAGCATTATCGAGTGAAGGAAGCTCTCCCGGATGCAGCTTGCGGTACATATCGAGTAGCGCTTCCTTTTCGTCTTTGATTAGCGGGTCGCGTTCCAGTGTCGTGTCGATGAACTTATGGTCGGTTAGGCTATCCTCTTTTTTAAACAGCTTGAGTAGTTCATCATCGCTTCCGAAACCCAACCCGCGCAGTAATGTCGTTACTGGTATCTTTCGCTTGCCGTCTATTTTGGCTGAAAGAACATTCCGGTTACTGGTCTCGAATTCCAGCCAGGCGCCGCGGGTCGGGATAAGCTTGGCGCTGCACAGCAATTTACCGCTTACCGGGTCTTCATCGCAGGTGAAATATACCCCGGGGGAACGGAGTAACTGACTGACGACCACCCGTTCGGCACCGCTGGTGATAAAGGTGCCTTTCGCCGTCATCAGGGGAATATCCCCGAAGAACAGGTCCTGCTCCTTGATTTCCCCGGTATCTTTCACCAGTAATCTTACTTTCACGTAGAGGGGGGCGGAATAGGTGAGGTCTCTTTCGTGACATTCCTGTTCGGAATGCCCGGGACGTGGCTCCCGGTATTCGTAAGCTACAAAACTGAGTTCGAGTCTGTTCCCGGTCAGATCTTTGATAGGCGAGACCTCTTCCAGTAGTTGCCTGAGTCCTTCTTCCTGGAATCTCTGGAAAGAATCGAGTTGTACCTTAATCAGGTTGGGCACATCGAGAACATGTGGTAGCTTTGCATAAGATTTTCTGGCGATTGAATGTGATGTCTTGGGAACGGGCGCTGCTGATGAAAAAACCATCTCTACTCCTTAGTAAAGCACATGAGATTCTTGTGTCGTTCTAAGCCAACCGTTTCTAATGAAGATATATATGCGCATACACACGCAGCTATACAACGGATAAATATATATCTGGGTGGGTAGGATTTAAAAACACTTGGGGCATTATTACAGTAATAAGAATACCACTAATTTGTCGGTTTTGTCAAGTACCATAGCTATTATTTTCCTGCATTATGGGATATTTTGGTGTATTATTTAAAATTGGCTGTTATTAATGCTGGCATTATACTGCTATAATATATGATAAGTTATATGAACAAGCGACTGACGACCAACAGGTTGATTCTGGCGGTTATTACCACGGCACTGGAAGAAATAGCTATATATACTATCTGGCGCTGGGCACTACCGGAATTTGATATCTACTTATCGGTATCCGCCCTCATCGGTATGATGGTGGGGTGGGGTATCTTCAGCGTGTCTCTTTTCATACTTACGTCTCGGATATTGAAGAAGCAGGTGCCGGTCGGTCTTCCGTCTATGATTGGTACCCGGGGGAGAATTACCAGTAGCTTATCACCGGAGGGAATGGTCAGGATAAAAGGGGAGCTTTGGGCTGCGAAGTCGAATGAAGATAACCTCGCTGTCGGTGACGAAGTGGAAGTCGTGGGGGAGGACGGTTTGAAGCTGCTGGTGCATAAAATAGGCGAAACCAAGCCTATACGTTAAACAGGAAGGTAATCACATCACCGTCCTGTATAATATATTCTTTACCCTCGAGGCGTAATTGCCCCTGCTTACGGGCTTCGGCGATACTCCCGCATTTGACCAGGCTATCGAAACTTATTCCCTCGGCGCGGATAAAGCCCTTTTCCATGTCGGTATGTATCTTTCCGGCCGCTTTGACCGCTACTGTTCCCTTTTTTACCGACCACGCCCTGACCTCGTTAGAGGCGATGGTGAAAAAGGAGATGAGGTCGGATAGCTCGTAGGATATTTCTACGGTCCTGGCCAGGCCGGATTCTTGTAGTCCGTATACGTCGCGGCATTCCCGGGCGGCGTCATCATCCAGCTGTGAAAGCTCCATTTCCAGCTTGCCACAGAGGGTGATGGCGCGGCATTTCGCCCCGGAATATTTTGTATTTATCTCGGTTTCCAGCGATGGGGCTTCCGGTAGCTGCTCTTCGCCGATGTTTATGACGATGAGAAGCGGTTTTGCCGTGAGCAGCTGGTAGTTGGCGATTATCCGGGAAGCGGTGGCCTCGGGATGCAGTTCCCTGATGGGCTTGTCTTCTTCTAAATCGGCTTGAAAATGAAGTAAAATATCCCTTTCCAGCGTGATTGCCTGCCGCTCTCCAGCCTTGGCGGCTTTTAGGGTCTCTTCCAGTTTCTGAAGCCTTCTTTCGATGATAGCTAGGTCTGAGAAAACAAGCTCCATGTTCAGGGTAGCGATATCCCTGGCGACATCGAGGCTGCCTTCAGGGTGAGGGATGCTGTCATCGGCGAAAGCCCGGACGACGACGATGAGGGTATCGACGGTATTTAGTTGATTGAGCAGTTCACCGCCGATGCCCTTGTCCTTGGCTAACGTCTTTATGGAAGCTCCGACGTCGATATATTTCACTTCGACCGGGACCAGCTTCTTGGGATGAAGCATTTCATTGAGGACATTGAGGCGTGGCTCCGGCACCCTGGCGATGCCTACATGCGAAGAGACGCCCTCAGTGATGTGGGAGGTAGTATCGGCCTGGCCACCTGTTAACGCGTTGAAAAGGGTGGTCTTGCCGCTTTGAGGTAGGCCTATAATACCTATATTAATACTCATCGGTTAACTCACCTGATATTCAAACGACTCGGCAATCTTCACCAGCTCTTCTTTGGAGAAATGCTTGCTGGCGGCAATTCCTATCTGGAATATCGGGGCGTCATAGGAATCATTGGGGCGCCATTCCCACCAGAGTTCGTTATGGCTTTCTTTGTCGGCTATCAGACAGCCCATGAGGTTTCCCCGGCTTGGAGTAATTACTACGCTATCGCTGCCGCCACCGGTGAATTTCAGACCTCCCGGTATGCCCTCGCTTTTGTAGAATATCTCTATTGTCATCGGGCATTGAAACTCGTATACCTGGTATTCGCTGGATGCGCCGCTTCGCGTTACCAGCTCTTTCTCTATCTCACCCTTCGAGATGAGAAGCCTGACTCTGCCATTCTTATGATAGACTGCATTTAGAAGATAGACCTCTTGAACGCTGTAGTCTTCAGGCATGTAGTCAGGCGTAGGTATAATCACACCAAACGTATTGGCGGCTTCTTCCAGGGTCGTCTCTTGAGCGTCAATTTCGATGGTATCGGTAAAAGTACCGGCGTCGGAATCAATCCGGCAGCCGGTTAATAATGGTATCAAGGCAGTACTCAGGATTGTTATTTTTATAATCCTTTTCGTTTCCTGTTTATCTCCGGTAATTTATCAGCGGCCCTTTTTCACTATATCCCGGGCTCTTTTCAGGGCAAGCTCTCTGTCTTCGGTGATATTTTTTTCGTTGGCGGCCAGGGCGAGAAGGGCTTCCAGCGCTTCGTGGGTGTCCATGTCACCGAGCAGGTTGATGGCCTGGGTCCTTATCTTCTTATCAAGGTGCGTATCCGTGGCGATATTGGCTAACTTTTTCAGTTCCTCGTCCTGAATGGGTTCTTCGGGAGTATCCGGCATTTTACTCACCTCTTGATTACAGCAATGTGGTCTGATTGATTATCAGGTGCTCTCTGTGCGATTATTCCCTAATACGGCGGTTTTGTCAACCTTAAATTATATATCTACCTCACCCCCTTTATCCCCCTCTCCTATCAAGAAGAGGGGGAGGTTATAGAAGAGGGGCTTCCGCCCCTCTACGCAAGCTACTCCCCGGTGTGATTTGGAGATTATTCTCTTTCAGTGGCAGGGTGATTATCTTAGAGAAATCCCCCTTAGTCCCCCTTTACGAAATGGGGAAGCGGAGTGGGAAAACTACCGAACACAGGCAAGATGATGCGGGGTGGCCTGGGTGGGAAAAGATAACTACGAGGAGGCGGGGATGCGGGTGATTTACCGGACGGACCAGCGATGATACAGGGTGGCCTGGGTGGGAAAAGATATCTAAAAGGGGCGGCGGTGGGTGAATGTATGCAAGAGGACTTTGGTATAACTACGTAAAATGCCCGAATATGGTAAAATGGTACGACTGATACAAGGAGAAGTAAAATTGCTGCACGTACTTATCGGCGAGGATGACTTCTCAATCCGCCAGGCGCTCGAAGAAATAAAGAAAACTATCGGCGACGATACCGCTCTGTTGACCAATACCACCGTACTCGACGGACGGCAGGTGACTATTGAGCAGCTACGGAATGTCTGCGAGACGGTCCCGTTTCTATCGGAGAAACGCCTGGTCATCGTCGAAGGTCTCCTGGGACGTTTCGAACCTGCCGGTAGAGTCGTTAAAAAGAAAGCAAATCATCGGTCCGGTGAAGATGATATTAAGGCTTTTTCCGACGGCATGAAACAGCTCCCGGAATTCACGGAACTGGTGCTTCTTAATGGCAAAACAGGCGGGAATAATCCCCTCTTACGGGAGCTTATGACTATCACTAAGGTGCGGTCTTTCCCGCCGTTGAATGATTCTCAATTGCGACAGTGGATTACTCAGAAGGTTGCTTCAGCGGATAGCACCATATCGCCTCAGGCAGTGAACTCGCTGGTTGGATTCGTCGGTAATGACCTTTGGCTCATGTCTAATGAGATTGAAAAGCTCTCGGTCTACACTGCAGGACGTCGTATCGAAGAAGAGGATGTCAAAGCCCTGGTCGGTAATGCCCGGGAAGCTGGTGTTTTCGCCATGGTGGATGCCATCATCGAGCTCAGGGCAAGTAAAGCTCAGGAGTTTTTACAGCAGTTGCTCCGGCAGGGTGCTGCTCCCGCCCAGTTGCTGGTAATGATATCGCGGCAAATCAGGATTATCTTTCAGATTAAGGAGTTGCGGAATCTAAAGAAGACTCGTACCGAGATTCAGAAAAAACTGGGGCTGACCTCCGATTTCGTTCTACGGAAGGCCTGGGAGCAGTCTGATAAATATTCGTCGGTCAGGCTCAGGGAGGTATACCACCGACTCCTGGAAACTGACCTCTCCATTAAAACAGGTAAATATGATGGCGACCTTGCCCTCGATATACTCATTGCCGACCTTATGCAGAAGGGCTCCGTTCGTTCTTGACAAATTAATCAAATAGGATAAAGTGGTATTAATATGACACAAAATGATTCACCGGTTGTGGCAGTAGATATCGGCGGTACCAAGATAATGACCGCCGTTTTTTCTACTGATGGGCAGATGCTGGCTAAGGACGTATGCCCGACCATTGCTAATGAAGGCGTTACCGCCGTAGTTGAACGGCTCAAGTCGGCGATTGACAATCTCCTCAGCCGACATAGACTCAACACCTCGCGGTTGGCTGGTATCGGCATTGCCTGCGCTGGTGGGATAGACTCGGCAAGTGGGGTTGTCGTGACTCCCTCCCCCAATCTCCCGGGCTGGTCTGATTTGCCCCTCCGGGACATTATAGAGGAAAGATTCGGTGTTGATACCTGTGTGCTGAATGACGCCAGCAGCGCGGCGCTGGGCGAGCAGCGCTTTGGTGCCGGACGGGGCGTGAAGAATCTGGTATTAATCACGCTGGGCACCGGCATCGGTGGGGGTCTTATCATTGATGGTGAGTTATATCTTGGCGCCAGCGGTAGTGCTGGTGAGATAGGCCATATGACTGTCGATGAAGGAGGACCGGTTTGCGGTTGCGGTAATACAGGTTGCCTGGAAGTGATGTCATCCGGCCGGGCGGTGGCCAGGGAAGCGGTAAGGCGTCTAGCTCAGGGTGAGAAGTCATCATTGACAGAAATTACTGGTGGTAAGGTGGCAGATATCACCAGTGAGCAGGTGGCCGCCGCGGCCGCCGCTGGTGATTCCCTGGCTCGGGATGTTTTTACTCGTGCTGCCCATTACCTGGGTGTGGGTCTGGTGAACACTGTGAATGCCTTCAATCCGGAGATGATAATTCTCGGTGGAGGGATGGCGGAACTGGGCAGCCTCTACATCGAACCGGCTAAAGAGTTGGTGATGGCGAGGGCTTTTTCAATTTCGACTCGAACGCTGAGCTTCGTCACGGCCCAGCTCGGCAATGAGGCCGGGGTGTACGGAGCGGCGGCTTACGCGATTGAGCAAAAAACCGGGAGGAAAGCATGAAGATTCGTAAAGCGGTTGTTATTGCAGCCGGTTGGGGAACAAGGTTTCTACCCGCTACCAGGTCTCAGCCCAAGGAGATGCTACCTCTGGTGGACAAACCGATTATTCAATACGACGTAGAGGAAGCCATTAACTCCGGTATTGAACAAATAATATTCGTCACCTCCCGGGGCAAGCATACTATGGAGGACTATTTCGACGACTGTTTTGAACTTGAGCAGGTTCTCGAGCGAAAGGGTGATGAAGAACGTTTGCAGCAGATGCGTGAGGTATCCGGGATGGTGGATATCTGCTATATACGGCAGAAAAAACAACTGGGTATCGGCCACGCTATCCTAATTGCCAGAGACTTAGTCGGCAACGAGCCCTTTGCAGTGATGTTGCCCGATGATATTATCGACAGTAAAGTACCGACTTTGAAAAGCATGATAGACACCTATGAAAAGTATGGTGCGGGCGTTATTGCTGTCGAGAGGGTCAGTAAAGAAGATACCCGTAAATACGGCGTTATCGAGCCTAAACAGGTTTCACCGCGTGTTTATGAGATATTAAGTCTCGTCGAGAAACCGGAGCCGGAACAGGCTCCTTCGCGTCTGGGTATCGTGGGTCGCTATGTACTCACACCGGAGATATTTGAGGCTATTGAGGTTACACCGCCTGGGGCGGGCAATGAGATACAGATTACCGATGCGTTACAAATCCTTTTAAAACAGCATAAGTTATATGCCTACGAGTTGGAAGGGATACGTTACGATACCGGTTCGCCCCTGGGCTGGCTGAAAGCTAACATAGCCCTGGCGTTAAAACGGGACGATATCGGGTCGGAGCTGCGTAAATACCTGAAAGACTTTTCCGGTTAGCTGAGTATTCCGCCGCCCCTTTTTAGTTATCTTTTCCCACCCGACCGCCCTCGCGGCATCGTGAGGCATGTCCTTAGAATTCCTCCACCCCTTTCCCCCCTTTTTTATATCTATTCCCACCCAGGCCGCCCTCGCATCATCCGCAATATAACCCGTTAAATCTACCCACCACCATTGTCCCCCTTTTGTAAAGGGGGATTAAGGGGGATTTAAACAACACGTCACCCCCTCATTGACAGCTACCACCCCTTGAATCTAAAATGACAGGTAAGCAGTAGACTGTTTTTATCTGGAGTTTTAAGTGAACAGCGACGAAATACGTACGGCATTTCTGGACTTTTTCGAGGAGAAAGGGCATAAAATTATACCCAGCTCTTCACTGGTACCCAAAGGTGACCCCACATTGCTGTTGACCAGCGCCGGGATGGTGCAGATAAAGCCTTATTTCCTGGGCGAAGCCAGGCCTCCCAGCCCGCGTCTGGCGTCGTGTCAGAAGTGCTTCCGTACCACCGATATCGATGATGTGGGTGACGCCACTCACCTGACCTTCTTCGAAATGCTGGGTAATTTCAGCGTTGGCGATTATTTCAAGAAAGATACCATAAACTGGGCGTTTGAATTTATTACGCAGACTCTAAAAATAACACCTGAACGTTTATGGGCGACGGTTTTCCTCGATGATGACGAGGCTTTTGACTATTGGCTTCAGATTGGTGTCCCCGAAGAAAGGATACTCAGATTCGGTGAGGAGCATAACTTCTGGGGGCCTGTCGGTGATTCCGGTCCCTGCGGGCCGGATGTTGAGATTTTTTACGACTTCGGAGAAGGGGTGGGGTGTGGTAAAACCGGTTGTCAGCCGAACTGTGAGTGTGGTCGTTTTACCGAAATCAGCACCCTGGTATTCATGCAGTACAACCAGGATAAAGCGGGCCAGCGCTCTCCGCTGCCCAGTCCCAGCATTGATACCGGTATGGGCCTCGAAAGGACCGCGGCTATTATGCAGGGCAAGCTCTCTATCTATGAGACTGACCTGTTCTTACCGCTTCTGGAATGTATCGGTAATCTGACCGGTAAAAAATATGGGGCCATCCCTGAAGATGATACCGCCATGCGGGTGCTGGCTGACCACGGTCGCGCCGTAACCTTCCTTATCGCCGACGGCGTTATCCCCGGCAACGAGGGGCGGGGCTACGTGCTGCGGAGGTTGCTGCGGCGGGCGACTCTATTCGGGCAGAGATTGGGTTTGGATAAACCATTCCTTTCGGAACTGGCTCTGACGACGATAAAGCAGATGGATCACGTCTACCCCGAGCTCAAGCAGAGGCAGGAGTTTATTATCAAAGCCGTTCAGCAGGAAGAGGCCAGGTTCGATGAAACGTTAAAAACGGGGATGGAGGTTATTGAAAACATCATCTCTCAAAAAGCCAACCGGGAGAAAAAACAAATCTCCGGTGCCGATGCCTTCCGCCTCTACGATACCTACGGCTTTCCGGTAGAGCTTACCACGGAAGTGGTGGCTAGGTCCGGCTATACGGTGGACATGGATGGCTTTGAGAAAGAGATGGAGCAGCAGCGGGAGAGGGCGCGGGCATCCCACAAGTTTGATGTAGAAGTGAAAACCCAGATGGGTTTAGAAGCAAGTGCACAATTACAGTATGAAATGGGAAACACCGAGTTCGTCGGCTATCATTGCCTGGAGCAGACGGCCCGGGTTATCCGGCTTCTGGTTGATGGTCGCCAGACCGATAAGGTGGCGGCAGGACAGGAAGCCAGTGTTGTACTGGACGTAAGCCCGTTCTATGGTGAAATGGGCGGTCAACTCGGAGACACCGGTGAGATAGTCGGTGCCAGTGGTCGCTTTTCCGTTACCGATACGGTACGAGTAGAGCCGGATATTATCGTACACAAGGGCAAAGTAATAGAGGGGCATCTGGCAGCTGATGATGAAGTTAAGGCAGTGGTGGATGTTGACCGCCGACTTGACATCGCCCGTAATCACACGGCAACGCACCTTTTGCAGTCGGCCCTCCGTGAAGTGCTTGGCGAGCACATCCAGCAGCGCGGCTCGCTAGTGGCTCCGGACCGGCTCCGCTTCGACTTTTCTCATCTGGCTCCGGTAACGCACGATGAAATAAATCGGGTGCAGCGTATCGTCAACGAAAATATACGCCGCAATTTACGCGTGTATGATGAAAATACTTCTTATCGGGAGGCTGTCAATGCTGGCGTTATTGCTATCTTCGATGAAAAGTACGGCGACGTCGTTCGTGTCCTCAAAATCGGTGAGCCCGCGGCCAGCGCCGAGTTATGCGGCGGTACGCACGTTAGCTCCACCGGTGAAATCGGCTATTTCCACATCGTCAGCGAGGAAGGTATCGGCGCGGGACTGCGCCGCATTGAAGCCGTCACCGGCCGCGGCGCCGAGGCTTTCGTTGACCGGCGTTTTTCCGGCCTGGAGAGTATAGCACGCTCGCTTGAAGCCACACCGGAGAATGTCCGGGAAAAACTCGACGGTCTTATAACTGATTTGGAACAGGAGCGTAAGCATGCTCTCTCTCTGGAAAGGGAGCTGGCTAAAAAAGAGGTGGAATCACTGCTGGGCAGGGTTGAAGTGATAAAAGATGTTAATGTGCTCTCGGCCAGGGTAGCCTCTTCCAACCAGCAGGTCTTGCGGGAGATGGCGGACACTATCCGGGACAGACTAAAGAGCGTCATCGTTATACTGGGAGCGTTGAGCGGTGAAAGGCCGGTATTTATCGCTGCCGTAACGCCTGACCTCGTTCAGAAGGGTTATAACGCGGGCGAAATCATCAAGCAGGTATCAAAGGTTACCGGTGGCGGTGGTGGCGGTAGGGCTGACTTTGCTCAGGCGGGGGGTAAGAATAAAGAGAAGCTCGATGAAGCCCTGAGCCTGGTCAGGCAGTTGATATAAAAATGGAAGAAAAAAAGCCTCGCATCATGGGCGTTGACTTCGGCGATAGCCGTATCGGCGTGGCCCTCAGCGACCCCCTCGGGATTATGGCTACCCCCCTGAAGATTATTAATAGAACAGAAGAAGAAAAGGACATTAGTGCTCTTATTG
>Ga0315554_1000277_pt1 | contig 29934 bp, 31 predicted proteins | sample SalMarSW160370MG_FD_202114 | JGI IMG/M metagenome (GOLD analysis project Ga0315554, IMG submission 202114) | Salt marsh sediment microbial communities from the Plum Island Ecosystem LTER, Massachusetts, United States - Salt Marsh Sediment SW1603-70 ...
GGAGGATATCATAATAATGGCTGCGATAATCAGTATTACGCTTATTCTAGAAAGGAGAAAGTATGGTTGAAGCCATCCCTGATCAGAAATTAAGCCGAAGTAGTACAAAGTGCCATTAACTATCCGGTCAATGTAATAAATTAGAATTAAGGCAATAAATAGTAAAATATCCACCAGCATAACAAAGCCAATTCGAACTTTAGACATCGTTTCTCTAAGCCGTTTTTCTTAAACCATTTAATAAATTTTTTTATGTTTTTTCGTGAGGTGGAGTAAACGCCGTTTTTTTGGTAATAGCATATCTTCTGATGCTGCCTTATTATCAACAGCCAATATCGAGGAGAATCGAAAGAAGAAAAATTGCAGTATGGATACCAATGAAGCTATTGGAGCAGCTGGATGAATTATCTGTTATAAAAGGAATTACTTCATGAAATGGAAGCCCTTATTCAAGACTTTGAGCGATTGTGAGATTTAGTTTAGCTCCTGAGTGCAAAAAAGCTATAACGCCAAATATATACAAAATAGAGCGCGGATAAACATGAGTCACACAGATGATTCGCTGGAAATGATCTTAGACAATATTTTAAGGGAATATGCAAGCAACGGCAAGAAATTAGCTGATCCCGAGTTGAATGAAGAAATAAGCGCGCTGATAAAATCAAAATTAGCGGATGTTCTTCTTGAAAGGCTGAAATCAACAGTCTCGGATAAATTAGAAGCGAGCAAGGAAATCGAAAACCAGTTTGAAGCTGCTGTTTACATAACGTGGAAAAAACCGTTTGATTTGTTAGATTTACTTTTGTATATTTGCCTTGAAGTTGCTAGCGAGTTTAATTCAGAACATAGAAGTGAAACCTTTTCAAAACCCAGTTACGTTCAGGCGGCTTTGGCGAGGCAGCAGGCAAATGCTTGTTTGGTTTTTAATGAAATAATTCATCTTCTTAAAAGTGGATTTCCCAGTGGAGCTCATTCGCATTGGCGAACGTTGCATGAAATAGCTTGTGTGTCTTACTTTATTTCTAAGCATGGAAAAGACATGGCGAAGAGGTTTCTTGATTATGAGGTAGTTGAGAGTTATTTTCAAGCGGAGGCGATTCTTGAGCACGAAAAGAAGATGGACTGTAAATTGCTGTCAGAAAAAGATTTCAATGCGGTGAAGGAAAAAGTTGATGAGATAAGGAAAACCTATGGTTCCGAATTTGTAAGAAAGGCTAGTTATCCGTACGGTTGGGTGCCCAGCGCTCTTCAAAAAACTTGGTCGCTCGAAAAAATTGAGAAGTCGGTGAAACTCGATTTGCTTAGACCTTATTACGATTTGGCTAGTTACAACGTTTATGGGGGCCCAAAAGGACTTATTTTTAAGCTTGGAACCATGAATAGAGAGGCTCAACATGTCGTTGTTCCTGTTGGGCCCAGCAATTACGGATTGGCGGATCCAGGCAAAAGTACGGCTATTTCGTTGGGTCAAGTTACGGCTTGTCTTTTGCAAACTGAATCCAGCGTCAAGAGCTTAATAATTGTTGAAGCGTTGCGCAATTTGGTTGATGAAATTTGTGATGCTTTCTGTAGAATACAAGCAGAGTTTAGCAAAGATACAAAAGCCTAGTATCTTTATGTATTGAAAATGTTTTAAGACTTCGGTAATTCAGGCTCTGTCCGTTTGTAAACGAGTAGCTTGTCGTATTTCATCCTTGTGTGCATGCTCTTGGGGCGCGTCTTCTTAATTTTGAATTTCGTATTCTAAGCAATGGTCTTAAATCTTACTATTTAATATTTCATTAAGTTGGTTAAACCATAATGTCGAAAAATAACTATATCCTCAACAGGAAACTACTGCTAATTCTGTCGCTGTCGCTTATTGCCCTAATTGGCGTTTTCCAAATCGCGAGAGCCGCAGAAATCGGCGACAACGTGAAACTGTATCAAGGAGTAACCCTTGGCGCTTTGAGCTTCCCAAAGGACGAACAGGGGCACATAATCAAAGGCAGAAAAAGATACCCAACTGTTGGAAACAACGTGGTAATTTACTCAGGAGCGACTCTTCTGGGCGCTGACGCTGTGGTAGGGGATAACGTGATCATAGGAGGAAACGTCTGGATCACCAGCCCAGTTGCCTCAGGCACACAGATAACCATCGCCCGCCCAGAACTCAAATACGAAAAGAAGAGGCAACCGTGAAAACAGTTTACGCAATTCGCGTTCGTCTTAGCAAGTTTATGATAGAGAAAAGGGATTTACTGCATGATGTGGGAAATGGTCTGTAATGTTAACATTTACTTTAAGATAAAGGCTAGCCGCTCACTATGACTTTCTTTTAAGTCGCAAGAAAAGCTTGTCTTTGACAGTTCCAAGCAGGGACCAGATCCTGTGAAAGGCATATTTTGTCCTTTCTACCAACATGAATCTTTGAATACAACCAATTAATAGGATAAACAGAAAAATCCAGATGACGGAGTAGATTTCTCCGTAGGTATTGTGAAAACTCGTTCCAGCCTCATTTCCATAATTAAGCATAACAATGAGGATTGAGAATACTCTGAGAACGTTTACGAAAAAGGTGCCAAAAAGGCCTATTATGAAATATGCCAGTTTGCGGAAGGCTGAAATGTCTGCTTTTTTGAAGAAAACAAGTATTACTACCACATAAAGTAACAAACTTTGAACGCCCGCACAAGCCCAAGCGATAGCCGCGCTTGCGGATTTTCCGCCCACAACGACTGTTAAAGATGGAAGAGCAGACCCAGCAGCGTATGTTGGAAAAGATAACCGTACTGTATATCCTAAAAGGTCAAAGAGGGCAGTGGTCACCGCTGCTGTGGGAAGAGCAAACGCTTGAAGGGGCTTAAAAACGCCGAATGGGTAGATAGTGTCAAACATGTATGCGACACCTATTCCTCCAAGAAGAGTCAAAGAAATTGAGAGGGCTTTTAGTCCCTTAGTTTTGTAAGCCAATATTACGGCGCTAATAAAAAACACTGCAAATACTATGTATTCGCATGATACAGGCCACTGGAGGTGTAAAAAGTCCCAAGGCTCATTTTGACCGCTAACGCTGTGAATTCCAAAAACATCATGCCCTATTCTTAGTATTGTCAGGTCTAATCCAAAAAAGTTGGTTGCCAAGACATAAATCGTTGGAATTAAAGCGCAAATGAGGGAAGCGAGTATGATGTAGCGATTTTTCGGTTTTTCATCAACAAGCTTTCTCCAATCCATTGCTGACTCAATCAACATAATCCACAGAAATACTAGTAAGAACATTCTACCTTTCCATGTTAATTCGAAAACAAAACTTTCATTAAAAAACGTATTAGACCAGCTTTCGAAGTTACTAGTTTCAAAATTATACCTGTAGTTGTAACCTTCGAGGTTATAATAATCTAAGAAAAACAACATCATTATCGGCAAAGCAATGCAGATGATTAATGCTATGTGAAACCAGTATTTTTTCAATTAACACCCAACTCTCTTCGATCTTCGTTTAATGTTTAAACATTTTATTAGGTTTTTGCAACAATAACCTTGCTGGCAATCTAGGCGAGAGCAGAGGTTTTGAATAAGCTTCCATTTCACTAAGAAGTTGAGTGCAAATTTGCAGGGCACTTTAATGTCTAAACCCTTCAGCCTCTTCAAGTTCTCTTCGCATTGGATTTTCTTGATAAAATTTTAATTTTTCTCTCTTTTACTCCCTTCTCTTACTCTCTATTAACCATTCAGACACAAGATATATAATACAAACGGAATGCTTAGCGTTTGCGTTTTTTGAAGTAATATGCCAACAGACCTAAATCTAAGAGAACCAGTACTAATGCGGCAACCGCAATTAATGTTGTTGTGAAAGGTTCTTCTACGCTGAAGTAGACTGTTTTGGAAGCTCTGTTTCCCGCTTCATCCCTCACAGTAACTGTTAGGTTATGTGTTCCTAAGTCCAACCCGCTCAAACTTAAATTGCGCACAGGCCAGATGCCTATTTTTCCATCGATGTCTAGCGTGTACCACAGTACCGAAGTTGGTTTGTCAACTGTAAAAGTCAAGGTGATATTTCCCAGATTGTACGTTTTGTTTTCTGGAGAGAAAATCGCAATTACTGGAGGGATAATGTCTAAGAGAGGCGAACAAAGATTCTCTTCAACGATTAGCTCATATGAAGTATAACCAGATACAATAGCATCAATATAGTAAGTTCTATTGTAACTGTTTTGAATAACTAATATTCCTGTTTCCGTTTCGGAAAATACTTTTCCTGAGACTATGCCAACCTCGCCATATTTGGCAAATTCCGGTAGAACAAGAAATTTGAAATCGCTTCCATCAACAACTGGTAATCCGCTTTCCACTGGTGTAACGTTCCATCGAACTCTCCACTCAAGATGACTAATAGTAAATAAATCAGTACCATTATCAGGCGTTCCGTTATATGCTATACCTCCTGAACCTCTAGCAACTTCAACCCACACTGAAGAGAACGCAGATTCACTCTTGACGTTTCTAGTTTTAGCAACTACTGAGACTAATATTATCAAGATGAGTGATAGTGCTAATATCGTTCTCTTCATAAACAACAAAAGAAACGATATATCAATCATACTTTTAGCTTTTGTTATCGACATTTATTTTTGTCTATAAATCAAATCTGAAAAGGTAAGCATTTAAGAGTGGCCATTCATGAATCGGGAATTTGCAGTTAGTTTGGACTTTTAGCAGAGGTTTTAAATAAGCTTCCATTTAACTACGAAAATGATGGCAACTTGCGTAAGAGAGTGTTAATGCCCAAAAGCGGTAGCTTCAAGGTTACTTCGATTAAGCAAAAACTATTTGAAAAACTTGAATCGAACATCGGGAACCCGTGGGGTGTCACGGTAACTAGAACTTGCGTTATTTTTGCCATGTTTGCTTTATTGCTGTCTTTGTTTGGATCAACAGGCGCTGACTCTTTTCCGCCAACGCCTTCTAAACATATCTTTGTTGATGAAACTTGCATTTCCGTATCCCTAACTATTCCTGCACGCATTGTTTTCATCAATGTTACTGAATACGATGCAAAGCAGATTGTGAAAAATGTAACTTTAGAGTTTAGCGAACCTATAACTTTCGTCAGGTTTAATTGGAAAGTTTTGAGCAAAAGACCATCCTATCTGGACGCACTGGATAGTTCAGCAGTTCTCCAGTATTATGCTATCACATTTTCGACGGATAATACTGCTGAACCCACAAATGTCAAAATGGATTTTGAGATTGAAAAAGATTCGGAGCAGAATAGAGATACTGAAGAAGAAACGTTGTTGCTTTATCGTTATAATGGGGAAAAAATGGAGGAATGCGCAATGGAGAAAGTGAAGGGGGAGAATGATGATTTCTTATACTTCAGGACGGAAATAGAAGGATCATCATCTTACGTGATAGTTACTAGAGGAATAACGTTGTCTTCTTGGTGGTTTGATGTGGTTATAATTTCAGTGGTGGTGGCGCTTATAACAGTTATAGGAATATACGGCTACAGGAGGTACAAGTTAGCCAACCTAAAAAAATATTGAGGACTTGATATGGAAAATGATGGCGATGCCAGAAACAAATGAAAAAGAAGCAGGAAAGAACTTAGTGGTCCCGCTGGCAATCCTGATTTTCCTAGTTTTTGCTTGGTTGGTGTATGTTTACGAAAACCGAATATGGATAACTGTATTTCAACTATGTATGTCTTGGCTAGCTAATCCGATAATCAATTATACTCCAATTCAAATTGAAGGAATACCCCTAGCCTTTCTGGCTACAGTTGAAATCTTGGTCCTTGGAGCTCTCTCAGCATACACGTTGTTAGCCGATGAGAAAGACACAATTATCAAATTCATAAGCGCGCTTGGGCTAGGAGCCGGATTTACAGCATTAATAACTATCATTCTGGCGATTTTTGGTAACTTGTTCCAACTTCCCCTAAATATAACAATTTTACTTCTCTGCGCTAGTTTTCTATTAGTAAACGTCTACAAACAAAAAGGAAAAGAAAAACCTTCAATACAAGAGTCCTTAAAGGCTTATTTTTCCATTGGGAAAATCAGAAGACCAGCTAATTTTAGACTTTGGTTGCTAGCTTGTTCCGCTATTGGTATAATATTTTTTTTCTGCTTTTATCACGCACTTTTAACAGTTATCGTGCATTGGGATTCTACGGTTTACCATGCGGTAATGCCTGTAATGATGTACGAGAATCATGGTTTTCCGTTATTAGCTGGTCCCTCCATTGGCATTGAAATGAGTGCAAATTTTCCGCCATTGTTTCCAGCACTTGGCGCATACTATTATACTCAGATGGGCTTGATTGAAGACTTTTATCTGAGAGCCATTTCCCCTGTGATGGGCATTTTAACAGTTCTTGCAACCTACAAAATCGGAGCAGTTCTGGCGGGGAGAAAGTATGGAATAATATCAGCGTTGTTTCTTGCAATAACGCCTTTGTTCTTTCGATATTCAATTTATGCTACATGCTATGCTATATTGACCTTTTTTGGCACTGTTTCAGTTCTTTTTCTGTTTCTTGCTATAATCAGAGGAGACGCCAAATACTGGATTATGTGTGGAGTATTTTATGGCTTTGCGCTGCTGACGTCATATTTAGCCGCATATCTTGCACCATTTTTCATTATAGCTCTAATCGGTTACTTCATTAAAAAGAAGAGAGGTTTCAGAGTAAACACAAAAATTGTCGTGTTACTATTCGCATCAATTCTTATAATCGGGGGAGTTTGGTATCTTCGAAATCTAGTTGTACTAGGGAACCCAATTTACCCAAACGGCTACACCATACTTGGCGGAAAAAACATAGACCCATTAATACTCGAAACAACTTTTGAAGGCATAAAACGGGATGCCACAACAGCTTTCTTCGGAGGCGAAGTTTCATTATTAGATAAAATTGTCATATTTTTCACCTATAAAGTCCACTTTCCAGCGATTTCCTTGCTTACGATACTGGGAATTGCGATACTTCCAACTCAAAATAAGAAGTTTTGGTTGCTGTCAGCGTGGCCATTAATATTGAGCGCAGTCGTCCTCGTCGGGTTAACATGGAGTTTCCCACGGCACATCGTGTTCGCAGTGCCAGGATTTGCTCTCTTAAGCGCCATACCTATCGTAAAAGCGCTAGAGAAATGTGAAAAATACGATAGAAGCGTAAAACAGCACGCTAAAAACGGATTTCGCAAAATAAGACGTAAGATACCTTTACCGAGCAAAAGTAATTTACTCAGGATAGGCATCGCAACAATTCTAGTTATGGCCTTCTTGTTCCCCAGCTTAACCTTCAGCATGGGTGGCAAAGTGGTGCTGGACAACTTTAAAGATGAGCCGCTGGGCAATTATTTATGGTTCTTAGAAAACCCAAATGCGGAAAAGTGGAGTGCGCTTAGGAATGTGATTTATGATTCAATATCATGGAGATGGCTGGACGAAAACTTGAAAGAAGGTGAAAAGGTTGCCACGATTGAAAACAGCATATATTATATAAAAAACTGTGGCAACGACTACTTTTTCTATTTAGATGGGTGGGAGGCGCGGCAACTCTATAATATTACTGATCCCGTAGCCATACTTCAATATCTTCGCAGTGAAAACGTGAAATATGTTTACGATGTTCCGTGGGCTCGAGAACATGGTCATTTGGATATACTGCCAATGACCCAGTTTCTAAGACCACCGTATTTTATCAAGGTAGTAGGAGACGAAGGCATCGATTACAACATCTATAAAGTCGGACCCATTGAAACGCCTATAACAGAAAATACGTCTGTTATGCTTTCAATTAATCAAGAGGGCTGGAGCGAACCCCAATTAGTAAACGGCGTTCTTGCCCAGTCTGTTATTGCTGGAAGTGTCTTACCAAGACTATACGTTGATACTCCAGACTTAACCATAGTGAAGATTACTTATCTCGATTCAGGAACAGATATGTTAAGCGTAAATTTCTATAACCAGTATTCGGATACAACTGTTTTTGATTACGCAGTTATTCAAAAAAATAATACAAACGAGTGGAAAACCTACGAGTTTTTAGCCCCTATCGGGGAGGAAGGATATGTAGAATTAGCCTTTCATGCATACAATGAAAATTTCACTATAAGCAGGATAGAAGCGGTGCCTTTTCAATCCCAAGGAAAAGTTTCACTTTATTCTTTAGAGGAAAAATTTACAAGTTCTACATTTCCGCCAACACTGATGGTATATCTTCCAATTTTGTATAACAACGAAACAATTAAGGTTCAAACCAACTCGTTTGGAAAAGAAATAAGCGTTGAAATCTTTGAAGGCGTCATTCAACCTTGGGAAACTACACAATGGTGGGAGCACCATGAAATCGTTGATAGGTCGCCGTCTATGCCAGCTTATGGGCAAACTAACCCCCACCTAGTTTGGAAAACCAGGAAGACTGAAGAACCTGGTTTGTACACGATGGTCATAATGCTTAGAGACAGGTACAGCCAAGACGCAAAAGTGGACCTGCACATATCAATAGGAGGAACCAAATGAAGCGACTTGCATGGGGAACTAGGAACACATCAAAGTTTGCTGCAATAATCGTCAGCGTGGTAATAATACTTACTCAGATATTGAACAGCATATACCTCTTTTACTTTTCACCTTCCACCTTCAAAATACCAAACATATTTCACGCACCTATTACGCCAATTCCCTTTGACACTGGATGGATAGGTTTCGCTTTCATATTCGTTAATGGATTCCTCCTCTCATATGTCCTAGTCCGAGATGAAGTTGATTTCACAGAAAGACTGCTACTTTCAATTGGCTTAGGATTCGGGGTTACTTATGTAGTAATGATTTTGATTGGAATGCTATGGGAGATCTCCCTTTCGACGATAATCCTGACTCAAGTGAGCCTTTTTATTACCATATTGCTCGCCGCTTTCTACAGAGGATTGAAAACGAATTTTAATAGCTATTTAAAACTGAAAACAAAAAAAGTGCACATACCGAAATTTAACCTCCTTGAAGCAATTTTGCTGATAGGTATCGGCATATTTGTCATTGTTGCAATTTACCAAACCGTCGCATACCCAGCCATGGAATGGGATTCATTAGCATACGGAGTGAATTATGCAAAAATCATATTTGAAAATGGGAAAATTCCGCTTATTGCCGGTCCATCAATTGGCATAGAAATGAGCGCAAATTATCCACCAGGAGTTCAGTTGCTCGCTGTCGATTTATACGTTTTTGCTGGAAACGCAAGTGACTTCTATTTTAGAATACTTCAACCAATTTTCGGTTTAGCAACAATCCTAGCTACATACAAATTCACGATGGCTGTAACTAAAAACAGGACTGCGGCGATTTTTGCCATGTTTGCACTAAGTTCCATGTCCACTTTTTGGGAACTCTTTATTCACGAAACTTATCTTATGTGCTTAACCTTAATGTTCACTCTGGCTGCGTTTTTTTTCTTTAAGGCGTATAATTCGAGTACTGCCGAGGCTAAAAAATACGAGATCGCTGGAACGTTATTTTGCGGTTTTTCTGTGCTTACAAGTTATATCGGCCTGTTTTCTTCGGGTCTTTTATTGCTTTATTCGATAAATAGAAAGGTATCTGCAAAACGTTTCACATGGTTGGTCATATTAGGATCAGTCATTATTCTGCCATGGTATATGCGAAATTTCATACTGCTGGGAAATCCTCTTTATCCATTTTTTAGCATTGGCAACTACTTAGACCCCGTGCTTTTGAGCTCCGTAACGAAGCATTTTCAGAATTGGTCACAGGTTCCATTTTTTCATTTGTTTAGCATAATTTGCACAATAGGGGCAGGTATCTTATTTTTTGCAATCGTGTACTTTACGTTTACCAAGCAAAAACATTTCTACCTGATTCTCCCGTTTTACCTGTTCTTCGTTGGCCTTGTAATCATGGCAGTACACATTCCATTTGTGCGATACCTAATAATTGCCCTACCAACGTTAGCAATTCTTCTCGCTACAAGCGCTAAATCGCTTCGCCCAACGCATACCTTAGTGGAACGTGCGACCGCTGTAATTCTCATATCGCTGGTGCTTATTTCAAGTGTAATGGTGCTTCCCAGCATAAACTCCCTTAAACCTACACCAATGCGCGGCGACGACAAGTGGAGTTATCTCTCTCAAGTGTTTGAAGAGGGAGATGCATGGCAATGGATCAATGAAAATACGCCTGCGGATGCCAAAATCGCAACTTACGACATCAAAGACTACTACATTGAACGCGAGGTCTTTACGCTTGATGGAAACGAGGCAGCGCCACTTTATAAAACGAATACTATTGAAGAGAGCATAGATTTCCTTGAGGAAAGGAACGTGACATATATTCTAAGCGTTCCTTGGGCAGCGCCCTTAGACATCAGAATGCCCCCTGCTTACAAGTGGTGCGTCCTCACACGGTATTTAGGCGACCCCCGTTATTTGCCGCCCGTTTATGTTGGATTAAACGGTACAGCAGTGTATCATGTTGGACCCATCGAAAAAGAAACAGGTTACGCAGCCTTCACACAGAAAGACTTGGTTCCACCAATAAAACATTTAACAGTCAATTTGACAATAACAAATTCCACAGACCCGCCTAGCTGCAGATTTTACATTCCCATTCCCGTTGATTATAGAGAAGGATTAATGATGGCATCAGTTAACAGTTCTAAGCATTTGGTCAGCGCCGAATTATGGACGGGAACAATTCCAGAAACGGTTACAAATCCATCAAGACCATTCGAGCTTTGGAAGCAATGGCCTATTCCGTCAGAGAACAGCTCGGGTGTTGAAAATCCCTCATTTGTATGGGGACCAATATGTAAGTGGGGATATTTCACGTTTCTGATTCTGGACCGAGAAGAAACATTCACGGAAAGCTTTAACGTAACAGTGGATGTAAAATTTTACGATTACTGGGACATAAAATCATTATTTATACCCGAAGGCTCAGAGATTTATAAAATCACGGCTTTTAACGAAACATTTCCATTACTGAAAACATTGTACATTCAAGCAAATGAATCATCCATTTTAAGTATTAACAGTAAGACTGCCAACAAGAAGATAAGTCTAGAAATCTTCAATGATCTTCTGCCAAATACTGCAGTAATGAACTGGAGTGCGCAATACAACATGGTGATGCGGCAACCAAACCTTAACGATGATTCAGGTGAAGTGGACCCTTCGATTCAAAACATGTTTCTACCCTATGGACGGTATTCAATACTATTTGTGTACAGAGACAGCTATACAGAACAGGTAGACATATCGCTTGAAGTAGAATTTACCTCTTGGAATGGCTCTTGAATCTTGGGTTTCAATCCTATCTTGAGCAGTGGACTAACGCCTATTATGTCTGTTCCAGTGAATAATGCCCTTGTTATCAATGCAAATGCTACAAGATTTGGATTGATACTAGGGAGAGGCAGCCCAAGTAATACTTGGAGAAGAAGAACATAACCAGCTTCTTGCACTCCGAGACCTGCGATTGTGATGGGTATGTATGTTAATACTGAGGCAAAAGCAGCTATAAAAAAGAAGTCAAGTAGGTGAAGAGAGGGGTACCAGATGCCGTTAAAAATAAAGTATAATGCTGTGGCATTTGCCAGTATCGACAATAATATCAGGGCTGCCACAAATATCAAAGAATACCTTATTTTCCGCCCTTCTTTCTGAACATTGCTGAATACTTCAGTAACTTTACTCAATCTCTTGCCAATTAGCGGTATTCTTTCAAGTTTAGCAACAAATTTTGAGAATCGTTTATCCCACATAAGCAGCATCAAGAAGACCCCTGCAATAAGTAAAACTATAATTCCAACGAGTAACGAATTAGTAACTTCTGCTGGAAGGGATAAGCGACTTGTGAAATACCCTAAACCTACTAAACATATCGCCACCTTCACGAAGGAGTTGATTCCCCCAGTGGCGAGGACCCCTGTCATGCCCTGCTCAACTGGTATACTGGCTAACTGGTTGAGGAAAACAGGTGTCAGAAAGTAACCTGATCTAACGGGGGTTACATCGCTTAATAGTTGCCCAGCGAAGCTGGCCATTATCATTTTCCGGAGTGGCGCATTTGGATTAGAGCGCCTTAATGTGGTGCAGAGTGCAAGTGCCACGAAAGTGGATGCTGTGATGAAGAAAGCCACTGCGCCTATCAGGTTTATGGGGTTGAATTTTAAGATTGCTGCAAATACTTCGCTTGAATTCGCCAGCTGAAGTAGCCAGAGTAAGATGGCAACGCCTACAATAAGTTGTATAACGATTTTTATGCGTCCGAGTTTAACCATTTAAGTTATTTTCCCCATTTACGTGCTGAGCTCTAATTTGAGCCTAGATAAAGCCATGAGTTGCGCGAGAGCGATTTTTGGTATCTTCCATAGCTTGTAGACGCGGGTTGCACTGTTGTCTGCTCTGTGTCGATGCGCAACTGGTGTTTCTCCTATACTGAAACCGCCGATGTAGGCTCTTACTGAGAATTCGTTCCAGAAGCTTTCGCTCATATACTTACATTTTTCAGCTATTTCTATAGCTACCTCTGTTTTCATGAGCTTAAATGGAGCGGTGATGTCCATTAAATTCGGAAGATTAAAAGCGCTCTTTATCCTCCATTGGAAGATTTTGGACATAATCTTTCTGTGTAAGGCATCAGCTCTCTTCTTCCGCCAGCCGCTTACTATGTCATATTTCACGCGTAAGTTCCAGAGTTTCCAAAAGTCTCTTGGATCTTGTTGCCCGTCAGAATCTGTTATTAACACGTACTTGGCTTTGACAAGTTTCAAGCCGCCTTTTATTCCACCGGCATAGCCCTTGCGTGAAGTGGAGAGAATCGCTTTCAAGGGTATCTTTTCGCTCAATCTTTCAATTACGTTTTCTGTGTTGTCTGTGCTTCCATCCTCGCTTAAGACAAGCTCCAGCGGCATTCTGGGGTTTATAACATTGTAGAATTCAGTGACAGATTTTTCTATCGTGTTAGCTTCATTGTGTATGGGCATGAGCACGGCGATTTCGGCTTTTCCAACCTTTGATGTAAAAGTGTCCATTGATCTTTCTGTCATACTGTTAGGTGCGCTCCATGAGTAGTTTCTCATCAACGTACCCTTTTGGCTTATGCGTGTTTATGTACCAGTTTGCTGTTTTCTGTAAACCTTCTTCAAGGCTTATTTTAGGTTTCCAGTTTAGAAGTTTTTTAGCTCTTGTAATGTCTAAGGCTCTAGTGGCGACGCCTACTGGTTTAGAAGTGTCGAACACTATTTTCTTAGGCTTCCAGCCTATTACATCGAACACTTTTGCGGCTACGTCTTTGATCTTGTATCTTATGCCTGTTCCCAAGTTTATCGGGGTTCCATCTGTGACTTTTTCTGCTGCTTGCACGGCGCCTTCTACGATGTCTGATACGTATGTGAAGTCTCTGTCTTGTTCGCCGGTTCCCCATATGTGGTAGGGGTCCATCTTTTCAAATGCTTTGTATATTAGCGCTATTATGGCGTGTGTTTCGTTTTCTCTTGGTCCGTATGCGGTTACGAATCTGAGGTTGCAGCCGTTTAGTCCATATTGTTTGATGAAGGCTATTAGTTGGATTTCGCCGATGAGTTTTGCCCATCCGTATTCTATGTCAGCGCTTAAGGGTTCGTTTAGTTTGAAGGGGTTGCTGTCATCTTCTCTGAGGAGGTAGTTTGAATCTGTAGTGCCTTGAAGTTTAGGGGGATAAGTGCATGCGCTGCTTGCGCTGACCACTTTTTCAATGTTTGTTTTTAGGCTGGCTTCGAATACGTGGTGGTCTATGGCGAAGTTTGAGCTTACGTCTGCTGGGTGCGTGTTTATGTAGCCTCTGCCTCCATGGATTGCGGCGAGGTGAAAAACGATTTCGTGGTCTTTGAAGGCATCTGTGACTTCATTTAGGTTGCACCATTCCAGATCCATTTTTATTATGTTTATTTTATGTTGTGATTGGGAAAGGTTTTCGAGTGTGCCGCTGCTGAAATTGTCGATGACTGTGACTTTTGCGTCTAGGTCAACGAGCCTGTCGACTAGGTAGCTGCCGATGAAGCTGGCGCCACCTGTAACTACTACACGTTTATCTTTCCAATACGTATCTTGCATTGTCCATCCTGACCTTTCTTTCGAGGCTGCTGAGGTTGAGGAGCAAGCATCGCGGGTTGGTTTGCAAGTTCGTAGGAAACTCGTATATAAAACCTACTGTTGATGACTCAGAGGTGCGAGATGCCTTCATTGGATTAGTTTGAAAAGCTTGATGTCTGTTTTTATCTACGTGCTGTACTTCGCTAGTTGGCGCGGGCATTTCAATTTGTCACCATAGCAAATTTATCATAATATTGCCTCTTCGTAGAGGATGCGCAAGAAAAAAAGAGGGAGATTGAACTCTAGCAAGGCTTAGCTTGCGTAGTTTATTTTCCTGTTTTTCCGAAATTGTAACTTTGGGTTTTTGGGCGCTTCCGCAAACAGTAGAAGCTAACGGCAACCGCAACAGACGACGTTACCACGACAACCCCGAAACTCAAGCTTTCTGGGATATTTGAAGCACCGCCCGTGATCAGTCCCCAACCTCCTGGGATGTCTGGGTCACTTTGGGGTGGCCAGGCTACCCAGAGGTCTTCAGTTTCGTCGTAAAATGCAACTCTAAGCCCTATAGGTGGCGCACCGTTCCACGCTGCAGTTCCTATCGATGTCTTGTCGATTATCATTTCTACGCACCAGTGTGTGTAATTAAATGGCACATCGGATATGGTCATGTTGTTAGCCCATGTTACTGAGGAGGTTGCTATTGCTTGCCAGCCTGTGCCGTTTCCTTCGTACACTGTTAGAGTTTTGTGACCTACAATCTCAATTTTGTTTTGACCTGATTGTGGAACGCCTCCCGTGTCTACTGGAACGCCGATACAAATTTGCCAGATGTCACCAGTATCATTGGTGGTATCAGCGGAGTCTATAAGGATTTCCGGTGCATATTCTAAGGCAGAGGATGCTTTGTAAACAAATCTTTCATCTGCTGCGCTAGCGTCCATATATTCGATCCAGCCGTCTTCCCATTCACCATGAGCCCAATTTCCATCAAGGGTGACTGCCATAGTATCGTAAGCTTCTGATACCTCGTAGCCTGGTTCGCTCGCCTGAACCATTCCCATGTTCAACAGCAATAGACAGCACAGAATAAGTATTGAGAAGGCCACAGCCAAAAATCTTTTCATTCTCTCTTATCTCCTTTAATTGGCCAATGAATTTATATGAGTCAATGAGCTTAAAAATTTATCTGTGCAATAAAATAGGCGATATTTTATGGTGCAATTGAAAGAATTATGAAAGGCGCCTCAATAATAGCCCTTGACAATTCACAACCACAGAATAACCCTTTTGTCGCATGGCAAACAAGTTCAGAAAAGCGTTCGCTAAAAAAGGAAAAGGAGATTGAATTTCCGCCTGTGTTGGGGCGTGCAGTTTACTTCTCCCGTTTTCTTGAGCTGTAACTTTCGGTTTTTGGGCGCTTCCGCAAACAGTAGAAGCTAACGGCAACCGCAACAGACGACAACAAAACAACAGCAGTAATTGTTAAAGTTTCAGGAAACGCAGTATTTTCGTAGGTTTGAGTGCCCCACTGATCTGGGACGTCTCGGTTGGCATTGGGTGGCCACGATACAAGTGTGCTAGTGTTTGCGTCGTATGCTGCTACTCTAAGCCCGAATATAGCGTCTATCATATTGGTCCCTGCACTTTTTAGGGTGTTCATTTCCAAGATCCAGCGTGGCTCGCTCAAGTTCGGTGAGGCGCTTATCGAGTTAGCCCATATTATGTCGCTTTTGGCGGAGGGAAGTTCAGTCCAGCCTGAGGTACTCCCTTGATACACCGTTAGGTTGTTGTGCCCTTCAATGTATACCCTATAATACCTGCCGCTGCCCCCAAGATTAGCACCTCCGCCGTTATTAAAGTCGAAGCACATTTCCCAGTAGTCGCCAGCATCAGTGGTGTTATCACTGAAAAATTCGACAATAAAATTTGTGTAGACGTCAGAAGGTGACTCCCATACACTTCTGAAAGTACGGTTTTGGTTTATCACGGTAGGCTCACCGTCGGTCCATTCATCTGTAGTAGTCCAGTTTCCATCAATAGTTTTCGTTACTTGAAGATACCAGTCTGTTCTTGCGTAGCCTGAAGCTGTGGCAGCCTTGACGGCCAGACAGGCTACATTTCAGTGGACATATACAATGACGAAAGCGCAAACATTAGTGTCACTGAACTGAGCGCCACCATCGACTACTATTACGCAGACGGTACGGTCTACGTGCAGAGGTTCTTCACAAGCGCAGACCTGCCAGACGAAATTGAACCGGGCCAAACTGAAACCTATCAAGTGCCGATTAGCTTGCCCACTAACATTGCACCTGGATACGTCAATTTAATAGTCAGGGCAAGCACGAATCTGTGGGTTAACGAGACAGGGCGGTGGATTTACTCCGACAGCCCAAGCTATCAGGTGAAACTTTATGTTGAATCACCTTAAGCAATCGTACGAAGACTCTCAGAAACAGCTCCAAGACTCTCAGGAAGAACTTCAGAGCTCTCAGGAGCAACTTGCAGAACAAGAATCAGCAAACCGGAATCTCAGTGTTACTGCAATCGTGCTTGGCGTGACAACGTTAGCTTTTGGAGCAATTGCCGTCTTCCTGATGTTCATGTTCAGGAGACCGAGACCAATCGCACAGCCAGCTCAGTGACTCGGTTTCGTTAACAACTGCGCCGTATAGCCAAGTCTGCTTTCTAGGTTGCGAAAGTGGACGCTAACTCCTTATCATTTTTTATAACCTATCGAAATCACGTAGCTACTGATCCCGTAAATCTGCTCCAGCGGAAACGAGTTCATAATAATGTTCACAAATGGGTTCGCGCGCAAGCTTACTCTCTATTCAAATTCTTGATACATAAAACTAATAATTGATTTAGCTACTAAATTGTCTGGGAAAATAATGCGCATAGTTGCAGGTAAGGATCCTCTGAAAAAGTTAGCTGAGGCATTTGAAAGTTTAGATTTGGCTAAGCGAATAGCTGCTGCCAAGTGGCTCGAAGGTGTAATAGTCTCGCAGATCCTGACCGCGGATGAGAGGCAAAGCATTGTCAAGGCGTCGAATGAATACACAGAATTTCTCACCGAAGAGGAGTATGAGGACAAAGTTAACGATTTGATCGAGTATCTCAGGAAAGTGCAGAAATCCTCAAGAGGATAATCAGAGACGAAACGCGCCAAGTATCTAATCAAGTAAGAGTTACGGAATAATCCGCTATGATAAGTCAAGAACAGCGTTCTGCGATAAAATCTATCGGCCAACGGATCAATAAGCACTGTGGTGATATTAAAAAAATAGCGGATGCTATAGTTGAAGCCCAGTATAATAATCCAAAATCAAGTTTAACTCAGCCTTTTGATTCAGCCAAATCTAGTATGCTGAAAACTGTAATAGTGAATATGGTAAAAACTTACGAGTCGATACGGAATGATGTGAAGAGAATAGCTGATGTTAAAGGTGTAGCTTTCGATGAAATGTTTCCAAAACTTGACGTTAATTTTGAAACCTATTATACAATTGCCGTCAGCTTGCTAAATCTAATCTATCAGCTGCAGTATATGAAGATTTATTGCCAGACCCTCTAGGATCTTGATTCTTAGCGCGCGCTTTTATTCCAAAGTCAGGAATTAATGATTAATTCAAAGAGTAACCTGCGTTGCTGGTTGCTGTTGGTTTGTTTGTGGTTTTTGTTTGTGCAATTGGTGACTTTTAGCTGTATTTGGTGACTTTTTGTTACTTTTTGTTGTTGGAGGTTGCTTTGGTATGGGTTTTGGATGTTTTTGTTTCTTGTATTCTACTTAAAATAAAGGCATTTTAGAAAAGGGCTCTCTTTTATCAAAATTCTTTAAATGGGCGTTTTTTTTGAGTATGTTCTCGGAGGTACTGGGAGATTTGGCTTTTATGATATGCAGCCTATAAGCGTGGCAGCTGGTGAGGTCAGAGAGTACAGCTTCGGTTGGGCCGCTCCGAACATGGCTGGGACATATGTTGTAGAGGTTGGATTGGCGCCTGGGCGGTTGACCGCTTATGATGCGACATGGCTAGTTGTGGCTTAGGTGTGATCACTTTGTTGATTAGTATTTATGTTGAACTGGTAGGCAGTAACCTTTATTAAGACTCAATAGTGCAGATATACGTGAAAAAACTGCCTCTTGCAGGCAAACTCTGCATAAATGACCATTGCACGCGCTAAAATGCAAGAGACTGACACGAGGTGTTAAGAGTGGTAGATTATGTTAGGGGAAGTAAAATGGATAAATGGCATTGGTGTAAGAACTGCACACAATACCCCATATACATCTACCAGAAAACCTCCGTGGAACCGCGTTCCGACCTCTGCAAGCAGTGCAAAACAAAAGAATACAACGGAAATTGCCAATATGTTGAGCTAAACAAAATTATGCATGCGTCTCAACAAGAGAGCTAAAGTGGTGCTGCTATGGTATATTGTACGCGTTGGGAGAGTGCGCAATCGCTTTTGATAATGTCCCCCACTCACAAAGGCGGGAAAACACGTAATTGCAAATTTTGGGGTGAATAAGGCTTTGAAAGGAAAAACCATTTGGATACTCGCATTGTTCTCTGTCCTTTCAGGAGCGAATGTAGTTTACGCGGTATTTATATGGTTCAATTTAGGCTTGGAAGGCATGTTCACGCCCTACTTGTTAGGTGATTTTACTGGGGCAATTCCGGTTTATGTTTACCTTTTTGTTTCCGCGTTGGTAACGGCTGTTTTTATAGGGGCTACCTCCCACAGGATAGTTACGGAGTTGTCATATGCAGATCAAATTTGTGAAATTAACGAAGAGGTGAATCGTTTGGAGACTGGTCTGCGGTCTCAACAGGAGGTTTTGGAGGGCGTCCAGGCTAGGATGTTTTTGGTGGATGAGAGTTTGGAGCATACGAGGAAGGAGTTTTCCAGAGGGCTTATTGAGCAGGGGAATGCGTTAAAGCAGAGTTTTGAGAGGGATCGCAAGGCTCAGCGAAAGATGCTGGATGGTGTACAGGAGCAGGTTTTTCTTCTCGACAGAAGGCTAAAAAGTGTTAGGAAGGGATTTAAAGAGCAGGGAGAGGCGACAAAAGAAGTCATTGGAGACTTTCTTGTAAGTCTTGAGCCTCAACTGGCTGACATAAGAGAGACTGTGGAGAAACAGCGTGGAGAAATAGAATGCGCTTTAATGCAAATTGATCAGAAAGGAAAGAGGACGGAGGCAACCATTACAGAGCAGAGAGATGAATTGGCGGAAATCAGATTGAAGCTGGAAAGGCTGGAAGGCAGCCTTGCTAAGCCTGAACCACTCTTGGGAAGCCAGAGCAGTGTGGCAGAAGTTAAAGGAATAGGGCATGGAAAAGCAGCTGGGCTGAAAGAAATAGGAATAACGAATGTGGGCGAGTTTATCATGGCAGACTCCACAGTTGTCGCTGAGGAATTGGGATCTTCTCCAAAGGCCATAGAGAACCTGCAGGGGCGAGCCCAACTTTTGATGGTTCCAGGTTTGAAGCAAAAGTACCTTTTCCTGTTGGAAGGTGCCAATATCAGAGACAGAAACAGCCTCTCTGATCAAGATCCTATTGAACTCAGCAAGAAGATAAACACTGTTTTCGAGACTAACGTTGCAAAGGGAAAGCTCTCCCCAGCCGATAAGCCGACAATTGAAGAAATAGATTCGTGGATAAAATTCTCAAGACGCTAAAAATCTTGGATAAGATGGTTGGTTTTAGCAGAAATCTTGCTCGCGCGCGCTGGAACCTACGTGGTGGAGGTTGGTTTGGTTCCTGCACAGTTGACCGCCTATGATGCAGCGTGGTTGGAGGCTCGCTGACTGGGTGCTTTTGGTTTGTTGTGTTTTTGGTCAATTTGGTAACTTTTGAGTACTATTAGTTACTTTTAGTTGTTGGTGGTCACTTTGGAGGAGATCGTTGGCCGCGTCTTCAACGGGGGAAAGGTTACGGTTCCCAAACAGCTGCGAGAGCGCTTCAACGTGGAGGACGGGGATTATTTTCGTTTGGTTCTGGTGGAGGTTTTTGAGAAGGGTGAGGACGGCGAGTGGTTTAAGAGGAGGGTGCAGTAGGTGACTGCTACAAGGCGTGGGTTGTTTAGCTTGGGGTTTCCGCTTTGTGTGCGCTTTTGCTCTCCCTAATTTTTTCGATCCTACCCCCTTATTTTTGAAGGGTTGTTTTTTTGGAGGGAGCATTGATGCTGAGGGTTTCGGTGACCGCAGAGCAACTCTACGGCTGGGAAACCTTCTATGTCAGAATGGACAAAAGCGGACGCGTAACCATACCGAAACTAACGCTGAAACTGCTGCGGATAAAGCGGACAAACAAAACCTAACGGGCGCGATTATAGAAGTGAACATAGAGCCTACTTGAAAACAGAAAGTACCGTTCTTCAAGCTAAGCTAGGGTTCAAAGAAAATAGCCAGGGCCTAACTTTGCGGAGCCCTGCCTATGTTTTTGCATGCAAAGCAATAATTTATAAATGGTAATTATATTTTATGTATTGTTGGTAAGTATGGTAGATGCTAGCGATACAGAAAATGTAAGAGCCGGACTTACTAGAAAAGAGAGTCTGCTACTATCTGCGCTATCTGAGAAGGGCAAGACCATATTCAAAATAGAAGATGTTACAGCTGAACTGAAGTGTTCCTATGGGTATGCGAAGGTGCTTGTTAACAACCTGGCGAAGAAGAAATGGGTGATCATCCTGAGTAGAGGCGTCTACCTCATCGTTCCCTTGAGCGCAGGGGTGAGATCACTGTATACTGAGCATGAGTTTGTTATCGCTTCGCATCTTGTTTCACCATACTACATTGCATACTGGAGTGCCCTCAATTTCTATGGATTTACCGAACAGACACCGTTCACAGTGTTTGTGGCAACAACGAAGAGAGCGAAGAGCAGGGAGGTTCTAAGCACCAAGTATTACTTCGTAACATTAAACAAAAGAAAATTCTTCGGTTTTGAATCCACTGCAGTTGGCACGCACAGGATTAATATCTCAGATCGTGAGAAGACGCTGGCGGATGCATTAGACCATCCTGAGTATTGTGGAGGCATATCTGAAGTGGCAAAGTCTCTGTGGAATGCTAAGGAGAAGGTTTCGATTGAAAAGACTGTCAGTTATGCGGAAACAATGGGAAACACTGCGATAATCAAGAGACTTGGATTTCTAGTAGAGAGTTTAGGCATAGATGCAGATCCACAGGCTCTTTTAAGGATGAAGGAGATGATCTCAACGGGAATATCAGCTCTTGATCCCGCACGCCCAAGAAAAGGCGTGTACAACACGAAATGGAACCTGTTACTAAATGTCTCCAAGGAAACTCTTGAAGAATTGAGAGAGAAAGAGGAGGTTCGTTAGTCTATAGGTTGTTTGTGCTATAGCAGATGCTTTAGTTTCTGTTCGTCTTTTGTTATGTGGAAGGTTTTCAAACCTATTTTTCTGCTTGTTTCGACGAGTTTTTCATCGCCACTAATTAAAGCATCGTTTTTGTTGTGGATGCAAGTTGTGATTTGAAGCGCGTCGGCCTCGTATATGTGATGACTCATCAGTAGTTCCCATGTGTCGGTGAGAATTGGGGTGAGAAGCGGGATTACTTCCAAGGTTTTGAGACGACTAAGCTTCACAAGCTCGTCGGCAAAGTTGTTTAGGGTTACTCTGAACTCCTTTTCGGTTAGCCATCCTCTTCTGCGTTTTTCGTCAAGGGCGCCTAAGGCTTCTCCGATGTTCCACAGGGAAAAAGTTATGGTGAGTTCGCCCGTTTCGGCCTTATCAAAGAGTATGTCGGTTGTTTCAGTGCCTTGCTCTGACACGTATCGTTTTAGCATTACACTACTGTCGAGGTAGAGCTTCAGCAACTCTTTTTCGCCTCATTTCCCCTAAAATTTCCTCAGACGGCGGCCCTCTAAGCGGGGGTCTTGTGGCTTTAATTTCCTGTGAGCTGATTGTTCCTTTGGCCTTGATGCCGATCTTTCCGAACTCCGAAATGACTGCATCTTCTACAACTGCGTCTCGTAAGAGCTTTTCAACTTCGCTACTTAGTTTTCTCAGATTTCCATGTTTCTGAAATACTTGCTCTCTGAAGTTAATCCATACTGAATCATCCACGTATACGCTGACTTTAGTCAAACTCTTTACCTCTAAGGAGGTTTACTGGTGAAGTGGCTTTTAAGAGTTACTGTTATGCCACAGGCGGCATTGTTTAGACCAAGCTGATTCTGTGGCATCCAAAAGGAACGCTCTGCAGGTTTTGAAGGTTACTCTGAGTGTTAATGGGGGTTAGAGAAAAATGGACTCAGCGCTGGGCGAGTTTTGGTATTCTGATTATGCCCTCTACGCGGTCGAAGTCTTCATTGAATGTGAATATTTCTGTCACGTTGTTTGACTTCATGACGTCGATGGCTAAGGCGTCGTTGGTTTCGAGTTTTAAGTCGTCCCCAAGCTCGTTTGCGGCGAAGTAGGCTTCTTTGCTTACTCCTTGAACCGTTATATTGTCCAGCATGAGGAGACCGCGGATTACGTCGGTTAGCTTTTCCGGCGGCATGCCATGTTTCAGTATGTTAACTATTTCGGATACATGCACGATGGTTGTTATGGTTTGTTCTCTGCCTTGGGATACGTCCGTGATGATTTTTTTGGCTTGTTCCTTCATTTGTTTCTCTTTTAGGCTGAGCTGCTTTTTGGGTTTGTAATATGCGTAGATGAACACGTTAGCGTCTAGGAATTTCATGGATGTGCCTCGTAGAATTTCTTTTGAAATTCGTTCCAGCTTCCGATGGATTCCATGCCTATGTCGACCTTGTCAAAATTTTCGGTCAGATCTATCCGGCGTTTGGGAACTATTTTCAGATATCCTTTTCTCTTTATGACGTAAATCTCTCTGTTCTCGCCTATTTCGGCTTCACGCCAATCAGCTGGCAGAATGAGACGCCCCTGCAAATCCACTTTTTTGACTTCCACTCCAGTTTCCAACTTTTTCACCACGTAAACTACGTTGTCACCATTATATACTGATTTCTCCTTCGCTTTCTCAAAACAACAACATATCTCCCCTATCCGTAACGGAGGCGGTTTTCCTGAGCTTGAGAAGAGAAGACATTTTGTGTTTTGGACTTTATTATTTGTAGAAAGGTGCGGTAAGATAGCGCGCGATAAATTGCGCATGGTAATTTGATGGAAAAAGGTATAAAAAAGGGTATAAAACAGGATCTAAATCTCTAAAACTTTGGAATTTTGAAATTACAATAATCAACCATGGAAAAAAGTTACTAGTAACCGCCACTTTTAGACCCTATTCAAAAAACCGTTTCTCAAAGAATTAGCCTTCTTTTGTGTGAATACAACCGACCAGCGAATTAAAACAGCTTTCAACGGTTGAAAGCTAATAAAAAATTTATATAAAACCTGTGCACAGTTCGCGGAATTATGTATAGAACTTGTGCACAGTTTTAGAACGAAGCTTAAATTAATGTTAACGAAAAAACATGTTAAAAAAACTGAATTGGAACAAGTTTCAAGAATGGCGGTCTTGAACTCTTAGACTTATGCCGCTACGCATTCTAAATCGACCATTCAGTCGAAAATGGATTATTTCTCAATAGATTTTGAAAAATGAATATTGGCTCAAGCGCAAAAAATATTGTTATCTACATGATAACCTCAGTCGCTGCACTCATGAATTCTGACATCACTAAAGAAGAGTGTTCTTTATTTTATTTAAGAAAAAAGCGTGTCCGACCCAGGACTGGTGTCAACCGTGCCCATAAAATCATAGGTTGTCTGGTTTTCCCGAAGCAAAAAGAAATAGAAATAGTCGTCGTTGTTGTCATAGAAGTAGAAAGTTGCGTTTGTTATGGTGGTTCCATGTGGAAGCTGAAGTGGTGCCATGCAATCAACCCATGAATCAGTGTTGAGGGTCAATAGTCCCTGACCAGGAAGATATATGACATCGTCAGAATAATAGACTGGCACGAATGCATTATACCCCATTGAAATGTTGCATGCGGGTTCAAATCCGAAGCCTCGTTCGCCCTGCAGTCCCTGAGGACCCGTTGCGCCCGTAGCTCCTGGCGCGCGCGCGTAAAAACCCCAAAGTAAATAGCACTCGAAGCCAGAATAGCAATAACTATTCCAGCGATAAACTTACCCATAGTTATAGAAACTGCTGCCATTTTTCTCACTCCAAAACGCAATATTACCTGAATTGCTTTTAACAGCTTCCATCAGCCACAAATCACTTTTAAAAAAAGAAGAGGGAAAAAGGTTACGGGTGACATGGGAAAAATACCTAAAACGAACGAGGCTACCTCACCTCGGCTACCATAAAAGATACTTGTTAAAACGAATATGTAGCGCAATTGAGAGTTAGAAAAAAGTGAACCTATCTCTTTTTGCGTTTTCTGAAATACCACGTACATTCATAAGTCGTGTTTTTGCTGCATTGGATATATTGCGATTTAGAAATAGTCCTTTAAAAGCATGCTACAACCTATTTTAGCAGAGAAAGGAGAGGGCTTCATACGAAACTTTTCCACAGAAAAAGCAAAGCCGTAAAAAAATGGCGTTCAAGAGCCTGGAGCATCGACCCAAACAAAACCAACCTAATCATAATAGTCAAGAAGGATAAGCTCTCGCAGCATGTTCCCCCTTGGATGTACAGGAAATCCTTTCTGAAATTGTAGCCATTAATTAGTTTCAGAAAAGGTTTTTGTGGGCTTCATATTCAAAAGCTATAGTACGGGTTCGTAACAATTTTATTTCGAAGCACAAGACTCTACTTTCAGGTTTCCTTTATGCGAAGGTCCAAGATGGAAATGTACATTTCAACTCTTGAAGCATTAGCCTATTATGGGCCATTGAAACTTACAAGGGTCACTTACAAGGCCAAAATGAATTGTAGCCAACTTAAATCGATTCTAGCTGATTTAATTCAGAAGAAGCTGGTTGAAGAGAGGACACTTAAAAAGAACAAAGTTGTGTATGCGGCAACTCCGAAAGCAAGAACAGTTCTATCATATTTTGAGGAACTCAAAGAAATGCTTCCGATAACGGAAGATGCCACTCAACTATCGTTTTAAAATTTCAAGCAATTTGTCTCTAAAAAAGAGAGTTGGTTGTGGGAGACGTCTCCACGGCTAGCCGAGTGATAGAAGTGTTTATGACATAGAAATAGGAATTTACTGGATGATGTTAGGATGAATAAAATCGCGTACGTAAGCAGCTATCCTCCGCGAGAATGTGGGATAGCGACTTTCACAAAGAACTTGGTTGTCGCTGCAAATAAGCTTGGTGTTTTTAGGAACCCTCTGATTGTTGCGATGAATGAAAGGGAGACCATCTACAATTATGACAGATTTGTCAGATGCCAGATCAGAAGAGACTTTCCTGAAGATTATGTTGAAGCCGCTGCCTACGTCAATTCGTCCAAAGCAGATTTGCTTAATCTGCAACATGAGTTTGGTCTGTTTGGAGGAGAATGGGGAGAACACATCAACTTTTTTCTGGAGAAGCTCCAGAAACCCGTGGTTTCCACGCTCCACACGTTGTCTCCCAGTTTTGAACCTAAGGCTCAAGCAGTTTTGAAACAAATCGCAAAGCACAGCTCAAAGATAGTGACTATGACTAACACCGCCACACAAATACTTATGGCGTACGATGTTCCGCGTGATAAAATTGAAATCATCCAACATGGGTGTCCTGATGTTCCGTTTGTTGATAGCAATAAAGTAAAGCCTTCGCTGTTTGGCTTGAAAGGAAAAATCGTGTTGTCAACTTTTGGGCTTATAGGTCGAAGCAAAGGAATAGAGTATGTTATTAAAGCTCTACCGAAGGTTGTGGAAAAACAGCCTGAAATCATCTATCTGGTAATTGGGGAGACTCATCCCGAGGTGAGGAAGTTTGAAGGGGAGCGTTACCGCAAGTATCTTATCAAACTGGTTGATGCTCTGGGTCTTAATGAACATGTTAAGTTTCACAACCGCTTCCTCCTTGAACATGAACTAATCAAGTACCTTCAAGCGACAGACATTTATCTCTCGCCATACCCTGAACCGAATCAGATCAGTAGCGGTACACTTGTATATGCGATGGGAACTGGTAAAGCAATAATAGCTACGCCATACCTTCACGCCAAAGAGGCGCTGGCCGAGGGGCGGGGGCTTTTCTGCAAGTTTAGAGATCACAAATCTATTGCAGAGGGTATTAATCAACTCTTGGAGGATGAAGAACTGAGAAGAGACATTCAAAGAAAGGTTTACAGTTACAGCAGAAATTTTACTTGGCCAGTAGTGGCAAAGAGATATGCTGGGCTCTACAGGAGAATCTTAAACACTTGAAAGAGAATTTGCTTCAGCTACCGCCCATAAAGCTGGACTATTTGGTATCTATGACGGATGAAACTGGAATCGTCCAACACGCCAAGTTTGCCACGCCAAACAGAAGAGAAGGTTACACCACAGACGATAACGCCCGCGCTTTGATCGTGTGTACGAGACACAATGGGCTAAACGGGGGCTCGGAAACAGCGAAGCTTGCAGGTGTCTACTTGAGTTTTCTTTACCACATGCAAATGAAGGACGGCAGATTACACAATCTCTTGAGCTATGATCGCCGATTTCTCGACGATGCTGGCTCTGACGACAGCCTTGGTCGTGCGCTTTGGGCGAGTGGCTCCGTCATCAACTCCAATTTTGATGAAGAAAAAAAGTTGCTTGCCAAAGAGATTTTCGACAAAGCATTGCCACATGCTCTCAACTCTGGCTCGCCTAGGGCTAAAGCCTTCGCAGTCTTGGGTCTCAGCCAATATCACCGCACTTATCCGAAGGATCAGGCCCTTTCGCGGAGCATAATAGACCTCATCGAACAACTTCTAAAGATCTATGAGCAAGAATCTTCTGCTGACTGGCGCTGGTTTGAACCGTACATGACTTACTGCAACGGCAGACTTCCACAGGCTCTGTTTGAAGGGTACGAACGTATCAGAGACGAGGATTATCTTCAGGTGGCCAAGGATTCTTTCAATTTCATTCTGAAAGTTCAAATGAGCAATAGTATGTTCGTGCCCATAGGCAACAATGGCTGGTACAAAAAAGGTGGGCTAAGGGCGATGTATGACCAGCAGTCGGTAGAAACCTCATGTATGGTGGAGACCGCGTTGGCTGCTTTTCGGGCAACGCGTAACAGCCACTTCAGAACCGTAGCTCGAACCATATTCGCATGGTTTCTTGGAAAAAACAATCAGGGCTTAAGTGTTTACATTCCCAGTACAGGAGGTTGCTATGATGGAATAACTCCTGAGGGGTTGAACCTCAATCAGGGTGCAGAAGCCACCGTTACTTATCTTCTTGCCCGCTTAGACCTGGAAACGATAGTGAGCTGACTTTTTTTCATGGGTTTTCTTCACGTTTTAATGATAGGCAAGGTTTATTGAATATCTCACTATCAAAGGAAATGGGTTTTTGTGGATTTAGTTTATTTATTATTAATGCGTAAGAGTTATCGAAGGAGGCGAATATTTGTATGCTACTGGTTAAGCACATGATGCTAACAAACGTTATTACAGCGAGCCCAAACATGACTATTAAGGAAACTATCAAAACGTTATATGAGAAACACGTAGGCTGTGTTGTTTCGATTGATGAAGACAGGAAGTGTATAGGAATCTTCACCGAAAGAGACGCTATCAGAATCGTGGCTAAGAACGTTAAGTTGGACCAGCCCCTGGACAGGATAATGACAAAGAACGTCGTTACTATTCAAGAAGACTCTTCGATTAATGAGGTAAGAAAAGTAATATCTACGCATAGAATCAGACATCTGCCAGTGGTGAACCAAAAAGGCAAGCTCGTTGGTTTGCTATCTGTGAGAGACTTACTAGACCAGTTCTTCGGTTCAAGTTCTCAAATCTGCTAGCAGGAAACAAACGCGATGAAACGGTTTCACGGTAATCCTATTCTCAAGCCAATAGCGGAACACCCATGGGAATCCAGAATGGTATTCAACGCAGCCGCAATCTTCATGAACAAAAATATCCATATTCTCTACCGGGCGATGGGCAATGACGGCGTTTCTCGACTTGGATACGCGAGAACCTCGGATGGCTTTCAAATAGATGAGCGTTTGCCCCTACCCGTTTTCGAGCCAACCACCGAAATGGAGAGAAACGGATGCGAAGATCCAAGACTAACGCTTATCGATGACGAGTTGTTAATGACCTATACGGCGTTGGCTATGCGCGATCATTGGCAGGTTTATCAGATCTCTTTGACATCCATTGCAGCCGATGATTTTCTCGATAAGAACTGGCGCTGGAAAGATCGAGTTTTGCCTTTCAGAGGCATCCGAAACAAGGACGCAGTAGTCTTTCCACGGAAAATAAACAACAAGTACGTCATGCTCCATCGTTTTGACCCTGACATATGCGTTGCATATTCCGATGACTTGAAGCGTTGGTATGACATCAGATCCGTGATGGTCCCCCGACATGAGAGTTGGGACTCTTGGAAGGTAGGCGCGGCTGGAACTCCAATAGAACTCAACGAAGGGTGGCTGTGCATCTATCATGGTGTGAGCTATGAAAAGGTTTACTCTCTCGGAGTTGTTATGCTCGATAAGGACGAGCCCGAAAAAGTGTTGGCACGCTCAGAAGAACCGATCTTGAAACCTACCGAGGATTATGAACGCTACGGTAAAGTACCCAACGTGGTCTTCAGCTGTGGAAACGTTAAGGTTGACGGCGAAGTTCTGATCTACTACGGAGGAGCAGATAGCGTTTTATGTGTTGCAGCTTACGAACTCAATGAACTAATACCCAGAAAATAAAATATACATCTTGTAGGAACCATGCCGCGGGTCTCCCTAGGTAGCTGACAAAACATACTGCACCATCTTTCGCTCTGAAAAATGGTATAACATTAAAAATCGTTTAACATATTCTACCAACAGGAACCTACGTTTATAATAGACGGCGAGAGAACATAAAAAATTGGTTCTTTGACTTCATATTTCAATAGACGAGGAAAAGACGAACATAAGAAAAAAGAGAATTGGTTGTGGGAGACATCTCCACGGCTAGCCGAGTGTACCTCACCTCGGCCACAATTTGCACGCGTTTGGGCTTCCCCGTCGGTTAGAATTTTTTGTTACCACTACCCCGACACGGTGCTAGCTAGGCAGATCATTTAGAGCTAAAAAATAGCCGATTTTAGGAGCTACCATGAAGGTATAAAATCGAAATGCGCGCTGGTTTGTCCCGAAATTGAAATGTCAATCGAGGAGCTTGTCATATGGCAACCTAATTAGCTCCGATAAGGATAAAATTGGGTGAAAGTTCTTTAATGTGGATGAATGCAAAGTAGGTCTTGTCTACGATTGCTATCATTGGAGGTTAGATTATTAGGAAAAAGAAAGCGTTGTTCCTTACACTCTGGTTATATACTTTTCTTCTTTGGCTGTATATTGTTGCGAGAATAGTCATTGATCAAGTTCCGTTAAATAGCTTGTTCCTTGATGCTGTGCCGTTTTTCACGTTTATCGGACTTGGAATTATTGCTTTTGTTTTGAGCATGATATTCATGTATATGTTTCTCACTGAGAATTAGAATTAATAGCTGTTAAAGTGGTGTTATGTCAAGAAGAGAGCGGCACGCTAGAAAAGCTGTTCAGAACCCAGCGCCAAAACCTACTAAAATAAACGTTACCTTAATTTCGGGACAGGATGGGTGGGTCGTCAGCCTTAGGGCGCCAAGTCTTTCATGAGAGTAGTCCCATCGTGCTTAGCGCCGACTACTTTTTAGTTCTTTGCTTGTTTTTCCCGGTTATCTGCTGGATCATTTGGCGGTTTTGTGCT
>Ga0315554_1000278_pt1 | contig 29854 bp, 28 predicted proteins | sample SalMarSW160370MG_FD_202114 | JGI IMG/M metagenome (GOLD analysis project Ga0315554, IMG submission 202114) | Salt marsh sediment microbial communities from the Plum Island Ecosystem LTER, Massachusetts, United States - Salt Marsh Sediment SW1603-70 ...
ATCTGGAGACGGTGACCGAATCCGTGCGCCGCACCGGCCGGATACTCGTGGTTCATGAAGGCCCCCAATCCTTCGGCGCGGCGGCGGAGATCATCACCTCGGTTCTGGAAGAGGCTTTCCTCTACCTGGAAGCCCCTCCCTCCCGGCTCTCCGGTGCGGACACGATCTTTCCCCTGCCACGGGCCGAGCATCACTACCTGATAACCGCGAAACAGATCGTGGACGCGGCTGTAGATCTGGCTGTCTACCGGCCCTAGGCTGCTGCAGGAGGAATCTCACTATGCTGTACGATTTCAAATTACCCGACATCGGCGAGGGCGTTCATGAAGCAACGATCCTGGAATGGAAACGAGCCGTCGGGGATTCCGTTGAGGAGGGGGATGTGCTGGCCGTGGTGGAGACCGACAAGGTGGTGGCGGAGATCCCCTCGCCCCGAAGCGGGGTCATCCGCAAACTCGGAGCCAAGCCGGAGCAGACGATTCAGGTGGGAGAAATCCTCGCTCGGATCGAGATCTCCGGCGGAGAAAAGGGTACCCCAACCGAAAGTGCCTCCGTGGTAGGAACCGTGGAGAGCTCTTCAGCCACGCTCCTGGAGGCGAGCCTGGAAGGCGTCCGGGAGGAATCATCTGCCGGACGAGCCGAAGGGCAGGCCCAGACCACCTCCGCCGGCAAAGCGGACCGGAAGCTCAGGGCGACCCCGGTCGCCCGGCGTCTGGCCGCCATGGAAGGAATCGATCTCACCTCTCTGCAGGGAAGCGGGCCTTCGGGGCGGATCCTCAAAGAGGACATCGTCAGTGAGATAGAATCCCGCGGCAACGGCAACACCAGGTCGGACAGCAGCGGGACGGCTCTGCAGAGAACCCAGCCCTCTGCGGGAGAGACGGACCCGGAAGAAACAGGCCCCCGGCAGCTTTCGACGTTACGCAGGACCGTTGCTCGCAACCTGGAGGCCAGCTGGAGGATTCCTGCGGCCGTGATTCACGACTTCGCCGTGGTCGATGAGCTCGTGGGGGCCCGAGTTGCTCTGAATCGGGATGCCGACAGCTCCCCGCACCCGAAATTGAGCTATCTGCCCTTCTTCATAAAGGCGGCGGCGGTGAGCGTGAAGCAGTATCCGCTGCTGAACGCCTGGTACGACGAGCAACGGCGAACTGTCCAGCCTCAGGATGCCGCCAACATCGGCTTCGCCCTCGATTCGGAGCAGGGCCTGGTCGTACCGGTTGTCGAAGGGGCGGACAGGCTGACCCTGTCGGAGATCCAGGAACTGATCGACCTGCGCCGCAGCGAAGCGGTGAAGCGGGAGCTGCGGATCGAATACCTCCGCGGTGGTACCTTTACGGTCAGCAATTACGGCTCGATCGGCGGCACCTACGGGCGGCCCATGATCCTACCGCCCCAGGTGGCCATTCTCGGTCTCGGAAGAATACACCAGGCCCCGGTCGCCGGGGAGGGGCGGCTGACCGTGGCGGCGATCCTCCCCCTCTCCCTGGTGTTCGACCATCGGGTCTGCGACGGGTTCTACGCGGTTCGATTCCTCAACCGCTTCATCGAGCTGGTACGCAAACCCATTCGTATTCTGCGCTGAGAAGCGGGACCAAGCCGGGATCAGGGCAGCAGGTATCCCCGGCAATCCTCCTCGATCGGACCCGGCTCGGCGCTGCGAAGAAACGCTTCAATCCGGGCACGATCCAGGGGTTGAGTGGCCCCTTCCTGGGAGGCGACCAGGGCACCCGCGGCATTGGCGAAGCGGCAGGCCTCGGCCAGAGCCTGTTCGTTCAGCAGGGCGTCGAGAAAGGCGGCTGTAAAGGCATCTCCCGCTCCGACCGGGTCCCGCAGCTGTACGGAAAAGGCCGGATGATACACCTTCTGCCCGTCCCGCGAGGCGGCAAAGGCTCCCCGCTCGCCCAGGGTCAGGACGATATAGCGCAAATCCGATCGGGCAAACAAGGAGTCGGCGAATCTGCCCGGATCGAGCGTGTTCCCATCCCGCCGCACCCCGTAGATCTTTGCCAGAAGGTCCGCTTCCCCGTCGTTGAGCTTGAGGATGTCCGCCCGCCGGATCGATTCTCGGATGCTCCGGCGGGTATAGCAGTCGGGCCGAAGATTGATATCCAGAAGTGCAAACTTGCCGGAAAAATTATCGAGCAGCCGGTAGAGGGTACTGCGGGAACCTTCCCGGCGCTGGATCAGCGTGCCGAAGCAGAGGCACTCGGCCTCGGCCGCCAATTCATGCAGATTCTCCGTTGGCTCGATGAAGTCATAGGCTACATCGGGAATGATCCGGTACTCGGGATTCTTCTTCTCGTCGAAGCGCACCTCCACGGTGCCGGTGGGGTGCATGGGGTCCCTCTGGAGATAGCCCGTCTCCAGTCCCAGTTCCAGCACGATTTCGAGGGTACGGTTTCCCAGATCGTCGCGTCCCAGACGGCTGACCATGACGCCGCGATGACCCAGGGAGTTGACCCGGTACACGAAGTTGAAGGGTGCTCCTCCCAGAACCGCCCCGGAGGGAAGCAGGTCCCAGAGAAGCTCCCCATAGGCGACGACCGTGCGACTCATGGATGTACTCCTTCAACCTGGACTGATCCTTCGATCATATTAAATTTCTCGAATTTGGTCCGCTCTACAATAGTACAAACGCGTTATCAATAGTTGGAACTTTGAGTTGACAACCCGGGCAGCCGCCCCGTACACTCGAACAGGGCGCTGAGGCTATGCCGTCGATAGACAAGATCCACAGCATCTTCGAGCTGCTGCGCAAGCACTACAAGAGCGGACTGACCAACAAGGAGATCAGCCAGGCTCTGAACATCCCGCCGTCCACCTGCTACCGCATCCTCGCCGCGCTCAAGAAGCACGACTACGTGTATCAGAACAAGCGGGATTCCCGCTACTTCCTCGGCTTTGCCCACCTGCGCCTGGCCGAGTCAGTGGTCGAGGGCATGGATCTGGCTGCCATCTGCCTGCCCTATCTCGAAGAGCTGCACGTTCAAACCGAAGAGACGACCTTCTTCGCCCTCTACAACGGACGGCACTGCATCGCCATGGAGATCTGCGGGCACATCAACACCCGGGTGTCGGTGGGCAGGGGAGAGATCATGCCGCTGCACAGCGCAGCCTCGGGGAAAGCGGTGCTGGCCTTCCTGCCGGAAAAAGAGCGGGAGACTATCTTGCGCAACCCGGAGCTGGAGACCTATACCCCGGAAACGATCACGGACGTGAAAAAGCTGCGCCAAAACCTCGCCTCGATCTACGCTACCGGGGTATCCTACAACAATCAGGAGTTCCACCGGGGCATCACGGCTTTGGCCGTGCCGCTTTTCGGCAAAGACAACCGGGTCATCGGCGCCATCGCCCTGGTGGGCACCTCGATCGATCTGGACGCGGATCAGCTCGACGAATATGCGCCGCTGTTCGTGGAGGCGGCTGCCAGCATCTCCAGCCGGATCGGTGCCACCTACCCGCAGCACATTCTCGACTACTGGGCTTCGAAACCGCCCCGCTAGCCTATTAGGTATGATCATCAAACGCGCAGGGGTTGAAGACACCGGAAAGATTCTCGAGCTGCAAAAACTCGCCTATAGGAGTGAACGTTCGATACAGAACAATAAACACGTGAGGGCTGAAATCAATCGATTGAGAAACGCTTCGGAAAATCAGCTTCGATCCTACGATCTGCAGCGATGCGAAAAACGCCTCCATTGGTACCGCTCCAATCGCCCGGATAAGCAATATCCCGGTGATGATTATATGCTCAAAGCGTACAGGGTGCTCATGGACCGTCTGCAAACAACCGAAGCCGATTGTCCGATTGTTCATCGAGACAATACGAAGCTGGTCTTCCGTTCCACGAATTTCTGTACGACTTTGGAGGCATGCATTATCCTCCAATTGGACACCAGACACGTATGTAGGCTGTACAATGAACTGTCAACCGACAGTCTGGTCAAGGAGATTCACCCCAAACTCAAGTTCACCCGCAACTATGAAAAGTTGCGGCCGTACTGCGAGTACTGTGAAGAGATGATCCTGGTTGAAGAGCGAACGGCACAAGGATGGACGCTACCTTGAGACGGGCGATCCCGGCCGATGCTCCGGCACTGGCCGTGATACACGTAGCCGCGTGGCACGCGGCGTATCGGGGGATCGTTCCTGATTCGTACCTCGAACAATTCACAGTCGAGGGTAGGACCAAGCGCTTCCGCGAATTTGTAAACGACAGCGCTGCAAAAACCTACGTAGCCGAGTTTGACGGCCGGATTGCGGGCTTTCTCACACTCGGCGCCTGCCGGGATTCAGATGTCAAGCGCAGCACAACCGGAGAGATCTGGGGCATCTACATCCTGCCGGAGGTCTGGCGGAGGGGTGTCGGAAGATTCCTCTGTGAACAAGGGCAGAACATGTTCGCCTCGATGAATTTCACGGCCGCTACACTCTGGGTGCTCGAAGCGAACCTTCCGGCAAGAGGCTTCTACGAAGCCATGGGATTCAAAGCCGACGGAGCAACCAAAGAGTTGATCCTCGGCATCCCCCTTACGGCGATCCGCTATCGAAAGCGCCTGAGATGATTCAGCCGGTGACGATCCGCTCCACGATTCTGCCGCTCTCTTTCTCCTTGAGGATCAGCTTGGTTTTGCCGTCCGGCATTGTCTCTTCCTTGATCAGGTAGTGCCGATCATCGTAGTCGGTTAAACCACCCTTCTCTTCGACACCTTCCCCACCGCGCCAGAGTTCCAGCTCTACCGGCTCCCACCGCTTCGAAGAAACCGACCGGTAGCAGGCGTCCATGATCGCGTTCACCACATATCCGTCGTAGAAGGTCTCCATCGGTTGCCTGCTCTGATCCAGGGCATCGAGCATGTCGGTGAACATATGGACATAACCTAGCTCCGCCACTTCATCACCGACGGGAAACAACCAGCCCTTGTCCCCCTCGGCTTTCTCCGCCACGTAGCCCTGCTGACCTACATTGGTGAACATCTCGAATCCGGTGCGCAGCCAGTGGTTGAGCCAGACCGTTCCTTCGGTGCCGGAAACCTCGTCCCGCAGATCCATGCCGCCGCGGAAACACCAGCTCGTCTCGAACTGGCCGACGGCCCCGCTTTCGTAGCGGATCAAGCCGATGGCGCTGTCCTCCACGTCGATTGGATGCACCTGGGTATCGGCCCAGCAAACCACCTCGAGGGGTCGAACGTCCTTTCCCACCAAAGCCCGGCTGATTTCGATGCAGTGGCAGCCCATGTCCACGATAGCTCCACCACCGGAGGATTCCTTGTCCCAGAACCAGGCACTGTGCGGCCCCGGATGGGTCTCTCGAGATCGAGTCCACAGCACTTTTCCGATGGCTCCCTTGCTCACCGAGTCGATAGTTTTCAACATCTTGGGCGTGTAGGTCAGGTCTTCGAGATAACCGTGAAACACTCCGGCGCTCTCGACGGCCCGCAGCATTTCAAGGGCATCAGCGGCGTTTGTAGCCAGGGGCTTCGTACACAGCACGGCCTTGCCCGCCTTGACGGTTTTGAGCACCGCCTCCTTGTGCAGCGCATTGGGAAGCCCGATCACTGCTACGTCGGTCTGCGGATCGTTGATCGCCTCATCCATGTCCGTTGTCCATTTATCCACGTCCCATGCAGCGGCTGCTTCTTTTGCCTTCTGCTCCGAGCGGGAGTACAGGACGTGGACCCTGTCCCGGCTTCGGTTTGCGTGCAGCGTCTGGGTGTAGAACATGCCGATCAACCCCGTCCCCAACATCGTTATCTTGTGCATACGATCACCTCCTGTTTGAATTTGTCTGAGCAATATCGCTTTGCGAACTGGGATTGTTTACATCTTTCGAGATCAACTCGGCTGTAACTATAGTACGATGCGGGCCTTTATAGCCAGCAAATTGCTCGAACGGGTTACAGACCGAATTCGTCTGCATGAGCATCTCTGAAACCTCAGAGCAAACTACGCGTATATATAGTTAACAACCAATCATAGGAGGGACATCGAATGAAAAAGATCGTGTTGATACTTTTTGTCCTGCTGATCACTGCCGCGATGACGGCCTCGGCAGGAGGTGATCAGTTTTGTCGCTTCAACCTCCGGGGGGGTCAAACCTGTCGGTCACTCTTGTCGCGAAGGGCGAAAAAGATCCGTTCCGCCGTGATCGGCAGATGGGTGATGCGCACGCCGATCGCATCCTTGACCGCATTGGCCGCCGCCGGTCCGGCCGCAGAAATGGCCGGCTCCCCGATCCCCTTGGCGCCGAAGGGTCCCTTGCCCGTTCCGGACTCCAGCACGATCGACTTGATGTCCGGCACGTCCTTGGAGGTCGGGATGATGTAGTCGTGGAAGTTCCAGGTCCAGGGCACGCCGTCGACCTCGAGGTAGTCCTCCATCAGGCCGAAGCCCAGCCCCTGAGCGACTCCGCCCTCCATCTGGCCCTCCACCCGGTTGACGTTGATCGCCTGGCCGATGTCGTAGGCCGTGGCCCACTTCAGTACCTTCACCTCCCCGGTTTCGACGTCCACCTCCACCTCCGCGGCCTGGGCGCCGAAGGTGAAGTCCGGGAACACCGGATCCTTGATCACGTCCGAGCTGATCGGCTCGGTGAAGGGAGCCCGGAAGGTGGCCAGGCTCTGGGGGATCTTGCCCTCGAAGTGGCACTGTTTGATCGCATCCACCAGGGGAATGCTCGTCTTGGGATCGTCGGCCACGACCACCCTGTGGTTTTTGAGATCCAGCTTGTCCGCGGCTACGCCCAGGATCTCCGCCGCCTTGTCCGTGATGATCCGCTTCACGTTTTCCGAGGCCAGCTTGGCGGCGTTGCCCGACATATACAGGGCCCGGGTGGCGGTCACGGTTCCGGACAGGGGGGTAACCTGAGAGTCCGTAGAGATCACGTGGATCTCGTCGACATTGAGGCCCAGCACCTCCGCGGCGATGGCCCGCACCGATTCGCGCTGCCCTCCCCCCAGATCCGGGATGCCGGTTCGCACCACGGCGCTGCCGTCCATCTCCAGGTTCACCCAGCAGTTGGAGGTGTCGTGGAGGTAGGTCATGCGTCCGTAGGACTGCCAGGCGCAGGCCAGGCCCCGCCCGACCTTCCTGGTCTTACCGCCCTTGCTTTTCGGTCCCAGGGCATCCACAGCAGCCCGGGCGCACTTCTCCAGCCAGACCTCGGAGGTGATCTCCTGATAGCTGGCGGTGACATCCCCCTTCTTGAGGAAGTTCCTGGCCCGCAGTTCGATGGGGTCCATGCCGAGTTCTGCGGCCAGATCGTCCATCTGGGCTTCGTAGGCAGCCACCACCTGCATCCCCCCAAAGCCGCGGAAGGCGCTGGTCATGATGTTGTTCGTCAGGACCGAGTCGGCATCCACCTTGACATTGGGGATCAAGTACGGTCCGGTGGAGTGCACCGTGGAATAGATCAGGACCCAGGGGCTCAGGTACACGTAGGCCCCGGCATCGGAGACGATCCGGGCTTCCAGGGCCACGAGTTTGCCGTCTTTGGTGGCACCGGTCTTGTACTTCAAGACATAGGGATGGCGCTTGTGTCGGGCATAACCCATCTCCTCCCGCGTAAAGGTGAGCTTCACCGGTCGGCCGGTCTTCCAGGCCATCAGGGCCAGAAACACCTCGACGGTCACGTCTTCCTTGCCGCCGAAGCCGCCTCCGATCAGCGTACCGATGACCCGCACCCGGCTCTCCGGCACACCCAGGACCGTGGCGATGTCCCGGTAGTGTTCGATGACCTGAGCGGCGTAGCGCACATTGATCACCCCCATATCGTCCACCCAGGCCACCCCGGATTCCGGCTCGATGTGGGCGTGCTCCTGCCGGGGGGTGCGGTAGGTGTTCTCCACGATCACCTCCGCCCGGGCAAATCCCTCCTCCACATCGCCTTTGCGCAGCTTCCAGGAGGCGATCACGTTGTTGTTGCCGTGGATCTTGGGGGCATCCGGCTTCATGGCCTCCAGGGGATCGAACACGGCTGGAAGCTCCTCGTACTCCACCTCGATCAGCTTTAGAGCATCCCGGGCGACGTCCAGGCTCTCCGCGGCCACCAGGGCGATGGCCTCACCCCAGTAGCGGACCCGCTGCCGGGCCAGCACCTGGTGTTTGGCCTCCAGAAGCCCCACCTCCGTGGTCTGCCCGACCACGTTCTTTACAGACTCGTTGTTGGGTACGTCCTCGGCGGTCAGCACGCAGACTACACCGGGCAGGCTACGTGCCTTGGAAACGTCGAGGGCTTTGATGCGGGCGGAAGCCTTGGTGGAGCGAAAAACCTTCCCGTATATCAATCCGGGCAGGGTGAAGTCCTCGGCAAAAACAACGTTTCCCAGGACCTTGTCCTTCTCATCCAGGCCGGCAATGCGGGTTCCGATTACGCTGTACTTGTTTTTCATCGGTACTCTCCTTTGGCAACCGCCTCTATGGCGTCCACGATCTTCTGATAACCCGTGCAGCGGCAGAGATTCCCCGAGATGGCCTCCCTGATCTCCTCACGGGTGGGCTTGGGGTTCGAATCCAGGAGCGCCTTGGCGCTCATCAGCATGCCCGGGGTACAGAAGCCGCACTGCAGCGCCTCGTAGTCCACGAAGGCCTGCTGCAGGGGGTGCATCTTGTCCCAGCTGCCCAGGGATTTCACCGTATAGACCCTGCTGCCGTCGGCTTGAAGGGCCAGGGTGATGCAGGAGAGGATGGCCCGGCCGTCCTTGATCACGGTACAGGCTCCGCAGTCGCCCTTGTCGCATCCCCGCTTGACCTCGGTGAAGTTGTTCTCCCGTAAAAAATCGAGCAGGGAGGTTTCCGCCTTGATCTTACCGCGGATCTCCCGGTCGTTGACCGTAATGCAGATATCGTACAACCCGTTGTCGTTGCGCTCGCTCATCTCACTCCTCCATTCCCAGGGCCTGGCGAACCGCCTTGGCCAACAGGCCGGCAGAGACCTGCTTCCGATATTCGGCGCTGCCCCGAACGTCGGTGATCGGACGCACCTCCTCCATCACGGTCTCGGAAAGCTCCGTTATCTTGTCCCAATCCAGGCTCTGTCCCTTGAAGGGGCTTTCAGTCTTGCGGGCTCGAATGGGGGTGGGAGCAACACCGCCCAGAGCGATGCGGATATCCCGGACTTTGTTCTTGTCCGCCACCAACCAGACGGCTACCGAGGCCACTGAGCAGGAGGTGCCCCGCCGCAGTCCCAGCTTGATGTGCCCGCCCCTGCCCTTCTCCGGAAGGGGGAAGCGCACCTTGAGAATGACTTCATCGTCTTTGAGCACGTTTTTCCCCGGAGCGGTGAAAAACTCCTCCAGGGGGATCACCCGCTGTTCCCTGGCGCTGGCTGCGACCACTTCAGCCTCCAGAACCAGCAGCGGTGGAATCGTGTCGCCGATGGGGGAGGAATCGGCGATATTCCCGGCCAGGGTGGCCATGTTTCGCACCAGGGGATTGGCGAACTTCTGCAGGACCTCCCGCAGGAAGGGCATCTTCTTCCTGATCAGGTCTGAGTTCATGATATCGGCGATCAGCTCCCCGGCTCCGATCTCCAGCAGTCCATCCCGGATCTCGATCCCCTTGATCGCCTCCAGAGATTTCACATCCACCAGGGCCCCCCCGGCAATCGATCCTTCGTTGATGTAGACCAGGACATTGGACCCTCCATCCAGAATCCTCGCCTTGCCGCCCTCTCTGGCTTTGAAGTCGAGAAGCTCCGCCAACGCGGTGGGTCGGAAAAAGGTAAACTTACCCACGTCTGTCCTCCTGACAAATATTCTTCGTAATCTAGCTGTGGTGTTTGAACCTGAAAAGTGTTTCATACTACCGTTCCGCGGAGTTTATGTCAAACATGATGTTCTCATTATATGGAATTTGATTCTTGATTATGATATTGACAGCTTCGTCTTCCCCGGGGCAGAATGAAAGGCGTAATCCATCCCCTGGAGGATCCACACCCATGAGAGATCAAAAATACAGATTTCTGGGAAAGGACTTTCCCCGCAAGGAGGGCCGCGCCCGGGTCACAGGCCGGGAGATCTACCCTTCAGACGTGGTGCTGCCGGGCATGCTGTACGGCAAGATCCTGAGAAGCCCCCATCCCCACGCCCGCATCAAGAGTATCGATTTCTCTGATGCCGAAAAGTTGGGCGCCGCCGTTCTGGGGCCCGATGACACCCCGAAGCAACCGTTCAACGTGCGCCAGGTCTCCGTGCCCCGGTCGACCTACAAGGACTGGCGGATCTTGAGCGATCACGTACGCCAGGTGGGCGACCCCTTCGCCGCGGTGGCAGCAGTTACCGAGGAGCTGGCCGAGAAAGCCGCCGAAGCGGTCCGGGTACAGTGGGAGATTCTGCCCGCCTACTTCGGCATAGAACAGGCAATGGCCGCGGAGGACAACCTGATCCACGACAAGGTCTACCTCCAGGACAGGGAGATCACGATCCAGAACAACATCGCCTGCACCCGGGAGGTGACCGAGGGGGATGTGGAAAAAGGTTTCGCCGAGGCGGATGTGATCGTGGAGAACGAGTTCATCACCCCTCGGGTCTACCACTGCCAGATGGAACCCCGCGGCTGCACCTGCCGTCCCGAACCCGACGGCGGTATCACGGTCTGGCCCTCCACCCAGGCCCTGCACAATACCCGTATCCTCCTCGGAAAGTTGTTCGATATTTCCCTGAACAAAGTCAATGTGATCCGCCTTACCGGAGGCGGGCACTTCGGCAGCGGTATCCATACCAATCCGGTTATCCTCATCACAGTAGCTCTAGCCCTGAAGGCGGGAAAACCGGTCAAGATCCTGCAGAGCCGGGAGGAGGATCTGTACGACCACTGCCGCTACCCGACCCGCTACACCCTCAAGATCGGGGCCAAGAAGGACGGCACTCTCACCGCCGGAGAGATGAAGGCCTGGGTGGATATCGGCAGCCACCATGTCCAGGCATTGGCCTTCCTGGGCGTGCTGGCCGGCTGGTGGCACTCCCTGTATCGACTCCCAAGCCTGCGCTACCAGGGGGTGGCGGTGTACACCAACAAGGCTCCGACCTGCGCCATGCAGGGCTACGGAGCGCCCCAGGTGACCTTCGGCGTGGAGACCACCATGAGCATGCTGGCGGAGCGGCTCGATCTGGACCCGATCGAGCTGCGTCTAAAGAACTACGTAGGCCTGGGGGAGATCTTCTGGGGCCAGGGGCCAACGGTCCGATCCCTGATCCACTCCGACGGCGTGAGAGAGCTTTTGTACACCGGGGCGGAGAAGATCGGCTGGGATCACCGCCTCGATCCCGCGATGAGGGAAGGACGCCTGCGGCGGGGCATCGGAATGGCCCGGGGGTTCCACACCTCCGGTACGGGAGCCCCGGTACCCGGGGAGGTAAAGGACTTCACCACGGTTCAGGTCAAGGTGAACGAGGACGGCTCCATCGACGTGCTTACCGCCCTGATGGATCACGGCGGCGGAACCCTGGACGCGGCGGCCAAGCTGGTCGCCGAGGAGTTCGGCGTACCCTTCGACAAGGTGGGCATCTCCCCGGCGGATACCCGTTCTACCGGCTACGACGTCTGTACCCACGCGACGCGGGGCGTGTACTGCGGTGCCGGGGCCGTGCTGGATGTAGCCCGGGATACGAAACGAATACTCCTGGAGTACGCCTCCCGGATCCTCAACGCACCGGTGGACTCCCTGAAAACCCGTCTCGACGAAACAAAAAACGAGGGGCTCATATACGTTGAGGGAATGCCGGAGAAGAACATCACCATCCGCGAGGTGGCCGAAACGGCCATGAACAATGACTGGGGCACGGCCATCTCGGCGCGGAGCGTGCGTAAGGTCAACTGCCCCCCCGCCTACACGACATTCTTCGTCGAGGTGGAGGTGAACATGGACACCGGCATGGTGCGGATCCTGCGGGTGGTTGCCGGAAGCGATGCCGGAACCGTGATCAATCCGGCCCTGGCCAAAGGCCAGCTTCAGGGCGGATTCTATCGGGGGGCCGGCATGGCTCTTTTGGAGGATACCGACTACGATCCGAAAACGGGGCTGCTGACCAACCGGGGACTGCTGACCGACTACAAGATGCTCGGAGCCGTGGATCTTCCCGATCCCGAAGCCTTCGAAATATTCTTCGCCCATACCTACGAGCCCACCGGCCCGATGGGAGCCAAGGGCATCGGGGAGGCGGCTCTGAATCCCGTTCCGGCAGCCGTGGCCGCGGCCATACACAACGCTACGGGCATCTGGTTCACCAAGCTGCCGATTACCCCTGAAGATATCCTCCGGGCTCTCGGCGGGCGGCAGGGGGAGAGCTCTCAAAGCGAACCGGGTAGCGCCGAATCGGGCGAAGAACCTCGGCCGGCTGTGACGCAGCGGGGATAAGGGAGAAGTAAAATGTCGAGTACCCGAGTCATCAGTTTGGATTTCGAATGCAGCACTCCCCGCAGCCTCGATGAGGCCCTGGAGGCCCTAAACGAAGAGGGAGCCCAGGTCCTGGCCGGGGGCACGGATCTGATCAACAACATCAAGACCAACGCGGTGGAACCCCGCCGTTTGGTGTACATCCTGGGAATTGCCGATTTGGATTATGTTACGGTCCAGGGCAACTCCCTCTCCATCGGGGCGGGAGCGCGCCTGGGCGATATCGAACACCACCGCCAGGTTGTCTCCCGATTTCCCGCCCTCTGCGAGGCGATCGATGTGATCGGGGGAACCCAAATCCGGAATATGGCCACCCTGGCGGGAAACATCTGCAACGCCTCGCCGGGAGCCGATACCCCGCCGATTCTGCTCGTCCTGGACGCGGAAGTGGAGATCTGCGGGGCCAACGACGCCTCGCCCGCGCAGCGCAATCGGTTGCCTCTGGGCGGTTTTTTCAGCGGCCCCAAAAAAACCGTGCTGAAACAGGGACAGATGGTGGCGAGCATGACCCTGCCCCTGCCCCCGGAACACTCGGGGGCTGCTTTTCGCAGATTGGCCAGGGTCAGCCTGGACATCGCCAAGATCAACTGTGCCGCCTACATCGAGCGGGAGGGCGATCGTATCCGGCTGGCCCGGATCGCCCTGGGCTCAGTGGCCCCGACCCCGGTCAGGGCGCCGACCATCGAGAGCGCTCTGGAGGGTCAGAAGTGCAGTGAACGGCTGCTTCGCCAGGCCTCCGAGCTGGTGGCCGAGGATATCGCGCCGATCGACGATGTCCGCTCGACCGCCGCATACCGCAGACAGATTGCCTCCCTGCTTGTTCGGGAAGCACTGCAGGAAGCATGGAAAAGATCGAGAGGCAAAAAATGAAGATCGCGATTACGCTCAAGGTGAACGGCAAGGACTACCCCCTGGAGGTGAAGCCCAACGAGATCCTGCTCAACGTGCTGCGGGATCGATTGGGGTTGATGGGCACCAAGTACGGCTGCGGCATCGGGGAGTGCGGCGCCTGCACGGTTCTGCTCGAAGGACGGGCGATTCTATCCTGCCAGACCCTGGCCTTCACGGCCGACGGAAAGCGGATCACGACCATCGAAGGGCTCGAGAAAAACGGATCCCTCGATCCCCTGCAGCAGGCCTTCATCGACGAGGGGGCCGTGCAATGCGGCTACTGCACCCCCGGCATGATACTGAGCGCCAAGGCCCTGCTGGACGTCAAACCCGATCCCACCAATGAGGAAATCAAGCAGGCCATCCGCGGTAATCTCTGCCGCTGCACTGGCTACACGAACATCGTTCGTGCTATAAGAACGGCTAGTGTGGCAATCAAGGATCAAGGAAGGAAAACTAAATGAGCTTTGAAGGACGCGACATTCTCAGCACCGAGGATCTTTCGAAGAGCGATCTCCTGGAGATCATGAAGGTAACCGCCAAGATGGAGCAGCTGGTACGGAAGGAGCACGTATCCGACCTGCTCGCCGACAAAGTGGTGGCGGTGATTTTCCTGGAGCCCTCCACCCGCACCCGCCTCTCCTTCGAGACCGCAGTGCGTCGTTTGGGGGCACGATCGATCACCGTGGCCGACGCCAAGAGTTCCTCCGCCGCCAAGGGAGAGAGCCTGGCCGACATGGCCCGCACTGTAGAGGGGTACGTGGACTGCATCGTGGTGCGCCAGCCCCAGACCGGCGGGGCCAAGATCATAGCCGATGCAGTGGAGATCCCGGTCTTGAACGGCGGCGATGGATCCGGTCAGCACCCCACCCAGGCCCTGCTGGATCTGTACACCATCCAGAAGGAGAAGGGCACCCTGGAGAATCTCACGGTCGGCATGGTCGGAGATCTCAAATACGGCCGGACCGTGCACTCCCTTTCCTACGCCCTGGCCCCCTTCAATCCTTCATACATATACTGCTCTCCGAAAGATCTGGCCATGCCGGGTGACCTCACCGCGGACGTGAAGAAGATGGGGATCCCGGTCAAGGAAACCGGGGACATCAGGGAAGCCCTGCAGTCGGACATCCTCTACATGACCCGCATCCAGCGGGAGCGTTTCGACGACCCGGCCGAATACGAGCGCCTGAAGGGCAGCTACGTGCTGAACCGGGACCTGGTTCAGAAGGGCAAGAAGGGCATCGTGATCATGCACCCCCTGCCCAGGGTTGACGAGATCACCACCGACGTGGATGATCTACCCAACGCAGCCTACTTCCGCCAGGCCCACAACGGGATGTACCTGCGCATGGCCCTGCTGGCCATGGTGCTGGGAAGGGCATAGGGTCCGCCGCCATTGCGGTCCGGTGCAGGGTCCAACCCCTGTGGAAAACGGCGGCAGACCGCGGTGCCAAATCTTCAAAACCCCTCAGGAGGAAACAACCGATGGCAAGAAGCAGAGCATCCATGGACCTGGTAACGATCCTGCAGATCGTAGTGGCGGCTTTTCTCATCACCCTGGGACTGATCGCCGTCATCCACTACGACACGGATCTAGCCCGATTGGGCCGGGGGATGAACAAACTATTCGGCCGGGCCTACGATCCCCTGAACCTGGTCGTGGCCATCGTCGAAATCGTGGCCGGGGTGATCGTTTTTGCCGGGGTTTTTTTCGCCGTTCAGAGCCGGTTGCTGTACGGGGCAACGCTGGTGATCTCCATCCTGTGGATCATCCAGATCATCTTGAGCTTCTTTGCCAGCAACTTCGCCGAACCGGATCTGGTGGTCTGGATCAACAGGCTGGCCGCGGATCTGATCGTGCTGCTCTCTCTCTGGCTGATCAACCGGAAGTACGCCTAGCCGGCAGGCCTGAACACCGATATTTCTTCAGTATTCCAGCGGCATCTTTTAATCAACAGAGCTCACCGTTTGGTAACATATTGTCCGGATGATATTCGCCTTTTTCCTCCATTTGATAACGAATACAATTCTTGTTGCTGACCAAGCAGTAGTTTTCTATCCAGTATCTCTCCAATTTACCTTGCTCGGTAAATTTTTTTATTGGACAACAGTAGTACCATTTACAGGGCGAAATTTCCCCCTTTCCCACTATAGCTTCCCAGCCTTTGATTCAAAAATGATCAAGACCAACTCTTCCCCTTGCCATCTGTTTGTTGATCACTTTGTCCGGATGTGTTTCCGCCGGCGCAGCCACCGAAGCTCCCGATACGGTGTGGTTCTACCGGCTCTTCAACGCCGATTACCTATTATCGAACCGGATGATATTTCCGGAAGCACGTCTTTGCACTGCCCATATAGAAATATCTTTGACCGCGTTTGCAGACAGCCCCGGCAGTCACTCACCGGGATGATCAAGGTGGCCTTGAAACCAAAAACCTATGCATACGGTAGGGCACCCACGCGCTCCGGTGGTATGGAGGGCATGAACGCCCTCAGGATCTAGCTTTCCTCTTTCTTATCCGCCGGTTCTCTTTTCTTCTTGTCTTCCTCGTCGACCTGTCCCTCTTTGATTCCCTGCTCGAACTCTTTCTTCGCCCTGCCCAGTGAGCGGGCGAATTTGGGAATCGCCGTGGCGCCGAAAAGAACCAGGACCACACCGACGATGATGACGATCTCCGTTGTTCCGATCATAGTTACCTCTCTCTACATACAAATATACACTATAAGCGGCTGCAGGGAACTAGGGTTGCTCTTCTTCCGCCCCGCTCTGCGTTTCTTCCTCGGGAGTCTGATTCTTATGATCCTCCTCTTCGATCTCTCTTTCTATTCTCCTCATGTACTGCACGGAGCTGTCCCGGATGTCCCGCAGCTGCCGCACTAGGCGGCCCAAACGGCGGAAGACCTTGGGAAGATCCTTCGGATTTATGAAGATGATGGCTACCAGGAAAATAACCAGGATTTCGACAAAACCAAGACCAAACACCGACTCTTCTCCCCTCCCGCCCTACGGCTGTCCCTTCCCGAAGTGGAAGATCCTGGCGATCAGAATGGTGAGGAAGAACAGCCCGACCAGGGGCAGGGCTATGCTGATCTGGGACACGAAATCCGGCGGCGTGACGATCGCCGCCAGTACAAAGATGCCGACCACGATGAAGCGGCTCGCCTTCAGCAGCGCCTTGCGGCTCAAGACGTTCATGATCATCAGGATCTCCAGGATGATCGGCAGCTGGAATACAACGACCGTGATCATGAGAAACTGGAAGATCACGAAGATGTTTTTCCCGTAGTTGAGCAGCAATCCCACGTCCTCGGGGATGAACCCGGAGCTGCTGAGGAATCCTATCGAAATAGGGATGACGTTGAAATAGCCGTAGTAGAAACTGAACACGATCAGGCAGAAGCTGACGATCAGAGAGATGAGAATGATCTTTTTTTCTTTCGCCGTAAGGCCCGGAAGTACGAACCTGATGATGTTGAACACGTGAACAGGAAGGGAGAACACGATCCCGGCCAGAATCGCCACTTTCAGGCGTACCAGGAATCCCTCGAAAATCGTGTTGATGAACAGGATCTCGTCTCGGACCGACAGGGCTTCGATCTCCCGGAAGGGTTGGAACAAAAAGGCCACTATATAGTCGAAGAAGATGTAGGAGACGATGGCCGCGCAGAGGATCGCGATCATCGAGACGATGATCCGTCTGCGCAACTCCCTGAGATGATCGATAAAGGACATCTCCCCCTGGGGGTTTGCTTGTATTTTCGTATTTTTCTTGTCAGATTTCACTCTGTAATTGCAGTTCCAGCCTCACCGGCCCAATGAACCCAGCCGATGTTCTTATCACGAGCGGAGTGAACCAGTCTCTCATCCGCTGTCCAAAGCTCGGAATCGGCATACTCCGCAACAGCCAGGTAGAATCCGTCGTAGGCCTTGGATTGTTCGAGCCGTTCTGCCCAACGGAACGCTGCCCTGCAATGCTCACCGGTCTCCTGGATGATATCGACATCCAGATCCAACAGATCGGACAGAGCCGTTGATCCTTCCTCTACCGATAGTATTCCGCCGTGAACGAGTTTTCGGATGGCTGATGTGCTCTCAGCGAGAAAGAGGCTCGGCGAGAGCAGCCGAACTCCCCTCCGGCGCCACCCACCGATCAACTTCAGCGTATCGAAGGGGGCCGCAGCAGGGACAACGGCCCAAACCGCGATGCTGGCATCAATCACCAGACTGGCGACCTGCTCCGACGATGCTTCCATTCCGTTCGGCTCTGTTTTCTTCGATAATTCTCGCGATATCCACGGCAAGGCGCCGACTATCCCGTTTGTCCAACACCGCCCTCTTGTGATCCCGTATTCGGTCGATCACTGCAAGATGGTGACGAAGTTGACTGTCCTGTTCCTCTTTCAGCCTGACCAGCCGATCGTTGATCATTTCACGCACTACGGAGGAGATACTCCGTCCCTGACGTTTGGCAAGTTCGCGTAGGGCTTGATGCTGCTGCGGGTCAAGCAGTATCTGGGCTCTGTACATTATCTGATGCAACCTCTTCCACGGTAAATATACACATACACATACACATGTGTCAATTACTATCTCGGTGTACTCAGGGTGCTGTTTCCCTTACAGCTCTCTGTAGGATGGATTCGACCTGCGCCTCTACCTCCGCGGGCAGCTGCTCCGGCTGATGGTTCTCGAGGATCCAGCGGACCTTTTCCCGCAGCACCTCCCGCAGGGGTTTGGCCCCCCTTCCGGCCCATACCGAATATTCCTCCCGGTTGATCACCTTCGGATACCAGACGTCCCTGAAGTGCCGGAGGGTGTGATCCTCCATCAGGAAGTGCCCGCCTGGACCCACCGTTTCGATCACTTCCAGGGCGAGCTGCTCGTCCCTCAAATCGATTCCCGCCATGATTCGTTTGAGATGGCCGATGATCTCGTCCCCCAGAACGATCAGCTCCCAGCTGCCCGTCATTCCCGTGTCCATGTAGCCCACGTCGTGGATGAGCGTGCTGCCGGCAAGGGTGGATTGAAACAAGGAGAGAGCTGCTTCGGCCCCCGCCTGTTCGTCGAGCAGCTTGGAATCGGTCAGCCCTCCATAGCTGTAGTTCGGCAATCCGTAAAACTCGCCCATGGCTCTTCCTGCCATCTCCCCGAGGAAGCTCTCAGGAGCGTTGTAGGGAGTGCTGCCGGCTCTCATGTCCATGGGGCCGCCGCCGGCATTAAATATCACCGGAGATCCCGGTCTTCGCAGCTGACTGATGACCAACCCGCTCAAGAACTCGGCATTGGACAGAGCCACTGCGCCCGCCAGGGTTGCCGGACCGGTAGCTCCCATCAAGGGATAGCTGGCGTAGCAGACAGGAATGCCCATGTCCGCACAGTACAGGACCGCCCGCAGGGGCTCGACATCGTGGGTCAACGGCGAGATCGGCTGGCGGAACAGGATAAACAGCGGATTGTCTCGTAAGCCCTGTTCGCCTCCCCGAACCGCGGCCGCCATATCGCAGATGTCGGCCAGGCCTTGGAGGGACCAGCAGGAACACATCAACGGTTTGGTGGTGTTTCGCAGCATGGCCGCGAAATCGTAGCGGTCGGTTACTTTGGGATCGATGCCCCGGGAAGCGGGATCCACCCCGGCGGTCATTCCCATGGGCATGACAAAATCAATGTTGGAAAGATAGTCGCAGATGCGGGCGGCCTTTTCGATATCCTCGTAGTCGGTCGGCCTCCGCTGCCCCGTGTCGATATCGTAGACGTACTGGATCGTGGGACCCGTGCCGTAGTAACTGTTGCCCGCTTTCAAGACCATGGCCGAATCACCGCGACGATTCCCGATGGATATGCTTCGGGGAGCCGCTTTCAAGGCTTCTTCAACCAGCCCCCGCGGGATGCATACGGTTGAAGCATTTCGCGCTTCGGCTCCCGCCTTCACCAGCAGGTCCACGGCTTCCGGGAGGTGGATCCTCACGCCGGCTGTTTCGAGCAACCTCAAAGATGCAAGATGAATACGTTCAGACTGTTCTGAAGACAGGAACTGAAGTCTTGGTCGACCGAAAAGATCCGAAGTGCTCATCCGGGATGTTCTCCTGATATCAGAGTTCCGACTGGAGTCCGGCAAGATCTTGAGCTGACAAATGGCAGAAGATCAAGTGGCCCGCGTGAAGCTCCCGCATCGGCGGCGGCTGGGTCTCGCAGACCTTCCCCCCGTCGGGCAGGGCGCCTCTACGCGGGCAGCGGGTGTGGAAACGGCAGCCGGTGGGCGGATTGAGGCTGCTGGGCACCTCCCCGCTGAGGCGGATGCGCCTCTCTTGAGCGTCGGGATCGGGGATCGGAACTGCCGAAAGGAGGGCTTCGGTGTAGGGATGATAGGGCAGGTTAAAGATCGATTCCGTTGGCCCGTATTCGGCGATTTGACCGAGGTACATGACGATGATGAAACCCGCAAAAAAGCGCACGACACTCAGGTCATGGGCGATGAACATGATGGTATTCCCGGTTTCCGCCTGGATGTCCTTGAGCAGATTGAGCACCGCCGCCTGGACCGAAACATCCAGAGCGGAGACCGGCTCGTCACAGATCATCAGCTCCGGTCTACTTGCCAGGGCTCGGGCAATTCCCACCCGCTGCTTCTCCCCGCCGCTCAATTGCCGGGGAAAACGGTTGTAATAGTTGGGATTCAACCGCACGGCCTGGAGCAGCCGGTCGACCTCGGATCTGACCCGGTTTCCGGCAACACTCCTGAATCGCTTCAAAGGCCTTGCGATCTGCCTGCCGACCACGAACGAGGGATTCAGGGTCGCATCCGGATTCTGGAATACCATCTGGATATCCTTAACCAGGTCCAGCGCGCGCCCGGCCAGCGGCTCGGAGAGGTCGAATTGCAGGAACTCCGCCCCGCCCCCGGAAATCTTCTCCAGCCCGATGATCCCTTTGGCAAGAGTACTCTTGCCGCAGCCGGATTCTCCCACAACTCCCAACGTTTCCCCCCGCATAATCTGAAGGGTGATGTCATCCACCGCCTTGATGAACTCTCTCTTGCCCAGCCCGATCAGGCTGAGGACGGACCTCGATTCCTGCTCGTAGTAGATCCGCAGGTGTTCCGCCTTCAGGATCGGCTCGTTTCCCGCAGTTCCCGCTTCGGCACGAACCGCCTCTTCGGCGCTCTGTTGAACCAGGGGCTGTACCTTCGTTTCACGTCCATACCAGCAGCGCACGTCGTGCCCGCTCGAAAACTCTTCGATTTCCGGATGTCCGGCGTAGCAGCGATCCTGAGCGTACTGGCAACGGGGTGTAAAAATGCAGGTGTCCTCCGGCCGCTCGGACAGCGAGGGTACGCGGCCCTTTATGTTGTACAGCCGGGACATCCGGCTGCTGGTCTCCAGCCGGGGAACACAGTGCAACAAACCCCGGGTATATGGATGAACCGGATTCGCGAAGATCTCCCGAACGGAACCTCTCTCCACGAACTCTCCGGCGTACATGACGTTCAGATGATCGCTCACCCGGGCGATGACTCCGAGGTTATGGGTGATGTAGATGATCCCTGTGTTGAACTCCTGCTTCAGCTCATCCACCAGATCAAGCACCACCGCTTCGACCGTCACATCTAGAGCCGTAGTTGGCTCATCCATGATCAGCAGGGCCGGGCGGTTGAGCATGGCCATGGCGATCACCACCCGTTGCTGCTGGCCGCCGGAGAGCTGGTGGGGATAGCGGTTCATCACGATATCGGGATCGGGCATGTACACTTGTTCGAGCATCTCGATGGATTGCTCCCAGGCGGAATCCTTGGAGATGCGCTGATGAACGATGAGCACCTCGATCAGCTGATCGCCGATGCGAAGAACCGGATTGAGGGCCTGCATGGGATCCTGGTACACCATGGAAATCCGGTTACCCCGAATCTCCCGCAGCTCCCGAAGCGGGCAGCCCACCAGCTCCCGTCCCTGGAACTCGATACTGCCGTCGGTAATGCGGCCGTTGGTTCCCAGGAAATTGACGACACCGAAGGCGATCGTGCTCTTCCCGCAGCCGGATTCGCCCACGATACCGACGGTTTCGCCCTGACGGACCCGAAACGAGACGTTGCTCACTGCCCGAATCTCTCCGACCGGTGTGTCGTAGGCGATATGTAGCCCCTCGACGTTCAGTACAAGAGAATCAGTTGACGGTGACAACCGTGTGCTCATAAACTCTCTATCTCCGCGAAGCTTTAACGGTAACGCATCGTCTCTTCCCGCAGCCCGTCGGCGAACAGGTTCAGCCCTACCACCAGCGTGCCTATGGCGATGGAGGGCCAGAGCGCCGCCCAGGGGCTGATGAAGATGAACTCCCTGCCCTTGGCGATCATGCTGCCCCAGTCGGGGGAGGGAGGGGGCAGACCCAGCCCCAGAAAGCCCAGGGTACCCATGGCGAAGATGGCATAGCCGACGCGCAGCATGGCATCAACGATCACCGGCCCCACGGCGTTCGGCAGGATCTCCACCACCATGATGTAGAGGCCGCTCTCCCCACGGGTTTCGGCGGCCCGCACATACTCCCGGGTCCGGATGTCCAGGGTCAGGCTGCGAACCAGGCGAGCCATACCGGGTACTCCCACCACCGCAATGGCGATGACCACGTTCACAGCCGAGGCGCCGATAGAGGAGAGGATCAGGAGGTAGAGGAGGATCAGGGGGATGGATATCATGGCGTCCAGGATCCGCATGATGATCTCATCGAGCCAGCCGCCCCTGTAGCCGCCGAGCAAACCCAGCAAGGTGCCGATCACCACGGCGGCCAATACGCCCCAGATGACCGTGCCTCCGGGGAGAGAAAAGCTCTCCGAGATCGGCAGGGCAACCAGCACGACCCGGGCGCCGTAGATCAACCTGGCCCACAGGTCCCTGCCCAGGTCATCGGTGCCCAGAGGATGTTTCCTGGTGGGCCCTTCGTTCACGAACTGCCAGTCCTGCTCGGTTGGGGTGTAGGGGGTGAGCAGCGGCGCGAACAGAGCAACGATCACCCAGAAAAGGACGATGAATATGCCGACCATGGCCGTCCGGGATGCGAATACCGGATGGATCGACGCCAGCCCTCGAAGTTTCCGGCGCTTTTGATGCTGCCTGAGCCGCTGTTCCTGCTGCTTCAGCCGCTGTTGCCCCTGCCGCGGCAGCAGTCGTCCGGTAACCTTCGGCTCGGCCCGCAGTCGCGGCTCAGGCATAGCGGATCCGGGGGTTCAGAAAGGTATAGACGATATCCGCGATCAACTGGGTTCCCACGGCGACCACCACCAGGAGCATGACGCTGGCCTCGATGGCGTTCACATCCTTGTACAGCGCCGATTCCAGAATGTACTTGCCCAGTCCGGGATAACCGAATACCGCTTCCACGATCACGATTCCCCCCAGCAGCCAGCTGATGTGAAGCATAATCACCGTGATCGGTGCCATGAGGGCATTGCGGACCGCGTGCTTGAGCACGATACGCCGATAGGGAAGTCCTTTCAGCAGGGCCGTTCGGATGTAGGGGGAACGCATGGTCTCCACCATGCTGGCCCGGGTGATCCGCATGATGTAACCCAGCTCCGCGAGGGTCAGGGTCAACAGAGGCAGAACCAGCATCTTCGGCCGCGTCCAGGGAGCCTGATCGCTGAAGATCGAGGCACCGGGAAGCCATTTCAACCAGATGGAGAAGATGAGAATGAGAAAAATGCCGGTCACGAACATGGGAATCACCGTAAACATCATCCCGGTGACCGAGAGCAGCCGATCCTGGAAGGAACCCTCCTTGAGTCCGGCGATGATTCCCAGCAGCAGGGAGATCGGCATGACCACGACGAAGGCCAGAAACGCCAGGACCAGGGAATTGCGCAGGCGCGAAAACAGGCTGGCCGATACCGGACGACCGGTTCGCAGGGATATGCCCGGATCCCCCCTGATGAATCCCCGCTGCAGGGGTATGAACTCCGTCGGTGCACCGGTGCTTTCGAACCAGCCGGTTCCGTAGATGAAGGTCCAGCTCGTTTCTCCCGAGCCTTTTTCCCACTTGACCGCGGTGTTGCTGTTGTTGACGCCCCAGAAGCTCTGCAGCCCCCCTTCATCGAACCGCCATCGCCGGTTGTCCGTGAACTCTCGGGTCGAACCGTCGGGATTCCGTACTTCGGCAATCAGGTCTTCCCCCCGCAGCTTCCAGCGGATCAGCTCTCCGTCCTCACTTTCCGCCCACCACTCCCGGTACCCCTCGTTTCCGACCACGGTTTTCAAGGGCAGCCCGATCTTGCTGCGGGCATGCCAGTCACTGCCGATGAACCAGTAGATGTAACGCAAATAGGCGGGTTTGTCCAAACCCACCTGGGCCATGAAAGAGGCTTCCTGCTCCGGCGTGACGAACGTTCCCAGAATGGTCCGGGCTACGTTTCCCGGGGCCGACTCGGTGAGCAGGAAAACCGCGACGGAAACGAAGAGCATGGTGATCAGGAGGAGAAGAAAGCGACGGATGATGAACTTAGCCATTGTTCAAGACCGGTTTGAAAACGTGAAAACAGTAGAGGGCACCCTGGTTCCCCACCAAAGCACTCCCTTGAGTCATCTGTCTGTGCGACTGTCTACGGGTCTGTTTCCTGGAAGCACTCGCAGCTTACGCCTCCAGCCAGCTGCCGTCGAAGTACCAGACATCGATCGGTGAGGACGGAACATCCCGGAATTTCCTGTTGTGGAGGGACCAGAAATTCTGCCAATAGGCGATGCCGATCGACCCCCGCTCCATCTGAATCGTCTCCAGCTTGCACATGATCTTCCGGCGCTCGTTCACGTCGTAGGTCCCGCTGGCCTGCTTGTACAGATCGTTGAACTCCGGATCCACCCAGCGGGTTTCGTTCCAGGCCACCGGCTTGCCCTCGGAATCGCTGACGTACGCCAGACCCAATACCATGGTGCCCAGCGGGCGGTGAGCCCACTGGGTGATGCCCAGATCGACCTCGGTCCACTGCTCCCAGTATTTGCTCGCCGGCATGGTGTCAATCGTGAGCCTGAAACCGGCAGCGGCGCAGTCTTCTTTGAGCACCTCGGCGGTCCGCACCGCATCGGACTGGTCGGCGATGACCGCGATCTTGATGTCCAAGCCGGTCGAATATCCGGCCTCCGTCAGGAGCCGCCTGGCCCCTTCCGGATCGTATTTGGGCACCGGCATTTCGCAGAAATCAGGATGAGCCGGGGATACATGGGTATCGTGACCCAACACGCCTTCCCCGAAGTGGGCCAGCTTCAGGATTTTCTCCCGGTTCTGACACTTCTTCAGGGCCGATCGCACCCGGTTGTCGTTGAAGGGCTCGATGTCCGAACGCATGCGTATGACTTTGACTCGGGCCGTGGGAAATCCTACCACCTCTATATTGGGATCTCCCTTCACGGCCTGGAAGATCGTTGCGGCGGGTGCCCCGTCGCTCATGTTCATGATGTGAATGTCTCCGGATTTCAATGCGGCGATCTGCGCCGGATACTCGGTTCCCATATCGATTAACTCGATGCCATCCACGTAGGGAAGCGGCTTGCCGTCGGCTCCCTTGATCCAGAAATCCTCACGCCTCCTCATCCGGGCAACCTCGCCCTCCCGGTAGAGCTCGAGGGTGAAGGGACCGGTTCCGTGGGGTGCCTTGAGGAAGTCCCCTTCGAAGGTCCGATGGTTCAAGACGAGGGCGGGAAACTGGAACAGGTGCTCCGGAACGGCGATCTCCGGGCGGGTCAGGTGGAGCCTGACCTGGTACTTGGAAACCTTCTCGATTCCGGTGGGCTCCAGATAACTTCCCACCAATCCCAGCATCGCAGAGCCGACATCCTTGTTCAGCCATTCGTTGTAGGTAAAAATCACATCGTCGGCTGTAAACTCATCCCCGTTGTTGAAGCTGACCCCCTCTTTGAGATTCAGATTCCAGATCCTCAAATCGTCGCTCACTTGCCAATTCTTGAGCAGATACGGGTGCGTGACGTTCTTCACGTCGGTGTAGGTCAGATAGGAAGCGATCTGCATATAGAACAGATCGTGGGCGTTCCAGGACAGCTGGGCCGGGTGCCCGACCTTCAATACGGCACAGGCTGCTTTTACCATTCCGCCCCTCCGGATTCCGGCTGCCGACGGGCTCACCGAAGGTTGCTGTTGTCCGCCGGCATATACCATCCTGCCGGCGGCCACGGCGGACATGCCGAGCAAAGCGGAGTATCTGATGAACTCCCGACGGCTGATTTTTCCCTTCTGGTATTCACTCTTCAGCTCGTGAACACCCGGGTGAACGCGTTCGCTTTCGTTCATCCTATAACCTCCTATTTTATTACGATTTCTGTATGAAATTGCATTATAACCGCGCGCGGTGTCAGGTGTCAATTTTATTGTTTACCAAATTGCTAACCCAATTCCTCATTATTTGATATATTGTTCTGAAGCTTTCATGAAGATACTTGCCGTATCCGATTTTATCGAGCCTCTTTCCAGCGATCTGTTAAAGGGCAGCATCTTTTCGGAGGTTCGGTTTATCGTTTCCTGCGGAGACCTTCCCCCTGATTACCTCTCGGCTCTCAGCAAGGCCTTCGGCGCTCCTCTGTACTACATCAGGGGCAACCATGATATTCGCTACGAAGCGAGCCCTCCGAAGAATTGTTTCAACATCCACGCCCAGGTGGTGTCCGTTGGGGAACGCACGATCCTCGGCCTGGAGGGTTCCCACTGGTACAATGGCAGACCTCTGCAGTACACGGAGGCACAAATGCGGCAGACGCTCCGCTTCCTGCGGCCACGGCTGCGCAGATACGGCCGTCTCGACATGATCGTTGCCCACGCTCCTCCCCGGCACATTCACGATTCTGAGGATCCCTGCCATCGGGGATTTCAGGTTTACAGGCGCCTGATCGACCGCTATCAGCCCAAATACTTCCTCCACGGCCACATCCATCGCCGCTTCGACGACCCCGCGCAGCGAATCACCCGGATCGGGCAAACCCGGGTAATCAACTGCTCGGGATACTATCTCTTCGAGTACGACAATGGGTAGCAGCTACGCCCGTAAAAACAGGCATACAACATCAGCAGCCGAGTCGGCGGCGATCAAACGCTTCCGGGATGAACAGCAGAGAGAGGGGGCGTACGAGTACAGGGACCGGGGCCAGCAGACCGTGAAGCTCTCCCAAATCGTGGGGAGCGTGAACCGCTACCTCGATTTCGACAGCCGCTTTCGCCTGAAGAAGGACAGGCCCCACGAGCGTCTGCACACCATCCGTGCCCTCATGGAACGGGGCAAGCCCCTGCCGCCGGTGGATCTGTTCAAGATCAAGGACGGCTACTTCGTTCTGGACGGGAATCACCGCATCAGTGTGGCCAAGGAGCGGGGATTCAAAGAGATCAACGCCCGGGTCATGGAGTTCCTTCCCTCCAGGGGAACGGCGGAGAACATCCTCTACCGGGACAAGACCGAGTTTCAGGATAAGACGGGATTGCGGAAATCCATCGACCTGACCGAGCCGGGCCAGTACCGCAACCTCCTGAGGCAGATCACGCAACACCGGCAGTTTCTGTCGGGGCAGGCCGGATCCGGGGTGCCCTTGAAAGAGGCGGCTGAGGACTGGTATAACACCATCTATCGTCCGCTGGCTGCAATAGTGGAAAAAGCGGGATTGTTGGATTCTTTTCCGGGACGTACCGCCTCGGATCTTTACGCCTATATATCGGTACACCAGTGGGAACGCAGCCATCCCCGATCCTTCGGCTCCCTGATCGACAGGAGCATTACCCGCAGCATGGAGGAGTTTCGTCAAAACATGAAAAACACCAAAGAGAAAGACTACCCGGAGATGCTCCGGGAGATCACCGTGTTCGTGCTGATCAATATCACCGCCAAGAAGGAGTCTCAGATCCTCGACCGGATATTCGTCCTGGACGAGGTGAAGGAGGTGCATTCGGTTCACGGCAGCATCGACGTCATCGCCAAACTCGTCCTCACCCGGGATCTGGTGTCTTCGGACGCGGAGGTGATCAGCCGCTACGTCCAGCAGAATATCCGCCACATTCCCGGCGTGTTGAGCACCCAGACCTTGATTCCCGGCATCTCGAAGATCAAGGAGAGTTGAAATGCCCCCGGTGATCGACAAGGACCTGTGCAATTACTGCGGCATATGCTACAACATCTGCCCTCAGGATGTATTTATCTTCGATAAAAAGCAAAAACAGGTTCCCGCAATCGCCTACCCGCAGGAGTGCTGGTACTGCGGTGCCTGCGTGGTCGACTGTCCCCGCGGGGCTGTTTCCCTCAACCTTCCCCTGCCGCTTCACATCGTGCCCTCCCCGGCTCTGTACGGTCCTCCGGGTCCGGAGGACAGTGAAGCGCTCAAGCGGGCTGCTGATTTTTCCCGCTCTATCGAACGGAACTCCAGCAAAGACGGCACAGGCAGTGGCAACAACTCCGGCCAGGCGGAGGACGGGCTATGAAAAACGTAGAGATTCAAGAGCACAGCTGCGACATCTGCGTGGCGGGCGGAGGGCTGGCCGGATGCATGGCCGCAATCCGGGCCGCGGAGCTGAACGACAACGTAATTTTGGTGGACAAATCCAACCCGGAGCGCTCCGGATGCGCCGGCACCGGGCTGGACCACATCTGGGGCTACTTCCCCCAGGTCCAGGAACAGGAAGGGATGAGCCTGGAGCAGATGGTCGAGGATCATGTCGAGAACGTGGCCCAGGGCCTGGTGAACAGGCGGATGCTGCACTACATCGCCGCCACCAGCTACGACCGGATTCTGGACCTGGAGCGCTTCGGAGCCAGGATCCGTTTCGACGACTCCACCCTGCCGGGCAAGCTGCGTCTTCAGTACCAGATGCACGCCTGCCGCAACACCCTCCATTTCGAGGGCCGGGATATCAAGCGCATCCTGACCAGGGCCGTGCGCAAGGCGGGGGCCCGCATTCTCGACAGGGTGATGGTCACGGAACTGCTCACGGAAAACGGAGAGATCGCCGGAGCCGTGGGCTACGGAACCCGGGACGGGAAGATCCATCGGATCCTGGCCAAGGCGGTGATCATGACCACCGGAAGGGTCAACCGCCTGTACAAGCCCTTCCCCGGCCTTACCTTCGCCATCCGCATGCCTCCGGCCCTGACCGGAGACGGCAAGGCGGCCATGTTCCGGGCCGGGGTCGAGCTGATCAACATGGAGTTCCTCTCCGTTCCCGGCCGCTGGTCCTCGAGGAACCTCATCCGGGGAGGCGGACTGCCCACCGGCTCCTATCAGCCCCCCGGAGTCGGAGTGAATGCCCTGGGCGAGGTGATCCGCCGGCGCAACCACGACGTGGGCAGCAAGACCGTGTACGGCACGGCCAAGACCTTTGCCACGGGCAAGAGCTTCCAGGGCGAGCTGGAGGCGGGGCGGGGACCGATCTACGCCGACATGTCCTGGGGCAGCGAGGAGGACCAGCGCTACATGCTCTGGGCCGTCGAGAACGAGGGCCTGGGGCCGGGCTTCCTCCATATCATGGAACGCTACGCTCTGGATTTCCGCAAGCACAAGATCGAGCTGTGGCCCATCGAACCGGAACACTCCGCAGCCGCAGCGGGCGGGCCGATGGTCGACGAAACATGTGAGACCACCCTGCCTGGTCTGTACGCGGCCGGAGACGAGGCGGGCGGTATTCCCGGGAGCGTGGCCCCCGGAGCCTTCACAATGGGGTATCTGGCTGCGGAGTCGGCGGCCAAAAGGGCTGCCGGAGCCGGGGCGGCGGCCGACGGCAAGGGAGAGGAAGAACTGGTCGCCTTCTGCAATGAAATCCTGAATCGTTCGGGCGGGGATCCCTGGGAGGACGCGCAAGCGACGATCCACAACCACATGAGCGATTACAATATTCATCTCCGTTCGGAGACCATGGCCCGGCGCGGGCTGGAGTGCCTCGAATACCTGGAAAACACCATGCGTTTAACCGCGGCCAACTCCCATGAGCTGACCCACTGTCTGGAGATGCGCAACTTGATCGAATGCGGCAAGATCATCCTCCGCTCCACGATCGAGCGCAGGGAAAGCCGGGGCAAGATCTTTCAGCGCAGGGATTATCCGCAGCAGGACGACGCCAACTGGTTCTGTTTCCTCGGCCAGAAGCTGGAGAACGGTCGGCTGCGGTTTCAGAAGCACAAACCCTGAGAATGCCCATCCACACCGGCGCGATCCAAAACCCCGTTCACCCCGGAAGGAGATCGAGATGAAGAACGATTTTTTTGTCCGTGCGCAGCCGCGGGTGACACTCCTGGAAGAGGCCCAGAAGGAGGAGATCCACCGCTCCAGCCTCCGTCTTCTGCAGCGAAACGGGGTCATCGTGCACGAGGAGCAGGCCCTGGGACTGCTAGAAGAGGCGGGCTGCAGCGTGGAGGATCAGCGGGTGTTCATCCCCGAGCGGGTGGTGCGCCGGGCACTCGGAACCGTACCGCAGAATATCGAAATCTACGATCGAACGGGGACGCCGGCCATGTCCCTGGAAGAGCGGAAGGCCCATTTCGGGACCGGCTCGGACACGCCGAACGTCATCGACTTCCAGACCGGCAAACGGCGTCCCGCCGTGCT
>Ga0315554_1000279_pt1 | contig 29820 bp, 29 predicted proteins | sample SalMarSW160370MG_FD_202114 | JGI IMG/M metagenome (GOLD analysis project Ga0315554, IMG submission 202114) | Salt marsh sediment microbial communities from the Plum Island Ecosystem LTER, Massachusetts, United States - Salt Marsh Sediment SW1603-70 ...
ATCGGTGTCTCCTCGCTCCCGGAAGCGTCCCGGGACGATGAGCACCGTAGCTCACCTCCCTCTTCGAGTACTTTTCTTACGTGAGGCAACGATCCCGTTTCGAGTACTTTTTTGGTGAGGCAATGCGACTACTTGTCTTCCGCCCTCCGCCACGGTAGAGTGGTGGCCGCAGAGCAAGTGTGAAGGCTGTGTTGGTGGCTATTCGCAGGCGGGGTTCTGAGCTGACTTCTTAAGGGTCTTCTCGGGCAGAGCGCCCCGCCTGCACTTCGTTGCCGGAATCCGATCGCGGTGCTCACCCGGCCGACTATCGATAGGACGGAGTGTCGGCCACCAGTTCGGCGCGGCCTTATGGAGATCATCCCCGTCGGCCGGATCCCGGTTTCTTCGACCGAGTACCGCGCCGGCTGGCTGAAACGCCCGGCGGCGGATAAGGTACCCGGGGAAGGGGTTGAGGCTCCATGGCGCGGCACCGAAGCAACCTCGTCTGGATCGACCTCGAAACCACCGGCCTGAGCGTCGGGAATCGGGCGATCCTTGAAATCGCAAGCGTCGTCACCGACAAGGACCTGAGCGTCGTCGGTGAGGGCCCGGTGCTGGTGATCCACCAGCCGGACGACGTTCTGGAGCGGATCGACCCGTGGTGCGAGCAGCAGCACGGGTTCTCCGGCCTTCTCGAGGCGTCCCGCGCCTCCGACGTCTCGCTTCACGACGCGGAGCAGCAGACGCTCACGTTCATCCGCAAGCACACCCATCGGGGCGTGGCCCCGCTCTGCGGCAACTCGATCCTGCTCGACCGTCGGTTCCTGATGAGATACATGCCGGAGCTGAACACCCATCTGAGCCACCGGAACATCGACGTCAGTGCGATCAACGAGTTGGCCGCTCGGTGGTTCCCCGGTGCGGTCGCCATTCTGGACAAAGGTGTACAGCACCGCGCGGAGGACGACATCCGGGAGTCGATCGAGGAACTGAGGCTGTATCGCAGGTTGATCTTCAAGGATTGACGGCGGGCGCGTTGGCGTCCGACGGGCGCAGGCGGTCGGTGAGGGGGTCGTCCGCGTGCTGAACCGTGCTCCTCACGCGGTGTTTTACTGCTTCCCTCGCAGCGAGCGCCGCGACCATCCGGTCACGTTCGATGCGTCGGACTCCTGCGATCCGGACGGGAGCATCGTGGAATACGTCTGGGACTTCGGGGATGGGACGACAGCGCGCGGGGTGCGGGTCGAACGCGTCTTCGCGCAGCGCCTCGAATACCGGGTGACGCTGACGGTCGTCGATGACGACGGCACCGAGAACCGATCCGTGCGCACGGTGATCGTTGCCGGATGCGACACGTGCGGATGAGGCCCCCCGGCGCTTAGGAGGACGCTGCGTCGGGCGCCGACGAAGGCCCTTCCTCGGGCCACTCCGGGGCCCGCTGGAGGCAGAATCCGCGCGCCACGGCGATCGCCTTCGAGATCTCATCGGGGTTGATCACGACGCGCCCCGTCGCTCGCTGGAGCCAGCTGCAGTTCTCGACGGCGCGGCTGGCGTGCTCGTCGCCGGCCGAGATCGCGCGGAGGACGGCCATTCCGTCCCGTAAGGAGACGCGCTCGATGTTGATCTTCTCCGCCCAGAGGAGGAGGAGCGTCATCGCGAGGACGGCGTTGCTGACCGCATTCCTCCCACGTTCGGGTGTTTGGCGCTTGAACGCCTCCCAATGATGACGATTGAGGAACAGGTAGGGGGACATCGTCCTCGGATGGCAGGCGGCCAGGACGTCCTTGACCTCGACGCCCAACTCCGCGGCGAAGGCTCGAATCGCTACGCGCTCCTCTTCGGGGACCCATTCCGATAACTCTTCGTCCGCGCTTCTTAAGGTGGTCCCGCTGAGCCCGGTCTGAATCGCCTCGAACGCTGCCTTCCAGATCTCCGGATCCTCGGATTCGGCCACGGTGACGTCATCCGCCTTGAGAATCAATTTAAGTCGAGCTTTGATCACCATAGTCTCTCCTCCTGGTCTCGTGGTGCTCCTTAGTATTCTACCTCGCAAAGCCTTCTTGTCAAGCGATTTCTTACCAAGCTTCGAATCCAATGTCTCAATTATTTGGTTGACAAAGTCCGCCATATTCATATACTGAGGCTATCCATATCCACCAATATGCGGGCATCGGCCCGAGGAGGTCAGGAGATGTTGACGATCACGCTGGGAAGCGTCGTGGTGCAGGATCCATCGTGGGGAGGGGTGGGCATCCTACCCGTTCCGAGGACCGCGCAAAGTCGGTCGCGCCGCCCCCGCTATCGGGGTCCCCGCGAGGCGAAGGTCCCGGGGGACGGAACAGCGATCTCCGTCCTTTCGGTCCGGTGCTTCGGGTTGGTCGAGATCACGCACACCCGAAGAGTCGTCTGAGCGTGACGGATCGGGGTTGCCGCGCGGAGCGCTTCGCCTCGCACGGCTTAAGTACGCCCTCGCGGTGGCTACGATAGCTTGTCGAGCGCGCGTCACGAGGCGGTCCCCTGTAAGCGCGGAGGTCTCGGTCGATCAGGGCGGCCGATCTCTCCTCGTCCGTCGCATGGGATCCGACCGAGGTCGCTTCGACAAGCTGACACTGGAGGGCGCGTCGCGGGCGTTCTCGCTCGACTTCTATCGGACGGACGTCGAGACCGCCATCCCGCTTCCATCCCTCCTCACCGGCGAGGAGATCGAGGCCGAGGCCCGACTGACTCCGACCGGAACGCAGCTCTCGTTCGTGCCCGAACTCGACGCGCTCGTATCCTATGAGGGATCCTCGGCTTCGGTCGAGCTCTTCAGTGAGATCATCGCGCCCCTGCCCGCTCGGCACGGGCCTGGCGCTCACCGTCCGGCCTGGGACGTCGTGGGATCTCTCGGCGACCGCGTCCCTTGAGGCCGCCGCGATCGCCGAAATCGCGCTCGGTCTCGATGTCGACTGGTGAGTCGTCCATCGACCGATCGAGGGGGTTCCACCGTCCGGCTTGGTGTGCGTCCGCCTCGTCCGCGCCCTTGCATTCGGCCATGCTGTCCGGGTACACTGCGCATGTTGTTGGTAGTTTTGCAGTCGGTTTCTTGGAGTCCAGGTTACTGTGGTCCAGTGAGAACGCTCTGCTTCGCTAAAGCTCCCAACATGGAGGAGGATTGGTAGGAATGTCCGATCGTGAGACCGGTACCGTGAAGTGGTTCAACGACAGCAAGGGCTTCGGCTTCATCGAGCGCGAAGGCGGAGAAGACGTGTTCGTGCACTTCAGCTCCATTCGCGGCGAGGGGTTCAAGACCCTGAGCGATGGGCAGAAGGTCGAGTTCACACTGGGACAGGGCCAGAAGGGCCCCCAGGCTCTCGACGTCGAGGTCATCTACTAGAGCACAAGGTTCGATGTTCATGCGGCGCACGGGGATCCGTGCGCCGCTTTTCGTTTGGCGGACCCGTCGTTTCCCTGCACCGGTTCGTTCCGCTTCGCAGAGCCGCCCTTCAGGCCGGGTTGAGGTCGCGCAGCGAAGCGGCCCACGCCCGTTGGACATTGAGTCGGCGGTCCCGATTGGCGGCCTCGCGATCGAGTGGTATGCTGGCGGGCCTTGCGCCGTGTCGACGACGCGGCGAGCGCCGGTGGAGGAGGAGTCCGCGATGATCGAAGCCGCGATTCTCGATTTCGATGGATTGATCCTCGATACCGAGACGCCGTTTCATCGCTCGTGGGAGGAGATCTATCGGGAACACGGCCTGTCGGTGTCGCCGGCCGCGTGGGCGGGCCTGCTCGGGTCGTCGGCCGATCCGGCGGAGGCCTACGAGTTGCTCGAGCGGCACCTCGGTCGTGCGATCGATCGTGCCGCCATTCGAGATCGAAGGACGGCGCGTGAGTTCGAGCTGCTGAAACGCGCATCGGCCTTGCCTGGCGTCTGCGAGCTGATCGAGGACGCAGTGACGCGGGGCGTCCGACTGGCGATCGCTTCCAGTTCCGAGCGCGAGTGGGTCGTCGGCCACCTGGCGGCGATCGGCCTCCTCGAACCCTTCGAGGTGATCGCCTGCGCCGAGGACGTCGCGGCGACGAAACCGGCTCCGGACCTCTATGAGACGGCCCTCCGATCGCTGGGGATCCCTCCCGAACGAGCGATCGTGTTCGAGGACTCCGTTCACGGCGTTGCGGCGGCCAAGGCGGCGGGCCTCTTCTGCGTCGCCGTCCCGAACCAAGTCACAAGGCATCTTGCATTCCCGGCGGCCGACCTGATCGTCGAGACGCTCGCCGGACACTCGCTCAGCGAGTTCATCGAGGCCGCCGACGCCTACTACCGCTCGCCTTCGAGTCGATCGCGAGCGGAAGGGGAATCGGACCGTGACGGCCGCCGGTTGACAGGCCGGACGGGCTCGTTCTAGGATGGCCGTCATCTCGACGGTGGAGGGGGACGTCATGGCTCCAGACAGAGTGGTCTCGCTGGTGCTTCTCGCAGCGGTGGCCGTCGGATTCGGCGGTTGGGCGACGGAAGGTCTCTCCGGGTCGGTCGGTGCAGAGGCGACGTTCTTGCCGGGGTTTGCGACCGGCGTCTGGCTCGATCTCGGCTGGGACATCGACGGATGGAGCGTCGGAAGCACGACCTGGATCACCGTCCTTCCCGGGTTCACGACGACCGAGACGGTGACCGCCGGCTACACGTTCGGCCCGGTCGACCTCGGCGGGAGCGCGACGATCGGCATCTACCCGCTCGACTTCGCCGGCCTCGACGTCTACGCGGACGTCGGGCTCTTCGACGTCGATCGGGACGGGTTCGCGGTTTCGGCCGACGCGAGTCTCTACTCCGGGATCTATCCGGCGTTCGACACCACGCTCTCGCTCGACGTCGACGCGTCCTACGGGGTCTTCTCGCTGGGGGCGGACCTCGATCTCGGCATCCCGGGATTCGGGTTGAGCGTTCTGCTGAGCGGGGAGGTCCGCGTCCTCGACCTGGTTCTGGAGGACGGGGGTCTGACGGCCGACCTCGGGGCGTCGGCGTTCGTCGTCCCGGCCGGCGACGCGCGGCTCTGGTTCAACATGGAGCTCGGCCTGGGAGCCTTCACGGTCACGTCGGAGACCGACTTCACCCTGGCCCCGTTCGGGTTGGCGGAGCAGCGGATCGAGATCGACATCGCGTTCGACGGGTTTTCGGCCTACGCTTGGGGGAGCTTCACCGGAGACGGGGACCTATCCGCCGGAATCGGCGGCGCCTACGACTTCCCGTAGTCCGGACCGGAGGCCGATCGGCCTCCGACCGCGCCCGGGCGGTGTCTCACCCGCGGCAGGATGGCGCGGGTGCCGTCGACGCTACGCACGATCTCGAACTCCATCGCGTAGGCGGCGTGCAGGCTCTCCTCGGTGATCGCGGTCGCCGGCGCGCCGCGGATGAGCGACGCCCCGTCGACGAGGAATACGACGTCGTCGGCGTAGAGCAGAGCGTTGTTCGGGTGGTGCGAGGTGACGACGAACGAGAACCCGTCGTCGGCGAGCTGGCGGACGACGTTGAAGACGGCGTGCTGGTGATGCGGATCGAGATGGGCCGCCGGCTCGTCCATCAGCAGGCACCCGGCCCCCTGAGCGAGGCCCCGCGCGATCAGGACGAGCTGCCGCTCCCCGCCGCTGATCCCGGTGTATGGACGATCTTGCAAGCCGGTGACGCCGACGGCGTCGAGCGCGCGAGCGACGGCGCACCGGTCCTCCCTTCCCGGGCGTTCGAACAGGCCGAGATGGGGAGCGCGGCCCATCAGGACGGCCTGCCCGACGGTGTAGGAGAAGACCGGCTCGTGTGACTGCGGGACGACGCCGATCCGGCGGGCGCGGTCGCGGGCGCTCAGGTCCGTCAGACGAATCCCGTCGACGGTGACCCGGCCGGATTGCGGCGTCCGAACCCCACTCAGACAGTCGAGGAGCGTCGTCTTCCCCGATCCGTTCGCACCGAGGACGAAGAGGGTCCGGCGTTCGTCGACGGCGAGGGAGACGTCGCGGAGGACCTCGGTTCCGGGGCGGTAGGCGTAGTGGATCCGATCGGCGGCGAGCCTCATCGTGCTTCACCCCTCGCCCGGAGGAATCGCAACAGCAGCAGGAAGAAGGCCGGGACGCCGATCAGTCCGGTAAGGATCCCGAGGGGGATCTCGCTCGGGAGCGCCGTCCGTGCGATCGTGTCGAGGATCAGGAGCGTCGCCGCGCCGATCGCGGCCGCGGCGGGGATCAGCGCCTTATGATCCGGACCGACCCACGCCCGAGCGACGTGCGGGACGACGAGCCCGATCCACCCGATCATCCCCCCGACCGCCACCGACGCGGCGACCATCACCGTCCCAACGAGGATCACGACGGACCGGAGCGGGCGAATCCGCACGCCGAGCGCCGTCGCCTCGGCGTCGGAGAGGGTCAGGAGGTTCAGCCGCCACCGGACGAGGACGAAGAACGCGAAGCCGAGCCCGGTGACGATCAGGAGGGGGGGCAGGACCGACCATCGGCTTCCGCTCAATCCGCCGAGGAGCCAGTACGTGATCGCCGGAAGCTTGCTCAGCGGATCGGCGACGTACTTGATCAGGCCGAGAAGGGCGTTGAACAGGGCGCTGACGAGGATCCCGCCGATGACGATCACGAGCGTCGAGGCCCCGAACCGCCAGCCGACCAGCGTCACGAGGCCCACGGCGACGAGCGCGAACGCGAACGCCGATCCCTGGACCGCGGCCGCGCCGGCGGAGAAGAGGAGGGCGAGCGACGCGCCGAACGCAGCGCCGGAACTGACCCCGAGGATTCGCGAATCGACGAGCGGGTTGCGAAACAACCCCTGAAACGCGGTCCCGCAGACGGCGAGATTCGCTCCGATGCAGGCGGCGGCGAACGCCCGCGGCAGGCGGACACGGAGGATCAGCGAGCGGAGCACCCCCGAGACCCCGTCGAGCCCGAAAAGCGCCCGGAAGGCCTCGTCCGGGCGCACGCCGTACCGTCCGATCAGAAGGGCGGTCAGGAAGAGAATCGGCGGGGCGAGGACCAGGATCCAGGCCGTCCGCCGGTGCGGTTCGCTCATCGGCCCGTCAGGGACTCCAGCTCGGCGTCGGTCAGGTCATAGCCGTAGTAGAGGGTGTAGAAGCGGTCGACCTCGGCCGCGAGGTCGAGCCGGATAAGATCCGGGTAGAACAGGCTCGCCATCCAGGCGACGCCGAGGAGGGATTCGGGGACCGGCGTGTCCATCGGGGCGATCACCCGAGGCATCCGGTACACGCGCCCGTCCCGCACGGCTCGGATCGCCGCCCAATCGGGGTTCACGAGGACGTCCGCCGGCTGAACCGGACCGTAAGGGGGGATCAGGATCACGTCGGGGTCCCACAGGAGGATCTGCTCGAGGCTGACCTCATTCCAATAGCCGGCCAGTTCCCGCGTCACCGAGACACCGCCGGCCGCCTCGATCAGGTACGTCTGGTACATCTGTCCGCTGGCGACCTGGAGGGGGTCGGTCCCGAGGAAGAGGACGCGGACCCGTTCTTCCGGGGCGAGGCCCTCCAGGTCCGACGCCACGGCGGAGAAGATCCGGTTGTAGTCCTCGAGGAAGGCGTTTGCCCGCTCGAGCGCCGCGGGGCCGAGGACCCGGCCGGTGAGCAGGACAGCCTCCTTCAGTGCCTCGGGAGTCTCGACGAGGTACTGGATGACCGGGACGCCGAGTTCGGTCATCTGATCGGCGAACGCGCCGTGCCGCGACCCGTCGACGAGGATCAGCTGCGCGTCCCGGGCGACCATCTCCTCCACGTTCGGATCGCCGAACGCGAGGATCTCTCCCAGCCGCGGCTCGAGTCGGAACATCGCCTCCGACGCGTTGGCGATCCCTTTTACGCCGATGTACCACGCCATCACCAAGCGCTCGGAAGCCCCGAGCGTGTAGACGTAAAACGTTCCCGCCCCGTAGACGCTGACCAGACGCTCGACCGGTTGGGGAACCCGCACCGTCGCCCCGGTCTGATCGACGATCTCGATCGCGTCCTTGGCCACGACTCCCCCCGCCAGCGCGGCGACGAGGGTCGCACAGATCAACCAACGCATCGGCCTTCTCATCCGCTCTCCTTTCCCGCGAGAAGCCCTCGCTTGTTCTCCTCCAGCCATCGGATCGTGCCCTCCACCCGGTTTCGACGGTACGAAGCGGCCAGCGCGCCGAGGACGATGTCGTCGGTCTCGAGGCGCGATCGCTTCCTCAGGTATCCGTGCAGCTCCCGCAGGGCCGCGATCTGTCCCTCGACGAGTCCGTCGAGCCGATCCGGCGCGAGTCGACGGAGGAAGTAAACCTTCGCCAGGAACTCGACGCGGATCTGCCGCGCGTGGCGGACCGGCGACGTCGCCCAATCCCAGAACGCGGCCCGCCCCGCTTTCGTCGCCCGATAGACGGTGCGCGCCGGCCCGACAGGACCGGCCTCGACGGCGGACTCTACGCATCCCTGTTCCTCCAAGCGGTGTAGGACCTGGTACAGCTGACTCGAGGCGATCCGCCAGAACGTACCCAACCCCGCGGCCAGTCGTTCGCGAAGCTCGTACCCGTGCATCGAAGCCTCGACGAGGAAGCCGAGGACGGCGAACTCGACGGCCAGGCCTCGCGATCGACGGGTATATTCCATAATGGAATAGTCTACTCGGAGTCAACCCGTGAGACCAGCGTCGTCCGGCCGATTGCCGAGCTGGGACCTCGGATCACGCGGACAAGTCGACGATCCGCACGTCGACCTTGGTGCCGAGCTCGAGGAACGCGAACGTCGATCGGCCGTGGGTCGGAGCGACGGCGCCCGGATTGATGAACAGGCGATCGTCCCAACGCGTGACGACCGGCGCGTGGAAGTGGCCGAAGACGATGATGTCGGCGTCGGGCAGCTGCTCGGTCATCGCTCGGTAGAAGAGGTCCATCTCCGACGCCGCGTAGCCGAGGCCGATGTACCGGTTCTGCAGCGCGTGGCGCTGATGTCCGTGCTTCAGCCCGAGCGATCGGTCGCCGAAGCGGACGATCAATCGGTCGGGCAGGACGCGTGCGACCTCGGGCGGATCCATGTTCCCGGCGACGGCGGTCGTCGGCGCGATCCGGCGCAACGTCTCGACGACGCCCAAGCTGACGAGGTCGCCGGCATGCAGAATGGCGTCGACCCCCTCGAGGCCCACGAGGAGCTCTTCCGGTAGGCGAGCGAGGGACGTCGGGACGTGCGTGTCGGAGACGAGTCCGATCTTGATCACGCTTGCCCCCGTTCGGGCGTCTTCCCCGTCCGGTCGTCGGCCGGCCGGTCGGAGAAGACCGGTGTCGCGGCGTACGAAACGACGATGCGGTCGGTGGTCAAGGCAGTCATTCTTCTCTGGCCGACGAGGCTACCGGAGTGGGCCGTAAGCGTCCAGCCGAACCCGCGGCCGAGCGACGACGACGGGGCGGAGCCTCCCGCGATTCGCCCGTCTCCGCAACCGCCCACCGAACCGGCCCGAGTTCCTCCTCTTCCGCCGGGATCCCGAGCGGGTGCCTCGCCTGCCTGGGGCACCCTCCTAGAGGAGGAGCAGGATCGCGACGATCAGGACGACGAGCAGGATCGTGACGGTGGTCGCCGGGAACGGATCCTGCTCCAGCCGGGAAAGCGGCGACGGGCAGTCGTCGAAGACGCAGGAACGGACGGCCGTGCGCAGCTGCATTTCCTTCTCGCGTCCGATGCCGACGATGACCTGGTCCCCGACGAAGATGACCGGGAACTTCGACGGGAAGATCCCGTACTCCGCCGACAGGGTCCACATCAGATCGGCCGCCCCGGGTTCCGCCTCTTCGATGTGGACGACGTAGAGCTCCGGATAGAGCAGAAGGAGCTCGTCGAGGACCTCGTCTATGTGGCGGCAGTCGTTGCACTCGTCGCGGTAGAAGACGAGGACGTCCGGCTGCTCCTCGGCGGCGGCGAGTCCGACCGAACCGGCGAGCCCGATGGCGATCCCCGCCCAGACGACCGCCCTCCATCTCCGATGGCTCATCGCATCACCTCGGCGACGATGATGCTGCAAAGACGCCCGCCCCGACAATCGATCACCCCAGGCGCGCGCGGCCGATCCGTTCGCCCCGGCACTGTTGGAGACGACGCTGCAACTCCGGAAGCGCGTCCTCGGCCGCCCGCTCGCCGGCCTCGATCCCCTCCCTCGCCTGTAGGTAGCTCATGATCGAGAGGGAGAGTTCCGGTCGGATGAGGAGATCGGGCGGGTGAGACGCCAGCTTCTCCCGGAGGATCTCCTGCACGAGGATCGAGATCGATTGGTTGAGGATGCTGTACAGCCCGGGGAGCGGCCGCTCCGGCCGCTCCCGGAAGAGGGACTCGAGAAGCTCGGTCAGGCTGTTCGGGATCCACGCCTGGTGGGTGAGCCCCTCGCGGAGCTGGTCGCCGATCCTGTTCCATACGTTCCGCCCCGGCTGCGTCGTCGGGACTGGCGTCGGCGTGATATCGACGGCGATGACGAACTCGGCGCCGAGGTCGCGGCACGTCCGAACCGGAACGGGGTCGACCAGACCCCCGTCGATCAGCAGCCGATCTCCCCATCGGACCGGCTGGAAGATCCCGGGGATCGCGGTCGACGCGCGGACGGCGTCGACGAGCGGTCCCTCTCGAAGGACGACCATCTCGCCCGTGTCGATGTCGCAGGCGACGGCCGCATACGGGATCGGAAGATCCTCGATCCGCGCGTCCCCGAGCACGTCGGTCAGGATCCTCCGCAGCTCGCTCCCCGTGCTGAGACCGGCGCGCGGGAACGTAGGCAGGAAACTCCGGAACAGCCTGTGCACGTCGGTGATGAGCCATTCGCGCTCGACCTGTTCGACCGGGAGTCCGACGGCATGCGCCGCTCCGACCAGCGCACCGATGCTCGAACCGGCGACGGCGGAGATCGGGATCCCCTCGCGGTCGAGGACGTTGAGCACGCCGGTGTGCGCCGCGCCCCGCGCGCCGCCGGAACCGAGCGCGAGGCCGATCTTTGGGTCCTCGTTCGAAGGCCGAGTACGCATGCGCCGATCGTATCGGATTGGCACGCGCGGTGAAACCGTTCCGGGCGGTCGGCGACCGGAACCCTTCCGATTCCTGGCCGGCGCCCTCCGGGAGATGCGATCCTCCTTCGATCCGCCGTGTTCGCACGACGAGCGGCCTCGGTCCTTCACGGCAACCTGTGAACTCGGTGATCGGGTTCGAACCGCTACGGGCCGTTCTTCTCCGCGTACATCGCCTGATCGGCCCGTCGGACGGCTTCCTCCCACCCCTCGGTCCCGCCGGGGTCCCATCGGGAGACGCCCATCGCCACGGAGAGCGACGCTTCGATCGGATCGGGATGCTCGTTCCGAGTGGAGAAGACCTCCCGGATCCGGTCGACGATCGCGTCGGCCTCGTTGCTCGATTCGGGGAGGATCAGGAGGAATTCGTCACCACCGTATCGAACGACGAGGTCGTACTCGCGGACGTGGCGGAGGAGGAGGCCTCCGATCTCCTTCAGGACGCGATCTCCGACCTGGTGACCGAAGCGATCGTTGATGCTCTTGAATCCGTTGATGTCGAGCATCACCAGTGCCAGGCGATGTCCGGCCCGCCGTGCCCGCGCCATTTCGGCCTGAATCGCGTCGGGGAGGTGCCTCCGGTTGTAGGTCCCCGTCAGCGCGTCTCGCCGCGCCTGCTCGCGCAGCGCCTCCTGGAGGCGAATCCGCTTGATCGCCTCCTCGACGTGCTGGAGGAACAAGTCGACCCAGTGCTCGTCGACCTCGGAGAAGGCGCTCTCCGCAGCGGAGAGGAGGAGGAGGACACCGATCTCCCGAATCGGCGCACAGATGGCGGACCTCCACAATCCGTCCGTCCACGTCTCGCTCGGCAGGTCGGCGAGCGAGGCATGGCGGGCCGTCAGGCCGGCTCGGTACGCCGCCGCGGGGAGGCGGTCGCTGTCGAGCGGGAACGGGCCGCAGAGCTCCTCGGGCAGGTCCGGACCCTTCCCCACGCAGACCAGGTCGCCGGCTTCCACCGAGAACATCGCGCAGGACGCGAACGGGAACTCGTCCTCACATGTCTCCACGACGAACCCGGCGACGCCTTCCTCTTCCTTCATTGCGGCGAGCTTCAGGGCCGTCTCGTGAAGCCGGATGATCCGCTCGTTCGCCGTTTCAAGGGCCCGTTCGACCGCCTTTCGCTGGCTGATGTCGTGCAGGGTGATCGCGTTTCCGATGTGCTGGCGCCACCGATCGGTCAGCGGCCAGGTCCGCACTTCGACGTTCGTCGTGACATCGTCGCGACGGAAGGACCATTCCGTCGGCGATCCGGACGTCGGCCGGGAGGCCAGAGGCGGGATGAGGCTCGCCACGTCGGTTCCGACGGACGGACCGCCCGCGGTCCCGAGCATCGCTCGGGCGGCCGGGTTCAGATCGACGATCCTCCATTGCGGGTCGGTGATGACCAGCCCCTCGCCGATCTCCCGCACGGCGACGTCCTGTGCAAGCGGGACCAGATCGAGAAGACGATAGCGGTAGAGCGCGAACGCGAGGGCGAGGACGGACACCCCGAACGCGATCGGGGTCAGATCAAGGCGGTGGATCGGATAGATCCGCGCCAGATGGAAGGCATTGGCGACCCAGGGCGGGACGACGGCGACGAGGAGCGAGACGACCTGCCCTCGATGGCTCGACGTCCAATGGCCGAGACGCTGCAAGAGGAAAACCGAACCGACGAGCAGGAGGAAGAAGCTGTAGGCGTAGAACGTCCAGAACCAGGGGCCGTACGTCTTGCCGATCGCCGGGAACGGCCCCGCCGTGTCGAGGAAGACGCTCTGCTGTATCAGGCCGTGGTGGTCGTTGGTCCACAGGAGGAGGAGCGTGATCGCAGGGATGGTGGTCAGGCCGATCAGCCGTTTGACCGTCAGCCACTTCCCGTGGTGCGTGTACTGAAGTGCGAACACGAACCAACAGACCGGAACGCTTGCGATCCCGAGATACTCGAGGTCGGTGAGCAGCAGCTTGGCGCTCAGCGACGGGGCCCCGAGTTCGACGCCGTATCCCAGGGTCCACACGAACGTGGACAGGGCCAGAGCGAAGAACGCGTACCCTCCGGGAAGGCGCCTTCGTCTCCACGCAACCGGGACGACGCCGAGGAGCATCGTGGCCGATATCGCGATCAGTGCAATAGCGTAGGGGTTAGGATTCCACATCGTTCTGTTCGCCCACTTCGAGTATACCGCGGTGGGGTGGCCTTCAGACTGATCCCGTCCGCGCTGACGGAGGTCTTCGTCGGCCGACTCCTCCCGTTCGCTCGATGGGTCCATCGAGCCCGTCCGCGGCTCGCAGCGGCGGCGAAGACGAGCATCCCCTTCGGGTCGGGGACCTATCGTCCGATGGTTGCCCCCTCGGACGCCGGTCGGACGGAGGCCGCGTATCGGGCGAGGAGGCCGGTCTCGGCATGCGGAGCGGGCGGCCGCCATTCGGCGCGTCGCGCCTCCAGCGCGTCGGCGTCCACGTCCAGGGTCACTGCGCGGCCCGGGATGTCGATCTCGATCATGTCGCCGTCCTCGATCAGCGCGATCGGACCGCCGAGGGCGGCCTCGGGCCCGACGTGGCCGATCGCCGCACCGCGGGTCGCCCCCGAGAAGCGTCCGTCGGTCAGCAGCGCGACGCGGTCGTCGAGGCCCCGGCCGGAGATCGCCGCAGTGGCGAGAAGCATCTCGGGCATCCCGGGGCCGCCGCGCGGACCTTCGTAGCGGATGACGACGATGTCGCCGGGGTCGATCCCGCCGCGGAGGATCGTCTCGAGCGCCGTGACCTCCTTGTCGAAGACGCGGGCTGGCCCGCGATGGCGAAGCATCCCGTCGACCACGGCGCCCGCCTTGACGACGGAGCCGTCCGGGGCGAGGTTCCCGCGGAGGACGGCGATTCCCCCGTCGGCGCGGTACGGGTCATCGATCGACCGGATGACGTCCCCGCGTCGCCGCGCCCCGGCGATCGCGTCGGCCAGCGTGGCGGCGGCGACGGTGCGCACCCGCCCGTCGACGAGGCCGCCCCGCAAGAGCTCTCCGATCACGGCCGGAATCCCTCCCGCCTCGTCGAGGTCCTGGAGATGATGCGGGCCGGACGGGCTGAGCTTGACGAGCGACGGCGTCCGCCGGCTGATCTCGTCGAACCGATCGAGCGTCAGTCGGATCCCGGCCTCGTGGGCGATCGCCGGGAGGTGCAGCGCCGTGTTCGTCGAGCCGCCGATCGCCATGTCGACGGCGATCGCGTTGTCGAACACCGTCTCAGTCAGCACGGCGCGGGGCGTCGTCCCTTGTTCGATCAACCGGAGGATCGCGGCCCCGGCTCGCTTGGCGAGCCGGAGGCGCGCGGCGCTGACCGCGGGGATCGTCCCATTCCCCGGCAGCGCCATCCCGAGCGCCTCGGCGAGGCAGTTCATCGAGTTGGCGGTGAACAGGCCGGCGCACGAGCCGCAGCCGGGGCAGGCGGCGAGTTCGATCTCGGCCAGCTCCTCCTCGGCGAGCCGACCGGCGCGGACGGCACCGGCCGCCTCGAACATCGTTTTCACGTCGATCGGCTCCCCGCGGTGCCTCCCGGCGAGCATCGGGCCTCCGCTGACGAGGATCGCCGGAACGTCGAGGCGGGCGGCTGCCATCAGCATCCCGGGGACGATCTTGTCGCAGTTCGGCACGAGGACGAGACCGTCGAGTCGGTGGGCCGACGCCATCGCCTCGACCGAATCGGCGACCAACTCGCGGCTCGGGAGGGAGAACCGCATCCCCTCATGTCCCATCGCGATCCCGTCGCAGATCCCGATCGTGTTGAACTCGAGCGGCGTCCCGCCGGCGCTTCGGATCCCGGCCTTGACCGCCGCGCCGATCCGGTCGAGGTGCGTGTGCCCGGGCACGATCTCGTTGTACGCGTTCGCCACGCCGATCAACGGTCGCTCGAGCTCCTCCGGCGTCAGCCCGGTGGCGTAGAAGAGGCTCCGATGGGCGGCCCGCTCGATCCCCCGCTTGACTCGATCGCTTCTCATCCTGTCGCCTCCTTTACGTCCGCGCCCCGGAGGCCGACCCCGTGAAGGGCTTCGGCGATCCGATTCCCCATCTCGATCGTCCCGATCGGTGACTGCGACGGCTCGGCCAGATCCGCGGTGCGGTACCCGGCGTCCAGGACGCGGTCGACGGCCCGCTCGACCGCGTCGGCCTCGCCGTGCAGACCGAGCGAATGGCGGAGCAGCAGCCCGACGCTGAGGATCGTGCCGATCGGGTTCGCGATCCCTTCTCCGGCGATGTCGGGCGCGCTCCCGTGCACCGGCTCGTAGACTCCGCACCGTCCCTCGCCGAGCGACGCCGAGGGGAGCATACCGAGCGAGCCGACGATCATCGAGGCCTCGTCGCTCAGGATGTCACCGAACAGGTTCGGGGCGAGGATCACGTCGAAACGGGTCGGTCGCCGGAGGAGGTGCATCGCGGCGGCGTCGACCAGAAGGTGCTCGAGGCGGACGTCCGGGTATTCGTTCGCCACGTCGCTGACCGTCCGTCGCCACAATCGGCTCGAAGCGAGGACGTTCGCCTTGTCGATCGATGCCACGAGCCCGCGCCGCTCGGCGGCGAGGCGGAACGCGATGCGGGCGATCCGAACGATCTCCGAGACGGTGTAGCACATCGTGTCGAACGCGACGCCGTCGGCGTCCGCTTCCTGTCGCGCCCCGAAGTAGATCCCACCGGTCAGCTCGCGGACGATCACGAGGTCCGTTCCCTCGATCCTGTCCGGGCGGAGCGGCGATGCGGCGACCGAGGCGGAAGAGAGGCGGACCGGCCGGAGGTTGGCGTAGAGGCCGAGGCCCTCGCGGAGGTCGAGGAGGCCCTGTTCCGGGCGGACGTCGCCGGTCGGATCGGACCACCTCGGCCCGCCGATCGCCCCGAGGAGCACGGCATCGGCGTCGCGGCAGGCGGCGAGCGTCTCCGCCGGGAGCGGCGACCCGGTCCTGTCGATCGCCGTCCCGCCGATCGGGAGTTCGACGCACTCGAATCGATGGCCGAACGCCTCGCCGACGGCCCGGAGAACCTTGATCCCCTCGCGGGCGACTTCCGGGCCGATCCCGTCGCCGGGGAGGCAGACGATGCGGAAGGTCATGGGCGTCCTCCCTCGGATAGGCCTCCGGCCGCGGCCGGCACCCGGCAGAGCGCGTACTCGAGCGCGTCGGCCAGCGCGATCCAGCTCGCCTCGATGATGTTGTCCGAGCAGCCGACGGTGCTCCACGACCTGGCCCCGTCGCTCGACGTGATCAGCACCCGCGTCTGGGCCGCGGTGCCGGCGGCTCCGTCGAGGATCCGCACCTTGTAGTCGGTGAGGCGGACGGAGGCCAGCGACGGATGGACCGGGAGGAGGGCCTTGCGGATCGCGGCGTCGAGCGCGTTGACCGGCCCGTTCCCGTCGGCGGCGGTGTGGATCGTTCGCTCGCCGACCCGGACCTTGACGGTCGCTTCGGCCGCCATGCCGCCGTCGCCGCCGCCCCGGATCAGGACGTGGAAGTCGACGAGCTCGAACGGCGGGCGGTAGTCGGCGTCGGTCCGCCGGATCATCAGCTCGACGGAGCCCTCGGCCCCCTCGAACTGGAATCCGCGCCCTTCGAGTTCCTTGATCTGCGACAGCACGATCGATGCGGTGTCGCGGCCTCCGAGCGTCAGGCCGAATTCCTCCGCCTTGTGGACGACGTTGCTCCGACCGGCCAGCTCGGAAACGACGATGCGGGTCCGATTCCCGACCCGGCTCGGATCGATGTGCTGGTAGGACTCGGCGCACTTGCGGAGGGCGTCGACGTGCATCCCGCCCTTGTGGGCGAACGCGCTCGACCCGACGTAGGCGAGATGCGGGTCGAGGCGCTGGTTCGCCAGCTCGCTGACGGCTCGCGCCGTCTCGCTCAGGCGGGCCAGCTGGTCGTCGCGGACGCAGTCGCGGCCGAGCTTCAGCTGCAACGTCGGGATGATCGAACAGAGGTTGGCGTTCCCGCACCGCTCGCCGTACCCGTTGATCGTCCCCTGCACGTGGTCGACGCCGGCCTCGACCGCGGCGATCGTCCCGGCGACCGCGGTCCCGATGTCGTCGTGCGCGTGGATTCCCAACTGCGCGGGGACCGCCCGCTCGACCGCCTCGACGGCCGACGCGATCTCCGACGGGAGCGTCCCTCCGTTCGTGTCGCAGAGGACGACGACCTCGGCCCCGGCGTCGTCGGCGGCGTGAAGCGTTTCGAGCGCGTAGGCCGCATCGTCCCGATAGCCGTCGAAGAAGTGCTCCGCATCGTAGATCACGCGGCGCCCTCCGTCCCTCAGGTAGCGGATCGTCTCCCCGATCATCCGGAGGTTCTCGTCGGGCGTCGTCCGGAGGACCTCGGCGACGTGGAGGAGCCAGCTCTTGCCGAAGACGGCGATCGCCGAGGTCGCCGCGTCGAGCAGGGCGGAGAGGTGGGGATCGTCCTCGACCGCGATCCCGGCCCGCCGCGTGCTCCCGAACGCCGTGACCTGCGCGTGGGCGAGTCGGAGATCGGCGACGCGCGCGAAGTACTCCCGGTCCTTCGGATTCGATCCCGGCCAGCCTCCCTCGATGTAGTCGATGCCGAGGCGGTCGAGCCACTCGGTGATCTTCAGCTTGTCGGCGAGGGAGAACGAGAGCCCCTCGCGCTGAGCGCCGTCGCGGAGCGTGGTGTCGTAGATCCAGATCCTCCTCATCGTCGGGCCCTCTGCCGGGGCAGGTCGCCGGACGCGATGCGGCTTCGGGTGTGCGCCGCCAGGCCGCCGACGCGGAGGAGATGCATCACGAACGGGGGAAGCGGCTCGAACCGGGTCTCCGTTTCGAGCGTCCAATTGCGGATGCGGCCGGCCTCCAGGTCGACGTCCCAGTCCTGTCCGTCGACCGCCGACGCGACGGCGTCGGGACAGACAAGGACCGGGAGGCCGATGTTGATCGCGTTGCGGTAGAAGATCCTGGCGAAGCCCTTGGCGACGATGCAGCCGACGCCGGCCGCCCGGATCGCCAGCGGCGCATGCTCTCGCGACGAGCCGCATCCGAAGTTCTCCCCGGCGACGATCAGATCGCCCGGTTGGACCGCGTCGGCGAAGCCGGCGTCGAGTCCCTCCATGCAGTGGCGCGCCAGCTCGGCCGGATCCGAAGTGTGCAGGTAGCGGGCCGGGACGATCGCGTCGGTGTCGACGTGGTCCCCGAAGACCCAGACGCGTCCGCGGATCGTCATGGGAGGACCTCCTCGGGGTGGATCAGGCGTCCGGCGACGGCCGACGCGGCGGCGACGGCCGGTCCGGCGAGGACGACCTCGCTGTCGAGCGATCCCATCCGTCCTCGGAAATTGCGGTTCGTCGTGCTGATCGCCCGCTCGCCCGCCGCGAGGACGCCCATGTGGCCGCCGAGGCACGGGCCGCAGGTCGGCGTGCTGACCGCCGCACCCGCTTCGAGGAAGACGTCGACCAGGCCCTCGCGGACCGCGTCCAGCTGAACCTGCGGGCTCCCCGGGATGACGATGCAGCGAACGCCGGGATGGACGCGGCGGCCGCGAAGCACCTCGGCCGCGGTTCGCAGGTCCTCGAGCCGGCCGTTGGTGCACGAGCCGATCACGGCTTGGTCGACCGGGACCGACCCGGCATCGCGAACCGGGAGAACGTTCTCCGGCGAGTGCGGGAGGGCGACGAGCGGCTCGATCGCTCCGATGTCGATCTCCAACGTGCGCGCATACGCGGCGCCCTCATCGGCCGCCACCCCACTCGCCGGACGGGGCGTCCGCCCGTCGAGGTAGGCGAGGGCCGCGCCGTCGGCCGGGAAGAGACCGGCCTTGGCCCCGGCCTCGATCGCCATGTTGGCGATCGTGAGACGGGCGTCGATCGACAGCCCGTCGAGGGCCGGCCCGCCGAACTCGAGCGCCGCGTAGGTCGCCCCGTGGACGCCGAGGCGGGCGATCGTCTCGAGGATCACGTCCTTCCCTCCGACCCACCGCTTCAGCCCGCCGCGCAGCTCGACGCGGATCGTCTCCGGAACCCGCATCCAAACGGAGCCGGTCGCCATCGCCACCGCGATGTCGGTCGAGCCCATTCCGGTGGCGAAGGCGCCGAGGGCGCCGGCGGTGCAAGTGTGCGAATCGGCGCCGACGATGACGTCGCCGGGGACGACGAGGCCGATCTCGTGCAGAAGAACGTGCTCGATCCCGACCCGACCGACGTCGTAGTGGTGGGCGATCGACTGCTCGCGCGCGAACCTCCGCATCGCCGCCGCCTGCTCCGCCGATGCGATGTCCTTGTTCGGGGTGAAGTGATCAGCGACGAGGACGATCGCTTCCGGGTCGAAGACGTCCGCCACGCCGAGCGTGCCGAACTCGTGAATGGCGATCGGGGCGGTGACGTCGTTGGCGAGGACGAGATCGACGGCCACCTCGATCAGCTCGCCCGGTCGGACCGGGATCCCGCTGCGCGGCGATCCCTTTCTCCCCGTGAGCCGGTGAGGGGACAAGATCTTCTCGGCCAGCGTCTGCGCCGTCATCGATCCCTCACTCCTCGGTCGACGGCTGCCGCAGGCGCCTCATCTTCCTCGCCAGGCTCGCCTTCCTGAGGGCGGTACTGTCCCACTGAAGCGCCCACCCCTCGATCTCCGTCCCTTCGTCGTCCCACGGATCGGACGGCGTCTCCGTGCGGGCCGGGGTCCACTCGGCGTCCTGTCCGGATGGGGTCTTCTCGTTTCGTTCGTCCATTCGGTTCTCCTTCGGTTCGATTTGGTGGTTCCTGTCTCCCGCTCCGCCGCCGTGCGGCGTTGCGGCCCGTCGTTCGACCAATCGATTGAGGGCGTTGATGTAGGCGTGGGCGCTGGCGACGAGGATATCGGTGTCGGCCCCGTAGCCGCCGATCCGCATCGGCATCCCGTCGGAGCTGATGCGGACGCTGACCGCGCCCTGCGCGTCGATCCCCTCGGTCACCGCGTGGATCCGAAATTCCTCAAGGCGGTTCGGAGCTCGTACGATCGCGCCGATCGCCCGATAGATCGCGTCGACCGGCCCGGTCCCGACGCTGGCGTGAACCCGCTCTTGTCCGTCGGAGTCGAGGAGTCGGACGGTCGCCGTTGACAGGCCGGGGCGACCGGCGACGACCTGCAGATCGACGAGCCGATAGGCGTCGTCGGACCGGTGTACATGGTCGGCGATCAGCGCCTCGACGTCGGCATCGCTCACCTCGCGCTTCTTCCCGGCGAGCTCCTTGAAGCGCTGGAACACCGTCTCCAGCTGGATCCGATCGAGCTCGTAGCCGAGCTCGCCGATGTGCTTGGCGAAGGCATGGCGCCCCGAGTGCTTCCCGAGCACGAGGCTCGAATCGGCGAGGCCGATCGTCTCGGGGCGGATGATCTCGTAGGTCGCCTGGTGCTTGAGGACGCCGTCCTGATGGATCCCGGATTCGTGGGCGAACGCGTTGGCTCCGACGATCGCCTTGTTCGGCTGGATCGCGAGGCCGGTGTAGTGGCTGACGATCCGACTGGCTTGGGCGATCCGGGTTGTGTCGATGCGGCTGGCGAGGCGGTAGTGCGCGCGGCGCGTGAACAGGGCCATGACGACCTCCTCGAGCGCCGTGTTCCCCGCCCGTTCGCCGATCCCGTTGATCGTCACCTCCGCCTGTCGAGCTCCGGCGCGGAGCCCGGCGAGCGTGTTCGCGGTCGCCATTCCGAGGTCGTTGTGGCAATGGATCGAGACGACGACGGTCCCGTCGTTCGGAACGGAGCCGACGACCCGCTCGATCAGCGGGCCGAATTCGTCCGGCGTGGCGTAGCCGACGGTGTCGGGGACGTTGATCGTCGTCGCTCCGGCGTCGACCGCCGCGGCGATCATCTCGCAGAGGAAATCCGGTTCGGCCCGGCTGGCGTCCTCCGGCGAGAACTGCACGGAGTCGCAGTGGGACTTCGCCCGAGCGACCGCGGCGCGCGTCCGTTCGATCGCCTGTCGGCGCGTCATTCGGAGCTTGTGTTCGAGATGGAGGTCCGACGCGGCGAGGAAGGTGTGGATGCGCGGCCGATCGGCGGCGCGGACCGCTTCCCACGCGATGTCGATGTCGCTGTCGGTCGCACGGCCCAACGCGCAGATCGTCGGCACCGGCCGGCCTCCGTCCCGGCCGACCTCGCGCGCCACCCGCTCGACGGCGACGCGGTCCATCGGAGAGGCCGCCGGAAATCCGGCCTCGATCACGTCGACCCCCATCCGGGCGAGCAGCCGCGCGATCTCCACCTTCTCGGCCGCGCTCAGGCTGACGCCCGGCGATTGCTCTCCGTCCCGAAGGGTCGTGTCGAAGATCCGGATCTCGTCGACTCTCTCCCGATTCATGCTCGTCTTCCCGCTCGACCGATGTCAGCCGGCCGCGCTCTCCGGCCGGAGCGACCGGACGGCCGCTCCCGCCTGCCACATCTCCGATTCCCGCATCCGACGCAGCTCCTCGTCGAGGCGGGTCTGATAGTCGGGGGCGCCGTTCGCCTCGAGGACGACGCGCGTCTCCTCGCCGCTGACGACGCGTGCGTAGAGCTCCTCGAAGACGGGTGCGACGGCCGCCTTAAACCGCGGCCCCCAATCGAGGGCCCCCCGCTGCGCCGTCGCGCTGCAGTTCGCGTACATCCAGTCCATTCCGTTCTCGCCGACCAGTCGGATGAGGCTTTGGGTCAGCTCCTCGACCGTCTCGTTGAACGCCTCGCTCGGGCTGTGGCCGTGGGCGCGCAGCGTCTCGTACTGCGCCTCCATCACCCCGGTGAGGGCCCCCATCAACACGCCCCGCTCGCCGGTCAGATCGCTGTGGACCTCCTTCTCGAACGTCGTCGGAAAGAGAAAGCCGGAGCCGATCCCGATCCCGATCGCCAACGCACGTTCGGTCGCGCGCCCGGTGTGGTCCTGGTGGACGGCGTAGCTGCTGTTGATCCCGCTTCCGGCGAGGTAGTTGGCTCGCACGCTCGTCCCCGAGCCCTTGGGGGCGACGAGGATCACGTCGACGTACGGCGGGGGCACGACACCGGTCTGATCGCAGTAGGTCAACGAAAAACCGTGCGAGAAGTAGACGGCGTCCCCGTCGCGCAGGTGCGGCTCGATCGACGGCCACAGCGCGCGCTGGCCGGCGTCGGAGACGAGGAAGAGGACGATCGTCGCGTCCGCGACTCCGTCGGCCAGCGGGAGGAGCGTCTCGCTCGGGACCCACCCGTCGCGGATCGCCTTCTCCCACGATCTCGTCCGCTCGGGCGGGAGGCCGACCCGAACGTCGAATCCGTTGTCGCGCAGGTTCAACCCCTGCGCCGGTCCCTGAACCCCGTAGCCAACGACGACGATCCGCTCGTCGCGCAACGCCTCGCGGGCGCGCTCCAGGGGGTATTCCTCGCGGGTCACGATCTCCTCGATGACGCCGCCGAAGCTCATCCTTGCCATGGATTCCCTCCTTCTTCCGTCCCGCTCTTGCACGGGGTCACCGGGGACGACGCCCCGTCTCCACTCCCGACCTCGCCGCGGACCATCGCCACGCGGCCGGTCCGCACCATCTCCAACACCCCGTGGGCGCGAAGGGCCTCGACCACGGTGTCGATCTTCCGCTCGCTGCCGGCGATCTCGAGCATCGCGGTCCGCGGGCACATGTCGACGAGCCGCGCCTGAAAGGAATCCGCGATCCGCAGAATCTCCGATCGCGCCTCGCGGCTGGAGATCCGGACCTTGATCAGCGCCAGGTCGTGAAGGACGGCCGGCCGATCGGTGATGTCCTCGACGTCGATCACGTCGACGAGCTTCTCCAGGTTCTGGGCGACCTTCCCCGCGTCGGTCCGGCGGCCGTCGACGACGATCGTCATCCGCGAGATCCCGGTTCGCTCGGTGTGCCCGACCGTGAGGCTTTCGATGTTGAACGCGCGGCGGCGAAAGAGGCTGGCCACTCGGTTCAGCACCCCGGGGCGATCGGCGACAGTCGCGATCAACGTTCGGTCCATGGCGGCCCCTCCAAGGTCGATCCGGCCGCCGTTGGGGAGCGATGGATCATCGCGTCGAGCGCCGCGCCGGCGGGGACCATCGGGTAGACGTGCGACGGCTCGCCTTCGCGGACGACCTCGAACTCGACCAGCACAGGACCGCGATGACGGCGGGCATCGGCGATCGCCGTCCGCGCGGCATCAAGGCCGGCGGCTCGGTGCGCCTCGATTCCATAGGCGTCGGCGAGGCGGACGAAGTCGGGGTTCACCAGGTCGGTCGCCTCGTGACGGCCGTCGTAGAACATCGTCTGCCACTGCCGGACCATCCCGAGGCAGTGGTTGTTGATCAGCGCGATTCGGACCGGCAGATCCTCCTGAACGAGCGTCGCCAGCTCGTGAAGGCTCATCTGGAAGCCCCCGTCGCCGACGATCGCCCACACCTCATCATCAGGGCGGGCGAGCTGGGCCCCGATCGCGGCCGGGAGGCCGAAGCCCATCGTCCCCAAGCCGCCCGAGGAGACGAACGGCCGTGCGCATTCGGTGGCGTAGTACTGGGCCGCCCACATCTGGTTCTGTCCGACGTCGGTGACGATGACGGCCTCCCCGCCGGTTGCGGCGAAGATCTCGTGGACGATGTGCGGCGCCGGGAGGGCCCCGTTCGGCCGATGACGCAGCAAATCGTGCGCCCTTGATTGAGCGCGCCATCTCTCGGTCCGGTCGACCCACTCCTCATGCCGCTTCGGGCGAACCCGATCGGTGATCTCGGCGAGGGCCGGACGGAGGTCGGAGTGGACGGCGACATCGATCGGGATCACCTTGTTCAGTTCCGCCGCGTCGATGTCGATGTGGATCTTGCGTGCCTGCAGGGCGTACATCGTCGGGTTCCCGATGACCCGATCGTCAAACCGCATCCCGAGCGCGATCAGGAGGTCGGCCTCTTGAATCGCATGGTTCGCGGCCGGATGCCCGTGCATCCCCATCATCCCGAGATAGCGGCGGTGAGACGGTGAGAAGGCCCCCTTGCCGAGCAGGGTCACCGCGACCGGGGTGTCGGTCTTGTCGGCGAACGCGGCCAACTCGTCGACCGCGCCGGACAACAGGACGCCCCGCCCGGCGAGGACGACCGGTCGATGGGCTCGATCGATCAGCTCGACCGCCCGCTCGATCGCTTCGGCGCCGGGCGTCGGGAGGGGTCGCGGTGTATACGTGGTCGCGCCTTTCGGGGGGACGAACTCGGTCTCGGCCCGTTGGACGTCCGACGGCAGGTCGATGAGAACCGGGCCGGGCCGGCCGCTCCGGGCGATCCGGAACGCATCGTGGATCGTGGCGGCGAGCTCGTCGACATCGGTGACGAGGTAGTTGTGCTTGGTGATCGGGAGGGTGATGCCGGTGATATCGGCCTCCTGAAAGGCGTCTGTCCCGAGGACCGACGTGCCGACCTGCCCGGTGATGCAGACGATCGGAGACGAATCCATCATCGCGGTCGCGATCCCGGTGACCAGGTTCGTTGCGCCCGGTCCCGACGTGGCGATCGCGACACCGACCCGCCCCGAGGCGCGGGCGTAGCCGTCGGCAGCGTGGGCGGCCGACTGCTCGTGGCGGACGAGGACGTGGTGAATTCCGTAGTCCCGGCGAGGATGGTACGTGTGCATGATCCCGCCGCCGGGGATCCCAAAGACGACCTCGACGCCCTCCCGCCGCAGCATCTCCCAGACGATCTCCGCCCCCGTCTTCCGCATCATGCCACCTCCTCCGTGTTGCGGTCGGTCCTTCCTGCCGCCGAATTCCGCTTCCCGAAACAAAAGAAAAGGGGCCGCCCTGTTGGGCGGCCCCTTCCTTTCGGCCTAGAGGTTTATGCCCAACAGGTCATGGCCCTCCAATGACTAGGACGACAATGACGACCAGAATCGACAGCAGAGCGCTCGATCGAAGTACTCGCCACAGATTCATGGTCGCCCTCGCTCCTATCTGTTCCTGTTGGATTTCGCCCACGCTATACCAAGTCGGGACGATTGTCAAGGGGGGGTGTCCGAAAACGCCGTTCCTTGTGGGATCCGGACGGTTCGTCTCCGACGGGGCGTTGCGCCTCGGCGCGGTACCAGTGCGGATACGCGGCTTCGAAACCGAATCGCTCGTAAGCCGATGGGCCGCGCGCGGAAGGCGAGGCGCTCCAGGCTCCGATTCGCGTCCAGCACGCCGGTCACAGTCCGTCCCGCCTGCGCAGCGAGAAGACGCCGCCGCAGAACGAGACCTGCTCGTACGTCACGGCGAAACCGGCGTCTTCCAGGGCCGGCCGGATCGGCCCCACCGCCCAGCAGTGCTCGTCCTCGTCCCACGCGGTGCGCCACTTCTGGTGACACACCGCCCTGGCCGCCTCGTTGGGAAACGAGACGTCCCCGATCACGATCCGGCCGCCGTCGTCGAGATGCCCGGCGAGATCCTCGATCAGGCGAAGCTTCAGACTGTCGTCGAACTCGTGGAAGACGTAGGCGGAGACGATCCGATCGAACCGGTCCGGCAGCCCTCCGCCCAACCGTCGAGGGGATCCGCCCGCGCGAGATGCGCGCTGGGCAGGTTCGCCCTCGCCTGCCACAGCATCTCCTCCGAGACGTCGACGCCCAGATCGTACAGCCCGCCGCGATCCGCTCCGCCAGGTTGGCAGTCCCGATCCCGACGTCGAGGACCCGGCAATCCGGCTCGGCGCGGCTCCGTTCCGGCGGCTTCATGCGGCCGCGTCCACCGCCGGGGACGCGCGGTCCCGCAGAAGAGCGAGGACGCGATCGACCGGAAGGGCTTCGAAGGTCCTCCCGCCCCGTCCGGACATCGTCGTGGCGGCGAAGAGGGAGTTGTAGATCGCCTCCTCGGTCGTCTCGATCGCCGCCAGGAAGAGCGGGGAGACGCGCTCGTTCGCCAGCTCCCGCGTGATCGCTTCCCCTTTGCGGTGTTCGGCGGTCCGACGGGCCGACTCGGCGGTGGAGAACGCGATGGCGTAGTCCCCCGAGCCGTCGGGAAACGAGGCTCCGGTCCTCGCCAGGCCGGCGAAGGTCCGGCGGGCGAGCCGGGTCAGGTTCCGGTCGGAGAGCGGCGCGTCGGTGGCGACGACGATCATGATCGATCCCCCGTCATCGACGTGGCCGGGGCCTACCGAGGCGTCGTCCTGCCCGAGGAGGAGACCGACCGGCGCACCGAGGACCCGGAGGCTTCCGGGGAAGTTCGACTGGACGAGGACGCCGACGGCGTACCGTCCGAGCCGCTCGGGGAGCAGACGGGAGCTCGTCCCGATTCCCGCCTTCCAACCCATCGCGGCGGTCCCGGTCCCCGCGCCGACGCAGCCCTCGTCGACCGGGCCGGGCGCGGCGACCTCGATCGCGCGAAGGATCCGTTCGACGGTGAGCGGCCGCCTCTCGATCGCGTTCAGCGCCCCGTCGTTCGTTTCGCCGACGACGGGGTTGATCGAGACGGCCTTCCCGTTGCCGGGCTGCGCGAGCGTCCAGTCGAGGATCGCCTCGGCGGCGCGCGGGACGGCGAGCGTGTTGGTCAGCACGATCGGCGCCTCGATCTCGCCGAGCTCGACGATCTGCGTCGACCCGGTCATCTTCCCGTGGCCGTTGGCAACGGCGAGCCCCGCCGGGACCCGTTCCTGCAGGAGGTTTCCATCGTGTGGGAGGATCGCCGTAGCACCGGTGCGGACGTCGTCGCCCTCGATGAGCGTGACGTGTCCGACCCGCACGCCGGCGACGTCGGTGATCGCGTTGAGCGGTCCCGGAGCGAAGACGCCCGGTGCGATCCCCGCGTCGCGCGCCCGTCTTCGGTCCGATGTGAGCCCTCGCGTCCGTTTCTCCCTCACGCGCCTCTCACCCCCGAGCGATCGGATTCTACCGCCCGCGCCCGCGCGCGGCGACTCGCGAATCGGACGTTCGGGTGCGGTTCGACTGCCGCTCCGGGGGAGTCCGGATGCGGTCGCCACCGCTGAGGCCGGTCGATGTCGGGATCGAGCGCAGGATCGCAGCGGGCGGATCCGTTTCCGAATGGCCCCGGCGCGGGATCAGATCTCCTCGATCGCCCACGAAGCGACCGTCTCGTTGTCCTCAGCGTACGAGAACCGAGCTCGAATCCGTTTGCCGGCGAGCACGAGCGGGAGCCAGTAGCGATCGTCGTCCCACATCCGATCGTAGGGGATCCCGCCGATCGGAAACCACGCCGGGGCCATCTCCTCGCTCTCCCGCGCCTCTCCTTCCCAGGCGGAGGCCACGAAGACGTGGACGTGCTGGTCGAACGACGGTTCGAACGGAAACGTGAACGTGACGGAGCCCGCGGAGCGGAGCGTGTCCGGTGAAACGACGACCCCCGCCTCCTCGCGGACCTCGCGGACGATGGTCCGGATCGGCGTCTCACCGGGGTGGACCTTTCCGCCGAGCCCGTTGTATTTGCCGCAGCCGAATCCCCGCTTCTTCCGCCCCAGAAGGATCCGCGCCGGTGGGGCGCCGTCGAGAAGGAAGCAGAGCGTCGCCTCGATCATGTCGGAGTCGCGATCCCCCTCTCGAGAGTGGATGGTACGGGGCTCGGGCGGAGCGCGCACCCCACCCTCGATCCGCGGCTGCGCGCCGGGGAGGCGTCGATTAGAATCGGTGGCCGATCCTTGGGCACGGCGGAAGGAGGGAAGGCCGGCATGCACGATCTTCTCGTTCGCGGCGGTTGGGCCGTGACGGCGGCCGGTGTCGTCCGGGCCGACGTGGCGATCTCCGGGGGCGTCATCGCGGCGGTCGGTGCGAAACTCGACGGGACCGCCGAGCGGACGATCGATGCGTCCGGGTGCTACGTCCTTCCGGGAATCCTCGACGTTCACACCCATCCGGTCTACCTCGACGACCTGTACGGGCTGTCGGTGGCCGCTGCCCACGGCGGGGTGACGACCCTCATCCACTACGCGTACGCCAAGCCGGGCGCCGGGTTGGTGGAGACGATCCGCCGGTTCCGCGAGGAGGGGGAGGACCGCTCGGTCCTCGACTTCGCGCTGCACGCCGGGCTGTTCGATCCGAAGAACCAGTCCCACGAAATCCCCGCCGCGATCGGCGAGGGCGTGACGTCGTTCAAGATGTTCATGACGTACGCCAAGCTCGGTTGGATGACCGACGACTATCAGTTGATGCGCACCCTGGACATCGTCGCGCGGGCCGGGGGGATGGGGATGGTCCACGCGGAGAACGGCCTCGCGACGGACTATCTCCAGGACAGGGTCCTCGAGGAGGGGCGCGACCCGAAGGAGGCGTTCGTCGAGACGCGTCCGGCGATCCTCGAGGCCGAGGCGATCCACCGCGCGATCGCGATTGCACGGGTCGCCGGCTGTCCGCTGTACATCCCGCATATGACGGCGGCGGCGGGGATCGACGTCGTCGCGGCGGCGCGGGCGGCCGGCCGGCGCGTCTACGCCGAGACGTGTCCGCAGTACCTGACGCTGACCCATGAAGATCTCCTCCGCCTCGGCCCGTTGCTGAAGATCGGTCCCCCGCTCCGCGGCGAGGACGATCGCACGGCGCTCTGGAGGGGGCTCTCCGACGGCGTCATCGACACGATCGCCAGCGACCACGCGCCGAAGGAGAAGCGGATCGACGACGACTTCTTCGACGCGCCGTACGGCTCCCCTCAGGTCGAGACGATGCTCGCCCTCGTCCACGACGAAGGGATCCGCGTCGGGCGGATCGACTGGTCCCGCCTCGTACGGGTCCTGTGCGAGAACCCGGCCCGGATCTTCGGCCTCTATCCGAAGAAGGGGACGCTCCAGCCGGGAAGCGACGGCGATCTGGCGATCTTCGACCCGACGACGGAATGGACGATCGAGCGCGCGAATCAGCACTCGCGGGCCCCGTATACCCCGTACGAGGGCCGGCCGTGCGTGGGGAGGGCGATCGCATCGATCCAGCGGGGAGCGGTCGTGGTCGAGGGCGGCGTGCTCGTCGCGCGACCCGGGGCCGGTCGGTTCCACGCGACGGCCGCGGGGCAGGCCGAGCTGGGCGATCTCGTGTAGCCGGCCGGCGATGTTGCGGAACCGGAAGGAGGAAGCATGACGGAGAGGCTTTCGAGCAAGGACGTGCTCCGGGCGGACCAGTTCAGCCCGGACGAGATCGACCGGATCCTCGGGGCGGCGCGCCGGTACGAGGCGAGGCTCGACGCGGGCGACGTCCTCGAGGAGATGCGGGGGAAGGTCCTCGCGACGCTCTTCTACGAGCCGAGCACCCGGACGCGGCTCTCGTTCGAGGCGGCGATGCTCCGCCTCGGCGGTCGGGTGATCAGCGTCGCCGAGGCGGTGAGCAGTTCGGCGGCGAAGGGGGAGTCCCTCCGCGACACGATCAAGATGGTCGAGGGATACGCCGACGTCATCGTCCTTCGCCACCCGCGGATCGGCGCGGCGGAGGAAGCGGCGCGGGCGACCGACGCGCCGATCGTCAACGCGGGCGACGGCGCGGGGCAGCACCCGACGCAGTCGCTCCTCGACCTGTACACCCTCGTCAAGGAGCAGGGGAAGGTCGACGGTCTGACGATCGCGCTCGTCGGGGATCTGAAGAACGGGCGGACGGTCCACTCCCTCGCCGATCTCCTCGTCCACTACGATGTCGAGCTCGTCCTCGTGTCGCCGGACGCCCTCCGCATGCCGGGCGAGATCGTCGAGCGGCTGCGCGCGAAGGGGATCTCGGTCCGTGAGACCGAATCGCTGGCCGACGCGATCCCGGTCTGCGACGTGCTATACATGACGCGGATCCAGCGGGAGCGGTTCGACGATCCGGCCGAGTACGAGCGGCTGAAGGACGCCTACGTCCTGACACGCGTCATGCTCGTCGCCGCCAAGGAGTCGATCACGATCATGCACCCCCTCCCGCGGGTGAACGAGATCGCGACCGATGTCG
>Ga0315554_1000281_pt1 | contig 29738 bp, 26 predicted proteins | sample SalMarSW160370MG_FD_202114 | JGI IMG/M metagenome (GOLD analysis project Ga0315554, IMG submission 202114) | Salt marsh sediment microbial communities from the Plum Island Ecosystem LTER, Massachusetts, United States - Salt Marsh Sediment SW1603-70 ...
CAGACCTGTAACTGTGAACCGTAAATCGCATTTGCCCGTGCAAAACCGGTGTCGGTCGTTGTGGTAATCAGGATTTCGTATTCGCCGAATTTTTTTGTCAGCTGCTCCACGATGGTTCGGGTCGCGTTGACCTCGCCGACACTTACTGCGTGAATCCAGATGCACTTTTTGTCAGGATACTTTCTGATTATTTTGCCGAATCGATGCCCCCAGCCCTTCCGGTAGCGGTCATATCGCAACCGGCGATAAATCAGCACGGGGCTGTACCCGGCCGCGACCAGAATGTAAATAAAATCCATTAAGTACTTCATTGGCGATTCCTGTTGCACGAACCGGCTAAATCATATTGGCCGTCTTTCGATGTGTCAAAACAAATGCTGTGTGCGAGCGGTTAAGGTGTGACGGCCTGCTGCCAGTATTTGGCAAGCTCGGCAAAATCGTGGAAATTGATGATAGCGTCGCTTACCATATCGGCCTGTGAGTTCCAGTTTGGCGAGAGGGGGTTCGCCAGCCAGGCCTGAGCGAAAACAGCCAGGTCGAGCAAATTGACCGAGCCGTCGCCGCCGGCCGGTGCGATATCCCCCGGAAGGCCCGGCGGCAGAAACGCAAACTTTATATATGGCTGGTCCTGACCGAACAGTCCGCCTCCGCGTATGTAAAAGTCCATATCAACGAAAAGATTCATCCCGATTATACCGTCGAGGGTGCCGCCTTCGGGCGAGTCCACGTCAAGAACAACTACCGGTACGTTGCTGAAGGCAAGCCACTGGGGTGTGGCGCTTATTTCGAACAGGTCGATGTAATAAGCGTCTGCGATTGTGACGGCGCCAGTGATATCGGATATCTCGACGTAGAAGTCAGGGTCGTTTTGCAGCAGCTCGAGCTCGGCTGCCAGTGATTCGCTTATGACGGTTATCTGTGCACCGGTATCGAACATAAAGTTTTTTTGCTGTGATGTTCTGCTACCGTGTGCCAGGTCGGTCCGCGTGGCAAAGAACAAACTCTGCGGAACGTCAAGCGATGTGCCGAAAACCACCGATGGCGTCGTCGGTTCACCGTCACCTTCGGGACATTCCTCGCCAAGAATCTCAAAGCAGGGGAAATACTGCACGGCATATGCGGTGGAAGGACGCAGCTCGAGGTATATCTTATTCGAATAGTCCGGGATTGAGTCGCTGCTGTGCTGATAAAGTCGTATGTTGGGACTTGTAATATCACTGTTGTCAACGGTCAAGCTCACCATCCTGCTGTTTTCGATGACTGTGGTGTAGAAAAAGGCCAGCGGCGAGCCAACGACAGTCGGCAGATTCGGAGATTCGACGATGTCTCCGATGATAATAGCCGCGTTGCTTTGGCCGACCATATTGGAGTCGTCCGCGAGAAGGGTATTTGCGTCGATTGCCTCGAGGCCGTCGGTAAATATCCCGAGCGGCTGGCTGACAAGTGCGTTGATATTGTGTGTGGCGCCGATGAGGGTGACTGGAAAGGAAGTGACAAGGTCGGCGTCATAAATACCTGTGGTCAGAGCGTCGTAGACGTTAATGACATGCGCGCTTGCGCCTGTATCGAAAATGCCGATTGCATAATCGGACTCGGGACTGCCTGTAAGGTAATTGCCGACGACAGAATATTGCGAGTAGACATCCACGTCGTATGGTTCGGAGCTTTTATCTGTAACCGCAACTGTAACGTAGGGAACAAACCCGTCAATAGGCGGCGAGTTAATCACATTTTCGAATACTATCGCCTCGGTGACTTCGCCCGTCATCGACAACGCAGATTCGTCTTTCGGCTCAACTGTTCTCAGGCGAAGCTCGGCCGGTCTTCGCCGGCCTCGATTTTCAAAAGTGGGAAGGTTCTGATCCTGGGGATAATATATGGCCTTGATTTGGCGGTCGGAGGAAATGCGCCAGTTGACTTCGTCCCGTCGCCAGTTGCTTGTATCGACGTGCTGCGCCGCATAAGCAGCCGTTGCCAAAAGATATAAACACAGCCAATAACGCATTGTGAAAAGACCACCCCTTTGGTACAAATTCACCACCCTTTAACGATAATCTGAATTATTATAGCATATCGTCCGCCTGAAGGGGCAAAAAAAACGCGTATTTACGGCTTAGTGTATGGCGCCTCTTGACTTAGGGGCGTTTTTGACTTACTACATATACGTGATTTTCAGTCCCCGTAGCTCAATGGATAGAGCGTTGGCCTCCGGAGCCAAAGGCTGTAGGTTCGAGTCCTATCGGGGACGTTTAAGGCCGGCAACGGCAGAGGGGCGGTAGCTAATTACTTACTTATATCTTCGCAGTGCGTTGCGCACGATGCGGTCGATGAACTTGTTGTAGCCAATGCCCGCCTTTTCGGCAGATTCTGCGACCTCTTCGCCGTAGGCAAGGTCGGGGTTGGGATTGGCTTCGAGGACGACGATTTTGTTGCTGGGTGTCAGCCGCAGGTCTATTCGCCCGTAATCGTGAAGATGCAGGGCGCGATATACTTTCTTGCACACGCGCGTTATATCTTTGAAAGTTTTTTCATCAAGCTCGGCAAAACCGAACCGGACTTTCCATTTTTCTCTGAATTCGGCGTCCCACTTCACGCGATAGGTTGCCATCAGCGGTCCGCCTTCTTCGCTCGCCTCGAAGGCGCACTGGCGAATCGGCAGCACCGTTAATTGCCTGTTACCCAGTACGGTTACATAGAATTCCCGCCCTTCGATGTATTCTTCTGCTATAGCGGCCTGGTTCCATCTGTCGTGGACGAATCTGGTCCGTGCCGTCAGTGCATCGACGTCGTACACAACCGAGGCGTTGGAAATGCCTTCGGAGCTGTCCTCGAAGGCCGGTTTTACGACCAGCGGCCAGTGAATATTCTTTGAAACGTGAGCCGTTTTGCCGACCGGTACGGACAGGAAGCCCGGCACACGAATTTTGTGAAGGTTGAGCAGCTCCTTGCAAAGCCTCTTGTCCCTGCAGAGGATAAGTGCGGCGGGTCCGCTGCCGGTATAGGGCATCTGTAACAGCTCCAGCAGGCCGACAATACCCTGGTCGAGTTTTCGGTCACCGTTGAATTCTTCAGTCAGGTTAAAAACAAGGTCGCCCTTATGTTCGGTAAGTTTTTCCACCAGTGCGCCCACATCGTTTACTGCACCGACAACTGAAACTTTGTATCCGGTATCTCGCAGGGCTTCTATAACATGATACTCGGTCTCGGTTTTGTCATGCGGCGATTCGAACTGCGGGTCGTCTTGCGGAACGGTGGATTCGTCGACCAGTACCGTGATTTTTAATTTTCTGCCCATTAGCGGCGCCCTTTTGCCCCTGTTCTGAATGTGTTGCTTGCTATGGTAGTCAGCAGAGCCGTTACTCCAATCAGGCTTTCGGGCTCTGCGAGCTGGGTGTAAAGTTCAAGCGTATCACATCTGATTATGAACTTGCCGAGCAACTGGTTTATATCGTATTTGCGATGCCCTGTCCAGCCTGTGACACTGTCAACTATCTGACGTCTGTGTCTGCGCAGTAGCTGTGACGCCTTAATTGCGCTGCTGCCTGCCCTGATTTCGGAAAATATTTTTTTTAAGCTGTCGTCGTAATAACCCTGAAATTCGGGGCCCAGTGTCCGGCGCTTGCGCTCGTAATAAGCGGACAGTGTGCTCCTCATTCGGTCGGTGCTGAAAGGAGGATTGCGCTCGGCCTTTTTTGACGGAGGTTTGTTTGCTGTTTTTTTTATCAGCCCGTCCACGTAATGCAGTTTCTTTATCACGGGCCAGCCTTTATATTTGCTTTGCCAGTCGATATCCGGACTGAGCCAGACTGCAAATGTCTCCGCGAAATCGTCATCGGGATGCGACTGTGCATAGTAGTCGGCAAGGTGGACCACGAACCGCCGCGAGTAAGGCTGAAAATCATAGGAATCGGAATAGGTGGTTGAGAATCGGCCGAACAGCTTCCGCCAGCGTGTCCTGTTGTACAATTCGTAGGCGTAATTAAAGGCGTGCCCGCACTCGTGCCGCAGCAATTGCATAAATTGTTTGTCGGTTCCGCCTTCAACGTCGAGCATCATCTTCTGCTCTATTTTTTTCAGTCTCGGATGCACGAGAAAAAACGGGATGCCGATAATCGGCATCTTGTCCGGGCACAGCCACTCGTCGGTCAGGTAGCAGGGCGGACGAAAAGTTATCCCCCCGGCCTGAAGCTCCTGATACAACTGCTTTATCATCGGTTCGAGCGGTGAGCCTTTGATATGCAGTTTCAAATCCATAATGCGCATTTGCAGAATATCTTCGTCGGAAAGCTTACCCAGTCTTACACGCCGTGATTTTTTCGCTGCACACATCAGAAACCATCCCTCAATCTTTTATGACAGGCGTCCCTTGAAATCCGCATAATCAAAAGACTTTTGAATTTTGAAACTACCGTTCGTACCGTCAAAGACCGCAATGTCAGGCAGGTTCAGGCCGTTGAACGTCGTATTTTTTACCATCGTATAATGCGCCATATCGTCAAAAATTAGTTTGTCGCCGACCTTCAAAGGCTCATCGAACGAATACTCGCCGATTACATCACCGGCAAGACACGTTCGCCCTGCCAGTCTATAAGTATAGTTCTTTTCATTTGCCCTGCCCGCACCCTGTACATTCGGGCGGTAGGGCATCTCGATAACATCCGGCATATGCGCCGCCGCGGAGGTATCGAGAATCGCGATTGGTTTATCAGCCTGTATTACGTCGAGCACCGCTGCAATAAGGTAACCGGTATCAAGCGCAACGGCCTCGCCCGGTTCTAAATAAACCTCGACTCCGTATCGCTTCTTGAAATCGGTTATCAGCCTGCACAAAAGCTCCACGTCGTAATCAGCCCTGGTTATATGATGGCCTCCGCCGAAATTCACCCATTTCAGCTTATTGAAGAATTTTTTGAAATGTTTCTCGACCGCTGTCAATGTTCTCTCCAGTGAGTCGGAATTATTTTCACAGAGTGTATGAAAATGCAGGCCGCAGACATATTCGGGCAGCTTGGCCGGCATCTGGCCAGGCCGAACACCCAATCGAGAGCCCGGCCCGCACGGATTGTATAAATCCACCTCGACCTCCGAGTGCATCGGGTTTACGCGTAATCCGATTTCTATATTTTTGGGTGATGACAAAATCTTTTTACTAAATCGCTCTAACTGTACCGTCGAGTTGAACACAATATGGTCGGCTATTGAACAAATCTCTTCAATTTCGTCCCCACGGTAAGCCGGGCCGCACATATGTACTTCGCCGCCGAACTGCTCTTTGCCCAGGCGGCATTCGTTGATACTGCTGCCGCTGGTGCCGTCGAGATATTTATTGACCGTATCGAAGACCGACCACATTGAAAAGGCTTTGAGCGCCAATAATATTTTGCAGCCGGTCCGCTCCTTAACGCTGCGCAGAACTTCACAATTCCTGCGCAGCAGGTCCATGTCAACGAGGTAGCACGGCGTCTTAACCCGCGATGCGATATTTTCTAAAGCTGTATTTGGTTCCATGGCAGGCCGTACCGATTCAAGTCTTCCATAAATGGGTCGGGGTCGAATTGCTCCATATTGAATACGCCTTTGTCTCGCCACTTGCCCGTCAGCATCATTTTTGCCCCAATCATCGCAGGCACGCCCGTGGTGTATGACACCGCGTTGCCGCCGACCTCCTTGTAACATTCGTGATGGTCGCAGACGTTATAAATCATCATTTTTTTGTCTTTACCGTCCTTGACTCCCTCGAAGATACATCCAATGCACGTTTTACCTTTATAGTTTTCCGCCAGCGAGGCCGGCTCCGGCAGCAATGCCTTTAAGAACTGAAGCGGCACGATTTTACGCCCTTCGTATTCTACCGGCTCGATGCTCGTCATCCCGACGTTCTGCAGTACGCGAAGGTGCGTCAAATATTCATCGCCGAACGTCATCCAGAAGCGGATGCGTTTGAGTCCTTTTATATTTTTTACCAGCGATTCTTCCTCTTCATGATAAAGCAGATATGCCTTTCTCGGCCCGACCTGGGGAAAATCGAACATCTGCGAAACGGACATCGGCGGGATTTCCAGCCACTTGCCGTTCTCCCAGTATTTTCCCTTTTGTGTTATCTCTCTGATATTTATTTCCGGATTGAAGTTCGTCGCGAAGGCTTTGCCGTGGTCGCCCGCGTTGCAATCGACGATATCCACGTAGTGAATCTCATCGAAATGATGTTTGGCGGCATAAGCGCAGAAGACATTCGTTACGCCCGGGTCAAACCCGCTTCCCAGAAGAGCCATGATACCGCGTTTCTTAAACCGGTCGTGATAGGCCCATTGCCACTTGTACTCGAACTTGGCCACATCGGGCGGCTCGTAATTGGCCGTATCGAGATAATCGACGCCGGTCTCCAAAGCTGCGTCCATCAAAGGCAGGTCCTGGTAGGGCAGGGCTATGTTGAGAATCATATCGGGCTTGACTTTTTTTATCAGGGCAACCGTCTGCTTGACGTCGTCGGCGTCGAGCTGCTCGATTGTGATAGGCCGACTCAATGACTCGGCTATTTTTTTGCATTTTTCCAATGTTCTGCTCGCCAGGACTATTTTGTCGAATACCTCCGGCAATTGTGCGCATTTATGCACTACGACACTGCCTACACCGCCCGCCCCGATAATCAATACCGTGCTCATTGGCGTTTCTTCCCTAAAATTCTGAGCTAAATATCTACCCAGCCACGGCTTGTTATTTTACAGCCCACGCGTCTGATTGCAACCTTCACATCCATTTGACAATCGGGCGGGCTATGTTAGAATATCTGCGTCAAGCAAAAGGACGTGCAGCAAAACAGACACAAGGAGGTCGGCAGATGGCTGTCCTGGCAGGGATTGATGAAGCAGGCTACGGCCCGTTACTGGGCCCGCTCGTCGTTTCCGCCTCGGCCTTTTCAATTCCCGATTCGCACCTCAAAACCGACCTGTGGCAGCTTCTTAAAAAGAGTATCTCCGACCATAAAAAACACCTCGCAGGCCGACTGCTTATAACCGACAGCAAAAAGGCCTACAGCCGCTCAGCGGGAGTCGGGCACATTCAGAGAACTACACTTGCAATGCTCAAGATTCTCGGCGCAGAGCCGTCCGTCCTGAACGGCCTGCTTGCCTTTCTCTGTCCCGACTGCCTCGAACGCCTGAGGACCTATCCCTGGTACTGCGACAGTGAGCCCGTGCCTCTTGTCGCTGACCGTTCCGACATAAAAATAGCTTCGGAAGTTTTTACTTCTGACACGACGCACAATGGTATCAGGCTGCTCGGTATCCAGAGCCACTGTCTCGACGTCGGATACTACAACAGACTCATCGCCACGGTGAAGAACAAAGCAAGCGTTTTGTTTTCGACTACCGCCGCGCTTATAAAATCAATCTGGGATAATTGCGAAGATAATAATATCCAGATAATAGTCGACCGGCAGGGCGGCAGGAGCCGGTACGCCAGGAACCTCCAGCGGATGTTTTCATACCTGGAGTTAGCTGTCATTAACGAATCTGAAAACATAAGCAGCTACGAATTGAAGAATGCCGGCCGAAAGATGCGAATACACTTTGTCGTCAAGGCCGACCAGAAATATATGCCGGTTTGTCTCGCTTCGATGGTCAGTAAATATGTCCGTGAATTGCTGATTGCAAGAATTAATCGTTACTTTCTAAATCACCACGCCGAACTGAAACCCACCGCAGGTTATTGGAAAGACGGCCAACGCTTCATCGCCGACATTAAAACTTATATACCCCAGGTAAAATACGACCCCAACCTCCTCATCCGCTGCAGATAAACTCTCGACTTTCACATGGGGTTTTGATTGGGCTTATCGGTTGTCTTGTTATTCTTCGCACCTTTTTGCCGGTTTGAAGGCGGCAGCCATCTTATTTCAAGATAATCACGTTTTTCGAAGGCCTTCTTCAAGAGCGCAATGAATTCCGGGCTGACTGAGTCTTTAGGTATCATTCCGAGGGATTCAACCAGCATAAAAATATCATTTGGTCCCTGTTCTGGTATATCCTTAGTCTGATTAATCATCACTCTGACATCATCTTTGGAGACTCTGCCGAGATAGGTGCAGGTGCCCGTATCGAACAAATCGAGTTCATCTTCATCTATGCTTCCGATGTCTTCGGGCGGCGGATTATCAAAAACACCCGGATAATCCGCTGCATTCTTTTGGCGCAAATTCTTTATTTTGGCAAGATTTTGCCGACGGGCCCGCTCCTGAGAGACAAACCCTACTGCAAACGCTCCTAGCGCAGGAATTATCCAGACGGGTGAATGTAACCATGTCAGGCCAAGGCAAAGTATAAAGACCCCCATCGATAGCTCACCTGTCAAGCTGACATGTCCGCCGTAGTACATCCATTGTATCGGGCGGTGAAATCCGAAAAGGCGACTAAAAGTGGCATAAGCGAGAATTCCCGAACCAACAGTAATGAAAATGTAAATCAGGATTTTATCACCCATTGCCAGGTTCTCTTTGTGTGTTTTATTTGTGTTCCCTGTGAATTCAGTGGTTAGACTTTTAAGACTGCGGCGGCTTTTAGTTGAGAGTGCTTGATTCGCAGGAGCACCTCATTGGCCTCTTCAAGAGCAAATTCTTCAACCGTCGGGTTTATTCCGATTTCGGCGGCTATCGGCAGGAATTCCTCTGCGTCGGCCTTGGTAACATTCGCAACGCTTTTGATTTCCTTTTCCAGCCAGAGGTATTTTGCATAGTCCAGCGCCGGAACCGGCGTCTCCTTGCGTATCGCGTTGATAACCAGTCGGCCGCCTCTTTGCATAACTTCAAGAGCATCACGGATACATTCGCCCACCGGCGTGAAATCCAGGGCCTTATCCAATAGGGCAGGAGGCGCATCACCGCTGTTGCCCGTCCAATCAGCACCTAAACTCTTTGCCAAATCAATATGTTCCTGTGTCTTGGTGAATACATAAACGGGACTGTTTGGAAACTTGTGCTTGATAACCTGAATCAGAATATGGGCACACGCACCGAAGCCGTACATTCCTATCACCTGCCCATCGCTTATATCAGCCAGACGCAGCGCACGATAGCCGACTACTCCGGCGCACAATAGCGGGGCAGCCTGCAAATCTGAAAATCCATCCGGCAGCTTATACGCAAAATCCTGTCTGATTACCATATACTCCGCGTAGCCGCCGTCGGTGTCCTTGCCCGTCCACTTAGCAGATTCGCAGAGATTTTCATTTCCTCTTTTACAGAAATCACACTTGCCGCAGCTCGAATACAGCCACGTCACCCCGACCCTGTCACCGATTTCGAATTTTTTAGCATCGACTCCTCTTTTAGAGACTACCCCCACGACCTGATGGCCCGGCACAATGGGATTTTTGCCCGTTTCAAGCCGACCCTCAGCCTCATCGAGGTCGGTATGACATGCGCCACACACAGTTACCTTAATAAGGATTTCATCGGCTGTGGGTTTGGGAACTGGTATGTCATCCGAATAAAGCGGCCTATCTTCTATTGGCGCCGGTTTACTGAGAAGCATTGCCCTCATCAGCGATTTCCTTTTTTAGTTGTTTTTCGAAGACTTTGTAATCCGCCTCTGTAAAAAGACAGAACACCACCTTCTCAAGTTTGGTTTGTCCCTTGAGATAATCTATCACCACGCCGAGCATGATTTCAGCGCATCGTCTTATTGGAAACCCGAAAATCCCGGTGCTTATTGCTGGAAAGGAAATGCTTTTTATCTGGCCGTAGTCCGCCAGCTTCAACGAGTTCAGCGTCGCGTTTTTTAGTTTGTTGTCCTCATCGCCCTCACCCATCCGGGGCCCGACCGCGTGGATAACGTACCTGGTCTTTAGATTCCCGCCGGTCGTTTTGACCGCTCCTCCGGCGAAAGTCTCGCCAATGCGGTTACACTCCTGCTGTATCGCAGGCCCGCCTTTTGTGCGTATGGCCCCGGCCACGCCTCCGCCGAGAATCAACTGGCAGTTGGCCGCATTTACTATCGCCTCGGTGGCCTGTTCTGTAATGTCCCCCCGGATAAGCTCGAGTATCGAGTTGCCGATTTTGACCTGCACTTATACTCCAGACTCCAGATATTTTGGTTAGCTCTCAGCATAAAGCTGGGAATTTTCAGCAGCCTTTTGGCTGCTTATCTCACTGATTTGTCTTCTCGGCCGCGAATACAACTTTTCTACATTATACCGATGGCAGGGCCCGCTGTTCCACGTACAGAACGGATAGAATCTGCCGTTCGGCGCCGCATACAGTATCACGCAGCGCTGTGACCGGTCAATCTCATAATTATATACATCCTGGAAATGCATCGCCGCCATCAAAAGCGTTCCGAACCGCCGCTCTCTGAGGTTATTCATAAACGAGGCCATGTCTTCATGCTGCTTATTGAACTCGGCGAAACTCTTGACAAAGTCCAGAAGCCCGTCGAACCCCCAGCCTTCGGGGGCCTTTTCTTCGTGATAGGATTTTTTCATTGTTTTCATCGCCGAAAGCACGGTCATCTTTTTCAGCAGGGGATATTTCTCTATTCTTGCCGCCATCTTGTCCACCGCCGCCATCGCCTGCTCTATATCGACAAAGGCAGGCAGCGGAACCGCCTGGTTCTTTTCTTTATCGACCACTATGTAAGTAACCGTACCGCAATGCGGGTGGCAGCTCACTGAAGTCTGCGGTTCACCTTCCACCGCCGTCATCAAACGCAAAAACGGGCTGACTATCGAAAAAGGCCACCAGTCCCGATGCATATCAATAAAGCCAAGCTGCTCTTCGAGGTCTCGCGCCAGGTCCGTCAGCGTATATCTCATCTGTTGCCGCTTTTTTTCGTCAATCCTGCCCGTTATCGACACCGGCTGCCAGCTTATCCCGGTGATTACATCGGTGTTGGCCATTGCAAAACGGGTAATCGCCCCGACCTCTTTATCATTCACACCCTTTACTATTGTCGGCACCAGCACGATTCGCATATTTGCCTTGCGTATATTTTCAACCGCCGCCAGTTTCGTTTCGAGAAGTGCTTTACCTCGTGTCTGTCTATAAATCTCGTCGTCCAGCCCGTCGAACTGAAGGTATATCTGATTCAGGCCGGCCTCGGCTGCCGCCTGTGCAAACTCGATGCTCTGTGCAAATTTCACTCCATTGCTTGCCGCCTGGACATGCCCGAAACCCCGCAGGCTCGCCTGGCGCACACATTCAAGAAAGTCTTTGTGAATCGTCGGTTCACCCCCTACAAACTGCAGGCACGCCGCCTTTCTCGGCTTCATTGCCGCTGCATCGTCGAGCATCCGCTTGACCTGCTCTAAAGTCACCTCATAAACTCGACCCACTGCATTAGAGTTTGCAAAACAGATTGGACAGTTCTGGTTACACCGATTTGTCAGGTCGATGTTCACCATCGCCGGACTCGATAAGTGCTTCTCGCACAGCCCGCATTCATCCGGACATTGTGACCGATTACGCCGTAAACCCTCCACTGCGCAGGGCCGTTCATAGTGCACGCGGCGCATCTTCATAAAAAACTCCGCGTCGCGGCTGATTAGCTCTTTGAAGTGGCCGTGTCCTGCGCAGCTTTTGCTCATCATTACCTTGCCGTTTTCCTCGAACAGTTCCGCATCAACCACCTGCAGGCAGACCGGGCAAAGGCTCTTTGTCCGTGACGGCAGCCGCCAATTTGTGATTCTGTCAGAACCGCGATTGACACTTTCGAGCAGCATAATTGTCCTCCCGATACATCACGAACCTCATATGCGATATGTTGACAACTACAATCCGGGCATCCACATAACTGGTTTTGTCCGGATTAAGACTGCCGGTCGGTATGAAAGTACGCTCTGCACCGTTTCGCAGGTGCATCCGCATACACCCCAACCCTGACACCCCCAATGAATCCTCTCTACTCACTTGCCTGTTTCCTTCTATTGCTCCCGTTATTACCTTCCGATTATCCCCAGGCTGCGGGAAAAATCAAACAAAAACACCTGCTTAAAATTCCGCCGTCCCGCGCAAATGTCTCAAGGTCGCTCAGTAGATACCGGTCAGGCCTGTTCCGTCGGCGGAGCAAACCGGCTGGAGGAAAGCAGTTTTTTCTTGATTCTTTCCTTATAGCGTTTAGAATTATGCATCGTGATTTGTGGCACAGCCGTCCTGGTCGTGTTTTTCACAGGCTAAAAGCCCGTGCCATATTGAGACTACATGTACACATTTAACATGCAATTAAGGAATCGAAAATGACTGCGAAAAGACCCTTCGATAAACTCAGGACTAAGCACTTTGCCGCGAGCTTTTTGGCCCTGCTCGTCGCTTTATCCTTTTACGGCTGTGCTCCCGAAGCTGATGTTGCCCTGAAACCTGCGCCGGACCAGGTTACTACCTACAAGGCTGTGGATGTTTTCAGAAAGGACTATCTCTTCGACCAGCCCACCAGCAATAAAAAAACCGAGAAGACCACCGAGGCAAATATTGAAGTCGTTTATGACCAGCTTATAACAGACGTTGATGCCGAACAGAACGCCACCGCCAAGATTACCATAAAGGCGTTAAAGTATTTCAGCAGCAGCGCCGACGACGTACAGATTGATTTTGACAGCTCCAGAGGGGCCGATTCCGCAAGTGCTCTTGCCAAACTCATCGGCCAGACATACACGGTTAAAATCTCTCCCTCCGGGAAGGTTCTTCAAATCTCTGATGTCGCTTCTGCGCGAGATGCCGTAAAGACCGGAAAGGACGCGCGATTCGCCGGAAGATTCCTCGCCGACGAGAACATCCGACGGCGGCACGGGATTCTTGCTCTGCCCGACAAAGATAAAAAAACGCTCAAAGTCGGCGACAAATGGTCCCAGGTCGTTTCCTCGCCGCGGGGAGTGCTGATACCGAAAACCTATGAAAAAATTTACACCGTCAAAAAAATCACTAACAAAAAAACCGGCAGGCTGACCCTTATCGAGATGAACGCAACGCCGACAGCAAAGCAGTCCGACGCCAACTCAAAACAGGCTGATTTCCTCGAAATGTTTGGAAGCTCCTTCGACAGCGAGGATGACTTTACCGGCAGGCTGTTGATTGATATCGACACCGGCAGAGTGTACGAATACTCTGAGAACTTCAGTAGTCGGCATACTGCCGCTGAATTCCCGAAAGGACAGGAACAATCAGGTCAGCCTGATGTCCTGAAACTGGGCTTCACTGAGTCCCACAGCATCAAGGCGATTGACTGATAATTAAGAGCACTGGGGCACGAAAGTATAAGGCTTACAACTTATGCGTGTGTGACTTGTGTACTGGTGTTTGGAAAAAGGCGGCGGCCGGATTCGAACCGGCGAATATCGGTTTTGCAAACCGACGCCTTAGGCCGCTTGGCTACGCCGCCGTAAAACCTGTAATTTACTCGTCATTGGCACTTTTTGCAACCAAATTCTTCGCCCATGCAGCCTGTACCAGCCTCGGCCGGAACTGCCGCAACTGCCGCTGAAGCCTTACTTTATCGGAATATCCCGTTTCTGACAGCTTGTCCGTACATGATACCGCTTTTTGAACTTTGCTCTCAAGTGCCTTTGTGCTATAATGATAAGGTTGAAGGGGGGTTTGGGGCTCTATTTTGCCGGAGGTGCTCCGGATGCAATAAAGTGTGTCAGTAGCCCGTTTTACATCATAAAATGGGAACCTTATAAGGCAACCCCGTTGGAGCAGGGTAGAATGACGCCTGGTTTTTTAAAATATGCGCGCACTTATAGCTGTTTAACCGTGTTTTGCGGCCTGGTTCTGTTCTGTAGCTGCAGTACTGAAAAGTATAAGTCCGAAGCCGACGAGCAGACGTACGACATCGTCGACCGGGTCTGGGGCGACGACTTCGGCCAAAAGGTAAATTACAGAATCGGTGACGTCAATTCCTCACCAAACGACCTGGCAATCGAGCCGAATATTCCCGTTACCGGTATGATTACCCTGCCCCAGGCTGTCGCGATTGCCACAGCGCAAAACCGCAACTACCAGCAGCAGAAAGAACAGCTTTATCTGGTTGCTCTCGACCTGACCGGCGTCGAGCACGACTACGCTATGCAGTGGTTCGGCACTGTAGATTTCGCCTATCTCAAAAACCGCCGGACGGACATAACCGGCAAGGAGAGTACCGAAGAGCAGTTAGCTCAATCCAGTGAGCTGGGCTTCAACCAGCTCCTTGCCGATGGAACACAAATCGGTGTCGCCATAGCCCTCGATTGGGGGCGGTTCCTGACCGGGGACCCCAGAGAAAGCCTTACGTCGGTCCTTACCGCTACCATAACCAAACCGCTGCTGCGCGGCGCGGGCAAAGAAATCGCACTGGAAAGGCTGACACAGGCCCAGAGGAACGTGCTTTACCAGATTCGGTCCTTCAACCGATATCGAAAGACTTTTGTTGTCCTGATTGTGGACGATTATTACCGCGTCCTCCAGAGACTCGACGAAGTGAAAAACGCCGAAAGCAACTACGAGAGACGCGCACAATCCAAGGAAAGACTGCAAATGGAAGCCGAAGCCGGCCGACGAAGCCAATTCGAGGTTGACCAGGCAATTCAGGACTGGCTTACCGCCCGGGACAATGTGGTAAGCACCCGAGAGCGGTACCAGCAGCAGCTCGACGAGTTCAAAATTACTCTGGCGCTGCCCGTTGATGCGAACATTTATCTTGACCCCAACGCGATGCAGCAGCTCAGGAACGCAGGCGTTACCGAGGTCCCGTACTCAATCGCCGAGGCCGTCGATACGGCCCTGCTTTATCGTCTCGACCTGGCAAACAGCGCAGACAATGTCGATGACGCCGTAAGAAAAGTCGTAGTTGCCGAAAATAATCTCGGCGCAGAGCTCAACCTTGTTGCCAGTGCCGATGTGCAGTCAACCGGACGCAGTAAATTTGCCCGGCTGCCTTTTCACCTTGGCGATTACGCTTTCGGCCTCCAGAGCGACTTGCCGCTTGACCGGCTGGCCGAGAGAAATGCTTATAGAGAAAGCCTCATAGTACTTACACAGACCCAGAGACAATACGACCTCGACAGAGACAGCGTTGCCCTCAATGTCAGGCAGGCGTACAGGCAGTTGGTAGAGACCGCTGAAAGATATAAAATCCAGAAAAATAGTCTTGAATTGGCCGAAAAACGCGTCGAGAGCACAACTATGCTGATTGAAGAAGGTCGGGTTACGACCAGAGACCTTCTCGATGCACAGGATTCGCTTTTGGCGGCGCAGAACAACCTGACAGCCTCGCTCGTAGACCATGTTATAGCCAAGCTCAGCTTCTACAGCGATATCGGCGTTCTGCAGGTCAAACCGGACGGAATGTGGCAGGAAAACCAATGACCGAAACAATAAAAAAGCCCAGACCCTTTGCAAAAAGAAAATTAACCCGGATTGTGATTGTTGCCGCTATCGCTGCGGTTGTCGTTATTGCAGGCGGTTACTATCTTCGCGGAAAAATCGAATCGCCCGCTGCGGCCCGCGCCGTACAACTGACCTCGCACGTCGTTACGCGCAACGACCTCATTATCAGTGTAACGGAGTCCGGCGATATAAAAGCCCTTAATTCCAGCGATATAATGAGCAAGGTCGAGGGAAGGACCTCGCTGATAAGCATCGTTTCAGAGGGGACCATTATCACCGAAGACGATGTCAAAAACGGAAAAATAATCGCCGAGCTTGATTCCTCGTCGATAAGGGAATCACTCGCCCAGCAGGAAGTAACCTTTTCGAACGCCGAGGCCGACCTGGAAGACGCCAAAGAATCACTCGCCATACAAATCAAGCAGAACGAAAGTGACATCCAGGCCGGGGAATTGAATCTCCGCTTCTCCCTTATGGATTTCAAAAAGTACCTCGGTGAAGAGCTGGCCGATACGGTCGTGGCGGACTATAACGAAACCACCGCTCAGATTGACACTGCCGCTCTGCTTGTCGATGAACGGCTTAACGGCGAATCGCTACAGAGGCTCAAAGAGCTGGAGAACGACATCAGCCTTACCGAAAGCGAGCTCAACCGTGCGCGAAAAAGGCTCGAAGGAACCGAAAGGCTGTACGAAAAAAAGTATGTAGCCGAATTCGACCTCATTGCCGACAGGCTCGAAGTACAGAGCCTCGAAGCAAGGTTCGACAATGCCAAAATCGCACTGGAGCTGTTCAAACTGTATGAATTTCCCAAGCAGACCCAGCAACTGCTCAGCAACTACCACGAGGCAATGCGTGAGCTCGACCGAATCGAGGCCAGGGCGCGCTCGAGGCTTGCCCAGGAACAGGCCAAGCTGCGAAACAAAAAAGCGACCTACGACCTGCAGAAAGAACGGCTCGATAAATATAAAACCCAGTTCGAGGCGTGCACCATAAAGGCGCCCGTTCCGGGCCAGGTGGTTTACGGCTCGAGCCTGCTCGACGCCAGGCAAAGGAGCCGGGAGCTTATCGAAGTCGGCGCTGAAATTCGTGAAAGGCAGCGCATCATCTCGATTCCAGATAACACGAAAATGAAGGTCGACCTGAAGGTTCACGAGACATGGATAGGAAAAATCGAGCCGGGGCAGCCTGCGAGAATTACAATTTCCGCTTTTCCCGACAAGACGTTCACGGGAAAGGTTTTGAGAAAGGCCCCTCTTGCCGACCCCGAAAACTTCTGGAATCCCGACCTCAAGGTCTACTCTACCGAAGTCCTCATTGACGGCACTTACCCGTTCATAAAGAGCGGAATGTCGGCAAGGGTCGAAATCATAATTGACCATCTCAAAAATGTTCTCACCGTTCCGATACAATCCGTTGTTACCAACGCCGGCAGGAAATATTGCTACGTGCTGGGCTCGAATGCACCGGTCCGGCGGCAGGTTGAGCTTGGCGCATTCAACGCCGATTTCGTGGAAGTCAAATCCGGTGTTGAACAAGGCGACAAAGTTATGCTCAATCCGCCGCGGATTCAAGGCTCTCCGACGGGCCAAATGGTTCCGGCAGAACCATTACAAAATCAGACACCAAGCACCCAAAGCGAAAAACAGCAAACCGGCGTCGAAGAACAGCAGCAAACCGGCGTCGAAGACCAAAAGAATCAGCAAAACGGACAGATGTCCGGTGAGTTTGAGCTTACCGATGAAAGAATAGACCAGATTATGAAGGGGATGTCACAGTTCGACCCTCAAAAATACGAGCGGTTTAATAAGCTCAGACAACAGGACCCGGAAAAATTCAAGGAAGAAATCCGAAAAGAGATGCAGCAGTTTATGCAGCGAATGCAGAATCAGCCGGGGCAGGGAGGTCCCGGAGGCCGGCGTTCGCGCGGCGGGGCGCGGCCGAGTGATTAAAATCACGTAGAGTCTCAAAACCGATTTCCTTTTTTTGGCCTTATTAGAATTAGTGTACGATGGAAGTTGTTAAGATTGAAAAAATGTGCAAGACCTACCTGATGGGTAAGACTCACCTTCAAGCCCTGAGGGATGTGGACCTTGCTGTCGGCCAGGGCCAGTACCTTGCCATAATGGGGCCCAGCGGTTCGGGAAAATCGACGCTTCTTAATCTTCTTGGCTGCCTGGACAGGCCGAGCAGCGGAAGATATTTTCTGGGAGGAAGCGACGTTTCACGTATGAACGATACCGAATTGTCGCAGATACGCGGCAAGCGAATCGGGTTCATTTTCCAGTCATACAATCTCATCGCCCAGCTTAATGTTCTCGAGAATATTGAATTACCGATGTTTTACCAGGGTGTTTCTGCCGCCGATAGCAATCGCCGTGCCTGTGAATTGGCGGATATAGTTGGTCTCGGCGACCGAATCAAACACAGACCTGCCGAACTGAGCGGCGGCCAGCAGCAGAGGGTCGCCATCGCCCGCGCTCTTGCAAACGACCCGGTGATACTTTTGGCTGACGAACCAACCGGGAATCTCGACTCGGCCAGCGGCGCCGAAATACTTACTATCCTCGACGGACTCCAAGCCAGGAATAAGACCCTTATCGTTGTTACTCACGATGAGGGCATCGCCTCAAGAGCCCAGAGAACCATACACTTACTCGATGGAAGAATCGACAGAGATTGCCTCAATTAAGATTATGAATATCTATGCGCTAAAAGGTACAGTCAAACTCGGGCTAAAAAGCCTGTGGATGCACCGGCTGCGCTCTACACTGACAATACTTGGTGTCGTCTTTGGTGTCTCCTCGGTTATCGCTATGCTTGCCATCGGTGCCGGAGCAAGCAAGGAAGCACAGGCGGCAATCGCACGGCTCGGAAGCACCAATCTTATCATTGAAACCGTAAAACCGCCCGAGCAGCAGGAGCTCTCCGGCGAAACGCAATTCGTAACCGCCTATGGTCTGACCTATGCCGATGCCGAATCCATACGAAACACGCTGCCATACGTCGAGGTCACCGTACCTGTCCGTGAAATCCCGTCTGAGGCGCGATATCTCACACACCAGGTCGCCGTTAAGGTCATCGGCACTGTACCCTGGTATACCGAAATAGCCCCGATACACCTGGTCGCGGGGCGGTTCCTCAGCAGCACTGACGAATACCGCGAACTTACCACCTGTGTCATCGACGAGCAGCTCGGACAACGGCTCTTCGGCTTTGAGGACCCAATCGGAATGCATGTCCGTATCTCCGAAAGTTTCTATCGTGTCGTCGGTATTGTCTCAGCCGGTTCCGGTGTCGCCGAAGATAAGAAAAATTCCGCCGAAGATTCCGCATCACGCAGCGGCGTTGCAGGCAATATCTATATTCCTCTCTCTGCCGCGAGGTCCCGCTTTTCCGATATGGTCGGCAATTTCGGAACTTCAGGCCGTTCTTTTGAAAAGGTCGAGCTGCATAAAATAATCGTCAAAGTCCCCTCGAACGACGAGGTGCTGCCCACCCACCAGGTGCTCGACACGCTGCTCAAACGTCTCCACGAAAAACAGGACTTTCGCATTATCGTCCCGCTCGAGCTTCTTCGCGAGGCCGAAAGAACAACGCGAATTTTCAGTATAGTCCTCGGCTCAATCGCTGCCATCTCTCTGCTGGTCGGCGGAATCGGAATTATGAACATTATGCTCGCCACCGTTTCCGAAAGGACCCGGGAAATCGGCATCCGCCGCGCCCTCGGCGCACGCAAGACTGACATAATCACCCAGTTCCTCGCCGAAACACTGCTGCTTACCTTTCTCGGCGGAATCATTGGAATTTGCCTCGGTTCATTCATCCCCTTCTTCGTCACCAAATTCGCAAACATGGCTACGGTTATTACCGGCGCCTCACTTATGCTGGCCTTCGGAATCAGCGGAATAATAGGCCTGACCTTTGGGCTGTATCCCGCCTGGCACGCCGCGAATATGAATCCAATCGAATCGCTCCGCCACGAATAATCTTTGCCGTCGTCTTATCGCTGTTGACGTAGCCCCTTCAACCAAATAGAATCTGGCCTGAGTTATCGAGTATCCAGTATCGAGTATCGAGTATGATTAACGTCAATGAAAACTTTTTAAAATTGCAGGCCGGCTATCTCTTCCCTGAAATCGGCAGACGCATCAGGGCCTTCGCCGCCGAAAATCCGAAAGCGGACATCATAAGGATGGGCATCGGCGACGTTACCCAGCCGCTCGCACCGGTCGTTATAGAAGCAATGCACAAGGCCGCCGACGAAATGGCCCACATCGAAACCTTCAGGGGCTACGACGACAGCGGAATCGGCTATGAATTTCTCAGGCAGGCCATTCTCGAAAATGATTACAAAGCTCGCGGCGTTGCCCTCGACCTCGACGAGATTTTCGTTAGTGACGGCGCTAAATGCGATATCGCCAATATGCAGGAAATCTTCGGCATCGATAATATCGTTGCCGTGACCGACCCGGTCTATCCCGTTTACGTTGATACCAACGTAATGGCAGGGCGTACCGGACCCGCGACGCGGCAGGGCGGGTACGAGAGAATTGTCTATATGCCCTGCACGGCCGAGAACGATTTTGTCCCTGAATTACCGGATGAATCGGTCGATATGATTTACCTGTGCTATCCCAATAATCCGACCGGCGCAGTGGCAACTATAGAGCAGTTAAAGCTGTGGGTCGATTACGCCAGTGAAAATAAAGCCGTCATACTTTACGACTCAGCTTATGAAACCTATATCAGCGACCCGCAGATTCCTCACAGCATCTACGAGATAGACGGCGCAAAAGAAGTCGCCGTCGAATTCCGCAGCTTCTCGAAAACCGCGGGCTTCACCGGTGTCAGATGCGCATATTCAATCGTACCCAAAGCCCTCAAGGCTTACAAGTCAGATGGCTCAGCCGTTGACGTTCGCCCGCTCTGGGCCCGCCGCCACTGCACCAAGTTCAACGGCGTTTCGTATATCACGCAGCGGGCCGCCGAGGCCGTGTACAGCCCACAGGGCACAGAGCAGGTCCGCAGCACGATAAAAATCTATATGGAAAATGCAGCCAGAATCCGTGAAGGACTCATAAGGCTTGGCTATATCGTCTATGGCGGCATTAACGCGCCGTACATCTGGCTCAAAACACCGGATGGCATGAGCTCATGGGACTTCTTCGACCACCTGCTCAACCAGGCCAATATAGTCGGTACGCCCGGCTCCGGCTTCGGCGCTGCAGGTGAAGGATATTTCAGACTCACAGCTTTCGCTCTGCCGGAAAACGTTAAAAGAGCAATGGAACGCTTCGCTGATATCTAATCTGTCAAATGTCACCGCCAGTCACTGCATATATCGGCCTTGGAACAAATCTCGGCGACAGACACCGAAATATCAAACGGGCTCAGCAGGCACTTGGCGAACTTCCGCATACCGAACTGATTGCGGTTTCAGCGACAACAGAAACCGAACCATTAGGGCCGGCCAATCAGCCGAAATTCCTCAACGCCGTCGCCGAAATCCGAACCGAACTTTCTCCCGACGACCTCTTTTCTAAAATGCTCGAAATAGAAACTTCGCTCGGCAGAAAGAAAACTGAAAAATGGGGCCCGCGAACTATCGACCTCGACCTGCTCCTGTACGGCGAGGAAATTATTAATAGTGAAAATTTAACCGTCCCGCACAGTCAGATGCACCTGCGCTCCTTTGTCCTCGAAGGTCTGTGCGAATTGAACCCCAATCTCGTACATCCCGTAATTGGGGTAACGGTTAGTGAATTGGCGGCTCGACTCAACGGCGGCGATTTTATTCTGGACCCGCAACAGCCTCAGCTTGTTTCAATCGCGGGACTCATCGGCGTCGGCAAAACAACGCTCGCTACCAGGCTATCCAAGCGACTTAATACGGAACTGCTGCTCGAACCATACGATACTAATCCGTTTTTGCCCAGGGTTTACGCAGGCCAACAAGAACTGGCACTGCACTCACAATTATACTTCCTGCTGAACCGTGTCGAGCAGCTGAACCCGACTAATTTTCTGCCTGCTCAGATGCTCTTTACCGATTATGTTTTTGAAAAGGACCTGATTTACGCAAGGCAGTCACTCGACGCCGACCAGCTTTCCATTTACGAAAAACTCTATCCGCCTTGTGCCGAAAATGTCACAAAGCCCGTCCTCGTGGTATATCTGCGGGACACCGCCGAAAACTGCCTCGACAGGATACATCATAGAAATCGACCCTATGAGCAGAAAATCGACACGCAGTTCTTATCTCAGCTTGATGCAGCCTATGAACAACTATTCGCGACGTGGACCGGCCGTCCCGTTATCAGAATATCGAAATCCGAATTTGACTGCACCCGCCCGGACGATATAGACTATTTAATAACACAAATAAACGCGTATTGCGCTTGTGAGACTACCAACGAGTGACGATGGAAATTGCCAAAACAATCGAATTAACAAAAAAATTCGTCGCTGCCGCCCGCAGGCAGGACAAGACCGTCGGTCTTGTTCCCACGATGGGCGCTCTTCACATCGGCCACGTCTCACTTATCCAGACCGCGCGAAAACAAACCGACTTTGTCGTCATCAGTATTTTTGTAAACCCAACCCAGTTCGGCCCGTCTGAGGATTTCGACAAATACCCTCGCCCCTTCGATGACGACCTGCAAATCTGCCGAGAGCAGGGCGTTGACCTTGTCTTCTCACCTGACACAAACCAGATGTACCCGACGCAAAACATTACATGGGTCAACGTAGAAAAACTTACCGAAAGCCTGTGCGGCCGAACCCGGCAGGGTCATTTCCGCGGCGTCACCACAGTCTGCGCCAAGCTTTTTAATATCGTCCAGCCGGACGTTGCTTTTTTCGGACAGAAGGACGCCCAGCAGGCTGTCGTAATCAAACGAATGGTCGCCGACCTCAACATGCCGCTGAAAATCCGAATCTGCCCGACCGTTCGCGAATCTGACGGCCTGGCCGTCAGCAGCCGCAACAAATATCTCAGCGAATCCGAACGCAAAGATGCGATGTTGCTCTATAAATCTCTGCAGAAAGCAAAACAGCTTATACAGGCCGGCGTCACCGAGCCGGAAAAGATAATTGCAGAAACTAAAAAAATCCTGGCGCAATCAAGCCTCTTCGAACCCGAATATATAGAAATCGTCGACCCTGAGACGCTCGAACCTCTCGAACCAGTAACAGGCGCCGTTCTTATTGCTGTCGCGGCCCGCTGCGGCTCAGCCAGGCTCATTGACAACATTCTGATAGACACAGCCCGGGATTAGATTATAATACCTTTTGCCCGTTATGACTTTTTACTCCAGGAAAATAAGATGTTCGTAAAGCTGCTCAAAAGCAAGATGCACCGTGCCAAAGTCACCGCCGCCAAACTCGACTATCCCGGCAGTATCGAAATCGACCCCGAGCTCATGCAGGCCTGCAACCTGGTGCCCTATGAATCTGTATTGGTCGCCGACCTCAATAACGGAAACCGACTCGAAACTTACGTCGTCCCTTCCGAACCGGGCTCGAAAAACATCGTCATACTTGGCGCCGCCGCTCGCCTGATTAACCCCGGCGACCGTATTATTGTGCTCAATTTTGCCTACTACACACCCGAAGAGGCAAAAAAACACAAAGCAAAAGTAATCGTTCTCGACGAAAACAATAATATAATCGGATAGTTTTTTTAAAAAACGCCAATGCATCCTGAGTTGTTCCGAGTCCCGTTTACTGAGCTTACCGTCAAGACTTACGGCCTGATGATGGTCATAGGCTTCATGACCGCCGTCTGGATTATCCGCCGCCTCAGCCGAAAAATCACCCCCGACCCCCAGCTCATCACAAACGCCGCGCTTTATTCCCTCATCGCAGGCGTCGGCGGGGCACGCCTGTTTTACGTCATACATTATTGGGATAAATTCCAGAACGACCTGCTCTCGATATTTGCAATCTGGCAGGGAGGCCTCGAACTGCTCGGCGGCGTAATACTTGCCGTCATTGTAATCATCCTTTACCTTATCTATCACAAGCTGCCCATCCGCCAGTATCTCGATATCCTCGCCATCGGCCTGATGGCCGCGCTGATGCTTGGGCGTATCGGCTGTTTTTTTAACGGCTGCTGTTTCGGAAAACCAACTAATCTGCCCTGGGCCGTCCGGTTCCCTTATGGTTCTTATGCGTATACAAGTCAGGTTTTTGCAGACCCCGGCCGTAACCGCGCCGAACCGCTGCTGAAACTGCCCCCCGACTATTTCAGATACGAACTGTTCGAGGGTCTTTATGAGCTTGGACTAAAACCCTTCGACTTACTGACCCCCGAGCAGCAACAGGCCGTGACAAAAGGTCCGTATCGCTGCCTTGCGGTCCATCCCACGCAGCTATATTCGTCCTTAAATGCCGCTGTTATCTGCCTGCTGCTGTTTCTTTTCTGGAGACGCTCTCAGAACGCCCGCAAAGCAAAAAAACGGTCGTTTCTGACCGCCCCGGGCTGCACCTTCGCTATGATGTTCATCCTGTATGGTGCCACCCGCTTCGGCATCGAGTTTCTCCGCGGCGACAACCCTTTCGAGCTTAAAGGCATCCCGCTGACCATCTCACAGTACATCGGAATTGCCCTTATCATAATAGGCTTGCTCCAATTGGCCGCCTACACCGCCTACGCCCGAAAAAAACAGCCGGTACCCGAACCGCAGACGCCGCAAAACACCTGATACGCCCACTAATTTTTGTGTTTTGATTTTCATCTTGAACATCCCGCCCGATTAGCCGATATTATTAAATGGATTCCTGAAATCCGCACTTTTGATTTTTTATTCTTGATTTTTGAGCTTTTATCGTGGGCTTATACGACAGGGAATACACTCAGGAGAATTACCAGCCGTCCTACGGACGTTCTCACCGCCCGCCTATCAGTTTTGGTATGCCCAAAACGGTTACAGGGCGGCTGATACTCATAAACGCTGTGGTATTTTTCATCTCCTATATGATTCCGTCTGTTGACGTCTTTCTTGTCAAATGGTTCTCTGTCTACCCCGTTACATGGAAGATGACGGTTTTACAACCGTGGCGAATCATAACTTATCAGTTTCTCCACGGCAGTTTTCAGCACATCTTTTTTAATATGCTCGCCGTCTATTTTTTTGGTCCCGTGCTCGAAAGGCTCTGGGGCCCGAAGAAATTTCTCATTTTCTACCTGCTTTGCGGCACAGCCGGAGCAATTGTTTATCCTGTTCTGACTGCTGTAGGCTGGATGGTTCCTGTCCCGCTGATAGGCGCTTCCGGCGCAATTTTCGGTATCATTGCCGCAGCAGCAATCCTTTATCCTCTGGCCAATGTTTATATCCTCGGGATTTTCCCCATTAAGCTTATGTACCTGGCCCTGATTTTATTAGCCGTCAGTATAATGTACACACTTAAGCCCGAGGCTAATGCCCTGGAGGGCTATCGAACCGCGCACTTTGCTCATTTAGCCGGAATGATAGCCGGTGCTGCATACGTTTTATGGCCGCGCATCTCCGTACGATATAATCTCAAGAGCCACACAAGCCCCTGGCAGAAGAAAATCCAGGACCAGCAGCAGCTCTCCGCCGAGGTCGACCGAATCCTCGAAAAGGTTTACAGGCACGGAATCAGCAGCCTATCACGTAAAGAAAAGCAAATCCTCAAAAAGGCCACACAAATCCACCAGGAAATAAAAAAATAACCCTGCGATTCTCCGCAGGGTCATTGGTTTTTACGAATCACAAATCACCAACTATGATTCACGTGTCTTTTAGTCCCACTGGAACTCTTCGGTTCGCTCGAGGAGCTCTTTTAATCTCGTTTTGACTCTTTCATCCTTGGAAGCCTTCCACTTCTCGACCTCAACCTCGCTGTCTTCTACCTGTCTTTTTAAATCTTCGAGTTTATTGAGCAGCTCTTTATGCCGTAATTGCTTTCGCTGCACTATCAGGTCGAATCGCTTCGATACTATCTCTTTCAGTTGCACCTTGAGTGCCTCTTTTTCTTCAGGTTTGGCCGAGTCCAGCTTCTTTAGTATCTCGTCGCGAGTATCTCTCAGTTCTATATCTGCTTTCAGGACCGACGCAAGCTCCGGGTTGTTCTTCGCCGCCTCGGCGACCGGGCCGTATTTTCTGCCGCTCTTCATCAGTTGCCGCATATAAAGCCAGGGGTTCTCCTTGCGAGTCTGCTCCAGCCCATTAGCCTCCTCCGGGTAATTTTCTTCCAGCCAGCTAAGATACTCCTCGTGCTTCTTCTGCATTTCCTTCATCCGCTCTCGCCACGCGCGACCGCCGCGCTCGTGTGGCCCTTTACCTTCATTAGGACCCGGACCTTCACGTTGTTTGTCGCCGTACATATCGCGCCGGTGGGACTGCATATATTCCTGTAATTCTTCTTTGAAGGCTTCAGGGTCGTTTTCGTGCAGCGCTTTCAGCCTGTCAGCCGACTGCGGGTCGGTTTCTCGTATCCGTTCCAGCATCCGCTCAATTTGTTCCGGCTCCATGCCGAAACCGGGTTCCTGCCACGGAAACGGCCCCTCCTGCACCGCGTTGGATTCAGCGGCATTATCACCCTGCTCACACAAGGCCGGCCACCCGAAAGTGCCTATAAAAAGAATTGCAACCAGCCAAATTCTTGACAATTTCATTGCCTTATCCTTTCCAAAAATCCTCGTTGATTTCCAGAAGTTCAATCTCGATATCATCCGCACTTATCCACTCCGTGCCGTTTTCACCCAGTTGCAATGCCAGAATCTCGTCCTCAACCGCCTCGATATCAGCGGCCAGAAGCTCCAGTTCCGTATCATCGAACGAAAAGTCACTGTCTTCTACGTTTGCCTTCGGGATTTCCGCAATGCTGGCAGGTCTTTCATCCCGGAATTGGTAATTATGCACAAAAACCAGGCCCGCGGCAATAACGATACCTGCCGCCGCCGTAAGTGCCCATCGCCATCTTGAAAGTTTCTCCGTTTTTGCCGTTCTTTTCAGTTCGGCGTTGACTTGCAGTTTAACGAAGCGCATCTGCTGTGCATCCGGCCGAGGCGCCGGGTTGTCCGCTATTATCTGCTCTCCGCGCAGAATATCTTCCTCCGCCTTCGCAGCCTCTGCCTCTGCGTAGAATTTATTTAAGAGTTCTTTTAGATTTTCATCTTTATTATTCATCGCTGCTCTGTTCCATTAATTGTCGCAGTCTTGCCAGGGCCCTGTGTACCTTCGACAGGACCGTACCTATCGGCATCCCCCGGCTTTGAGCTATTTCTTTAAAGCCCATCTGTGAATAGTATCTCAGCATTATCAGCTCACGGCTTTCTTCGTCGATATTCTCAAGCTCTCGGCCAAGCCTGTCAATCATCTCGGTTTCCTGTCCGCTCAATCGTTTCTGCTGGGCCTCGAGTTCGAGTTGCGATTTGCGCGATTCCATCGCCTTGTCGTCTCGCTGTTTGGCCCGCAGCCGGTCGTGCCAGATATTACTGGCCACCGTAAACAGCCAGCCGTTGAAATTACCTCCGTGGAAGTGCCTGATTTTCTCTACTAACTTAACAAAGAGCTCACTGAGCAAATCATCGCTGGTTGTCTTATCGCCGCTCAAACGGTAGAAAAAACCGTAAAGCCTTCTGCTGTAAGCATCTACGAGCTTCGAAAAACTCTCGGAATCCCTGCGTTTACAGCCTGCTATTACAGCTTCCAGGTCTTTACTGTCGGTTTTTTCCATGCCCGCATCGATATATAAAACGCGATTTTTACCCGATTTATTGCAATAATAGCAAAAAACTGCTACCTTGCAATCCGCCTGATATGACTGATAAAAAAACTAAAAAATCGACACGCAACACCTGGTCCGCCAAGTTAATGCGAACCTTCACAAGTGTGCTGCCCGTCGCGAAGAACCGCCACGGCCGATGCAACCGCTGCGGAGCCTGCTGCATGCTGCCAAACGTCTGCCCATGGCTTGCCTTTGACGAACAAAACAAGGCTATCTGTAGAATTTATTTTGTACGCCCCCTCAATTGCCGCAAATACCCGAGGACCGAATCCGAATTCATCACACCAGACACCTGCGGCTACTGCTTCGAAGACACCGCCACGAAGTAACCAGACTCGGCATTTAAAGCTGTTCGTCCTGCTCCTTGTTTTCCTCGTCCAGCTTCCATTGCTCGGATTCGTCAATCGAATCGACCTCCCGCTCCATATACTTGAACAGCTTATCCTGCAAAGGCCCCATTTTGTCGTACCACTTCAGCATCCCCTGGTAGCTCGCCACAAGCATATCGAGCCGAATTAGCTGCCACTTGGCCAGACACTCCGGCTCCTTGATATTGGAAAACGGGTCGCATTTGAACATCCGCTGACCGTTCTCGCCGAACTCGCATAATTCGCAGTCTTTACACTGTATCATAAACCGCTCCTGACCCCGCACCTGCGGATGAATTCTTGACTTGTATTCTGCTCACTAACCACTATAATACCATACCTTGCGGTAATTTGAATTGTTTTTTACGCAGCTTGTCCGGCGTACCCCTAAGGGGGAAGACGGATACGCAGTATGAATGTCAGGAGTTTTTAATGGCAAAACCCAGAAGAAGGCGGAAAGTCGGAAGCAAAAAAAGGTATGCCCGCTGGAAAGCCCGACACAAAATCAGTTAATAGTCGTTAGTTAGCAGTCGTTCGTCCTCGGTCGTGCTGATTTTGCATGGCCGCTGACCCGTGGTATCAAAACGCAAAAACACGATTTTTTTACTAACGACTATTTACTATTAACTGATGACTGTTAAAAAATGCGCCACTTTACCATAACTTTTCAACCGGACGGCAAACGAATCTCCATTCACGCCGGCTCCACACTACTCGAAGCTGCACACACCGCCGGTATAATCCTCAATTCCGCCTGCGGCGGCACAGGCGCCTGCCGCAAGTGTGCCGTCCTTATTTCGCCCGAAAATAAACAGGTACTCGCCTGCCAGCATACTATCGACAGCGACCTTACCGTTACCGTCCCTGCAACCTCGCGTTTGTTTGAACTGAAAATCCTCGAACACGGAATCGATAGATATATCGAGCCGACCATGCTCGAACCCGGCGGTGCCGCCGGGACAGTCTTCGGCCTGGCTGTTGATATCGGTACTACCACCGTCGTTGCAAAACTGGTTGACCTTGCCGACGGCAGGCTCATCGCCACCGAATGTGACTTCAATCCCCAGACCGTTTACGGTGACGACGTAGTAAGCAGGATTACATTCGCTCAAACCGACGAGCATCTAATCGAACTGCAGCGAATGATTACCGAATGCGTCAATAAACTGATTGCCCAGCTGTGTAAAAAGACCGGTATTGACCCGAATCGTATTTATGAAATGACCGCCGTCGGCAACACGACAATGACTCACATATTCCTGCACCTGCCGATTATCCAGCTCGGCCAGGCCCCCTACAAAGCCTATTCTCTCGACGCACACGACGTGCCTGCAAAAAAGCTTAACATACGAATCAATCCAAAAGCGAATATCCATACCGTCGAAAACATCGCGGGCTTCGTCGGCTCCGACACCGTTGCCGCCGCTTTGGCCGTTGACATCAACCTCGCCGAACAGTTAACCCTTCTGGTCGATATCGGCACCAATGGCGAGCTTGTCTGCGGTGACAAAGACAAACTCTTCGCCGCAAGCTGCGCTGCCGGCCCCGCCCTCGAAGGGGCACGTATCAGCCGTGGCAGCCGGGCCGTCGACGGCGCTATCGAAGCTGTATTTATTAACGAAGGTGACATAGACGTTGACGTAATCGGCGATAGCTCGCCGGCGTCAATCTGCGGAAGCGGACTTATAGACGCCGTAGCCGTTATGCTCGATTTGGGAATTCTCGATTCTACAGGCCGTATCGTTGACCCGGCCTCATCGAAATCCGAAAGCCGGCCGGCAATTACAAGAAGGATTATTCGCGAAAACGACCAGCCTGCCTTTGTTCTCGCTTTTACTGATGATGGCCGACCCGCTGTTATTCTTACTCAGCAGGACATCCGCGAAGTACAGCTCGCCAAGGCCGCAATCGCCGCAGGCATTCAACTGCTGCTCAGGAAGATGACCATCAAAGAAAACGACCTTCAGAGGATATTGTTGGCAGGGGCCTTCGGCAACTATATCAGGCGCTCGAGCGCCATGCGAATAGGTTTACTGCCGGATGTGCCTGAGGAAAGAATACATTTCGTCGGTAACGCCGCAAGCTCCGGCGCAAGGATGATTCTGCTCAATCGCACCGCCCGGGAGCTGGCAGGGCACCTCGCCAGGAAAATTCAATATGTCGAAATCGCCCACGAACCGGATTTTATGAATATTTACACCAACTCCATGATCTTCTAATTGCGATTCGCACGCTTGTCCTGAGCGAAGCCGAAGGGACGC
>Ga0315554_1000282_pt1 | contig 29721 bp, 24 predicted proteins | sample SalMarSW160370MG_FD_202114 | JGI IMG/M metagenome (GOLD analysis project Ga0315554, IMG submission 202114) | Salt marsh sediment microbial communities from the Plum Island Ecosystem LTER, Massachusetts, United States - Salt Marsh Sediment SW1603-70 ...
GGCCGTAGGTCGTATAGAGTACCGGCATATTGTACGGAGCATAAGAGGCAAGGCTGATCGCTGAAACCGGTTGAGCCCGGGCGAAGGCTTCTCCTTCAGACTCCGTGTACCTGATCAGGCGCAGCAGTCGCTGATAGGCCGGCCTGAGATTTCCAAGGGCATCGATCGGAGCATCCCCCGGATAGGGTTCCCGGCTGTTGCTGTAGGGACGACCTTGGTAGGTGCCGGCGTTGCTCGCATCCGCCAAGGGATATATGTCGGTTGCCTTGGAGTATGGCAGCGTGTAGCGGGTAAGAAAATCGAACTCTTCGGCGCTTCCCCAGCCCCAATTCACTTCGGGCGTGATGCTCGGGCGATCGAGCTGGCTGCCACTCAGCTGCTTGAGCCGGCGCACTCCACGGACATAGGAGGAGGTGCTGTACAACGGATGGGGGTCCAGCCAGAAGTTCACGCCCAGCCAGATCTCACTGCTGAGGGCTCCGAAACTCATCGGAGCCTCGTCCTCCAGCATGCCCGCGTTGTGGTACAGGGGTACCGAAACCCCGAGACCTTTCAGCATACCGGAATACTGCCGCAAAACCGCTGCGCCGTACCAGTTCTTGAACCGCACCCAGTCCTGGAAAACGAGCCAGTCGGAGGGCTCGTGTAAGTGCCAGTCCCCGGCTTTGGGCGGCGATATTTCGATGAAATCACCACAGGTGGTTCCATGGTACCGGTTGTAGCCCGGAATATCGCCGTAAGCATCCCGCAGCCAGTGCCGGTACAGTTCCTGAACCGTCGGGGTGTAGCCCCAGGCGAAGGGATTGGCGAGCTCGGAGGTGCTGTACAGCAGCTCGTTGTCCACCTGAAGGGCCACGATCGGACCCCGGCTGTACTGATATTCGGACAGCACCTGTTCGTACAGCTCGGTATACCATCGCAGCACGTACCGCATATAGGTGGGATTGAGGTGGTCCGGCAGGGGAGTGCCGTCCTGGCGAAACCGCACCCTCCAGCCGTGCTGATCCCGCATGACGATTTCCGGATGCTCTCGTGTCAGCCAATCGGGGATGCCCCCATGCCGGACCTCGGCACAGATGAACGGGCCGGGTTTTGCGATGAAGTACATACCCCTTTCAGCGATGAGCCTGATGAAATGCACGAGGTTCCTGCGTTCCTCTCCTCCTGAGCCGGTGAAGTCGAAGCGGCCTTCCTCCGGCTCGTGAAGGTTCCAGGGGATGTAAGCGGAGATGAAGCGTACCCCTGCGGCCCGCGCGGCATCCAGCCGTTCACTCCAGAACGCGGGATCGATCCTGTAGTAGGGCAGCTCACCGGCCCAGAGATGCAGAGGCTTACCGTTGAAGTACAGTGAGTCGGACGAATACTCCAGGCCTCGCTCGTTCGGCAGCGGTGAAGGCGCTGCGGAGGTGGACTGCAGCTCCGGTGACTCCGGCAGCCTCGCGACTGGAAAGTTACCCCGTACCTCTTGCTGTTGCCCCCGGCAGGAGGTCTGCATAAGGGATAGGGTAAAGATCAAGGGCAAGATTGGGAAACGCCAGAGCATTAGGAAACCGCTCCTGCGCGACATACAAGTCGCTCGATTCGCTCGGATATCGTGGCTTCTACTGCTGGCGGCTGAGCGCCTCTTTCCATCGTCGCCAGAGAATGAACAGGCCCGCCGCGCCGACAACCATCTGGGCGATGAAAATGTCGACTCCGGAGCTCACGAGATGGGACAAAAAACCCGGAATCCCGTCCCACAACCAGTGCAGCGCCACCGCTGTGAAGTAGGCCGCAAACACCGCCAAGTTGATCCGGAACTTGCGCGCGTAGCTTTCCCGGAACAATACGGCCGCGAATATAGCGGTCCAGGTTCCGTGACCCACGGGTGATAACAGCCCTCTCAACAGCGTCACCCCAACGGAGAGGGACAGGCTGCCCCCGCTGCGCAGGAATGCGCTGAAGGCGTAGCCCATGCTCTCGAATGCGGCAAAGCCCATTCCCGCCGCGACGCCCAGGATGATGCCGTCCAGCTCCGAATCGTGGCGCAACCGGCGGGCTATCAAGAGGACGCCCCAGATCTTGACGAACTCCTCTATCACTCCGACTATCAGAGCCGTTTGGAAGGTCAGGCTGTGGATGAACAGCGGTTCCAGCAGTGAAGCGGCCAGGGTGCCCAATACGCCACCGTAAAAAAAAGTCATGGCCGTGGCCGGCATCTTGACGCTGCTCAGGTGGCGGCGCTCGTAAAAGAAGGATACGTAGGTCACCGGAACCAGAAAGCTGCCTGATATGGTCATGGTAGGAAAAACATTGGGATTGCCGGTAAAAATCAGGATGATCAGACCGGCCACGTAGATCCCGAATCCGATCAGCAGGATCCGCCACCAATAGTGGCGTTGTTTACCCGAACGAGCTCCCCCGGCCTTTGGCATGTTCCGTCCTTTCCATTTCAGGCCTTTATCATAAAACCTAACATCTATTAATATCAAGTTCATGTAAAAGGTCGCAGATCTGAACCACTTGAGCAAGGCCAAGTTGATTAGAAGAGGACCCTGGAGGGAGCCAGGGTCCTCTATAGAACTTCAGCGCAGATAGCCGATCAGGATAACCGAGGCGAACAGGACCAGCAGGATTATGAAAAATATGTCCACCGCCTTCCCCATACTCTGTTAGGTGTATATTCGCCCTGATTCCGGATTACCCGTTATCACTGTGGAATTGAAACCAATCCGGTTGTGGTGTGAAGGAGGGTGGTTCAATAGCTAAGAGGTAAGGGCTGGAGTCGAGGAGGACAAGAACTCCTGGCCGGTCATGAACTCAACGACAAAATTGGGGTGTGGGACTGAACGGATCGATGCCGCTCACGCTCATAGCTGGACGAATCCCATCTTGATCGCGTACTTGATCAAACCCGCCTTGTTGTGTATCTGGACCTTGTTCATGATGTTGTTGATGTGTACGTGCACCGTGTTGGGGGAGATGTTGAGCTGATAGGCGATCTCTTTTTCCGTCAATCCCTGGCAAACGCGTTTCAGGATTTCGGTTTGTCGGCGGGTCAGGGCTGTATCCAGGGATTGGGGAGCCTTCTCCTGAGGCTCATGGAGGAACTCCTGGGCAAGATATCCGGAGATCTTGGGACTGAAAAAGTATCCTCCGTTGTAAACCTCTTCTATGGCCTTAGTGATTTCCTCCGCCGCCGACTCTTTGAGGATATAGGCGCGGGCACCGGCGCGGATCGCTCGCTCTACCAGGATTTTTTCATCGTACATGCTCAGCAGAACCACCTTCACCGGCCCGAGGCGCTCGTTGAGCCTGGTGATGGTCTCGATTCCGTCCAGTTCGGGCATCTCCAGGTCCAGGACGAACACATCCACAGCCTTGCCCTGAGCTATCTCGAGCACCTCCTTTCCGGTTGCCGCCTCACCGACTATGGCTATGTTCTCCGCCAATCGTTGGATCACCGCTTTGATGCCGTCCCGTACCACGGCATGGTCGTCGGCCAGTATGATTCGTATTTTTCTTGCCATCATATCCTCTATAGCGCTCATGATATACTATACAACCTGAATGCCCGCTGTTTCCATCACTTTTCTTGTTCGGAAATCCCGAGCCGCCGGATGATCTCCCTACAGAAGGCGGGAAGGTCGCCCGGATTGCGGGAAATGATCAGGTTGCCGTCCACGGCGAGCCCCCGATCCACCCACCGGGCGCCGGTGTTCTCCATATCGTCCCGGATCGAGAAGAAGCCGGTTGCGGTTTTGCCTCTCAGAACACCGTCGGTGTCGAGCTCTTCTACCTGAACTGCGAAGGTTGCTTCGATACCTCCGGCGGCAACGACTTCGGGGACAGCGATTGCAGTTTTATATACTCTTGAAAAAGGGTAAGATCACGTCTTGAGCGATTAATCAGCGTGAGGTCTGCATCATGAATGACAGGATCGGTTTTGACAATGAGAAGTATCTGGAGGAGCAGTCCAGGGCGATTCTCGCGCGGGTCGAACAAATCAAGCATAAGCTCTACCTGGAGTTCGGCGGAAAACTCGTCTATGACTTTCATGCCTCCCGAGTTCTGCCCGGCTTCGATCCAAACGTCAAGATGAGACTGCTGCAGAAACTTATAAACAGAGCGGATGTTCTGCTCTGCATCTATGCCGGCGATATCGAGCGCAAGAAAATAAGAGCTGATTTTGGAATCACCTACGACTCCGACGCCCTCAAGCTGATGGACGATCTGGCGGAATGGGGCATCAAGGTGCGGGCCGTCATCATCACACGTTACGAGAATCAAACAGCGGCGAAGGTCTTCAAGAACCGGCTTGAACGACGGGGAGTCAGGGTTTATACCCACAGCTTCACCAAGGGCTACCCGACGGAAGTCGAAGTGGTCGTGAGTGAGGAGGGGTACGGGGCCAACGAGTACATCGAAACCGACAATCCGATCGTTGTTGTCACCGGTCCCGGTCCCAACAGTGGCAAACTGGCTACCTGTCTTTCTCAGCTATATCACGACTACCGTCGCGGCTGGGTTTCCGGATACGCGAAGTTCGAAACCTTTCCCATCTGGAACCTGCCCCTCAAACACCCCGTCAATGTCGCCTACGAAGCAGCTACAGCGGACATAGGTGATTACAACCTGATCGACAGCTTTCATTTGGAGGCCTACAACGAGAGCACGGTGAACTACAACCGGGACATCGATGTTTTTCCGATACTCTCCAGAATACTGGAGAAGATCACCGGAAAACCCTCCTTCTACAAATCGCCGACGGACATGGGTGTGAATCGAGTCGGCTTCGGCATCACCGACGATCAGGTGGTATGTGAGGCGGCGCTCCAGGAGATCATTCGTAGATATTTTCGTTACTCCTGTGAACATGCCATGGGTCTGGTGGAAGGGGAAACGGTCCAACGGATCAAGCTCCTGCTGGAGGATCTGGGAGTCAAACCCGAGGAAAGAACCGTTGTGCCGCTGGCCAGGAAAGCCGCCGAGGAGGGCCGAAAGAAAGGCAAGGGAAGTGAAGGGATCTTCTGCGGGGCTGCGATACAGCTGAAGGATGGAACGGAAATCACAGGCACGAACTCTCCCCTGATGCACGCCGCCTCGAGTCTAATTCTCAATGCGGTCAAACACCTTGCCAATATTCCCGATTCCATCCACCTCCTTCCTCCCAATATCGTCGATTCGCTGGGCCATTTCAAGAAGGATGTCCTGGGGGGTAGAGTCGTCAGCCTCGATCTGGAGGAAACCTTGATTGCGCTCAGCATCAGCACGACGGTGAATCCCGGGGCCCAGGCCGCTGTGGATATGCTGAAAGAACTTCAGGGCTGCGAGGTTCACATGACCCACATACCGACACCGGGAGATGAAGCGGGGCTGAGGAAGCTGGGGGTGAATCTAACCAGCGACCCCGACTTCTCCAGCAAGAAGCTCTTTGCGGGCAGCTTCTAGCGGACCGGTATTTATTCCAGTTCTCCGGTCAGACTCGTACTCAAGCTGCAATTCCTGTAACTGGGAGGGGACAATGCAGGGGGAAAAAACGAACTCCGATCCGGCTGACTTCAGTTGTTAAATAGAAAATAAGGCGAGCGAGAAAGCGGATTTTGGATCAGCAGCCCCAATCGCTTGGTGAAATAAACCGAAATCCAACGGCGGGTCGAATATTGTCCTCTTGACTTATTGTACAATTTTATGTACAAGTAATAATGGCAGGAGGAGAATGCATGAATGCAATAAACTACAGCGAGCTCCGTAGGAACCTGAAGTCAACAATGGATAAAATTATCTCGGACCATGAACCCGTTATAGTAACTAGAAGGAATGGTGGTAACGTGGTCATGGTTGCCTATGAAGATTACGCTGCGATAGAAGAAACATCTTATCTCCTGAGGAGCCCCCAAAATGCAAAACGGCTGAGGGAGAGCATCAAGAGTTATCAGAATGGCTCGGGAAAAGAACAAGAGCTGATCGAGGATGACTAGTGGGAATCATCTTTCATCCCAACGGCTGGGATGACTATCTCTATTGGCAGAGAACCGATAAAAAAATTTTGAAAGAGATCAACTCCATAATTAAGGAAATATCACGGACGCCATATGAAGGCATCGGAAAACCGGAACCATTGAAATTCGACCTAACCGGATTTTGGAGCCGGAGAATAGACCAGGAGCATCGAGTTGTCTATCGGGTGGATAAAGATGAGCTCCATATCCTTGCCTGCAGATATCATTATTGAGGTAGCAAAAGCAGATAAACTCGCGAATGGCAGATAAAGACCGTAAAAAGCCTTGTGGAGATGTCTGGATTTTCTTCCCACTCTCCACAAGGCGAGTGAGCAATGAATACGGAACCAAGAAGCGGGAGACTAAGCGTCGGGCAGACGCCTGGAAGCATTTTGACCCCATGCGGGATGGGCTCTAATCTAACACAAGGTACACAATTGTATCAGCTGGAGAATAAGGGTCTTTGAGTATAATTGGATTCTCTCAGACTTCTTTTCGTGTCATAGACGACCGAATTTCATAGTGATATACTTTTTATGTAGGTTTGATTTGGCTATGTTCAGGGACAGAAAGGGCAAATATGAAGCTCTTCAAGTGAAGCGGTCGTCAAAACTTCTTGTGTACGTCACGGGGGACCGCCCAGGGCTATCTACGCAAATCCATCCGGAAGTACTTGACTTCATTGCTGATCATCTTGATGGAATTACTGGCAAAACGCGGATTCCTCGGATTTCTCTCTTACTCTATACGAGAGGCGGGCAGACAATAGCAGCTTGGAGTATAGCAAATCTGCTACATCAGTTCTGTCAAGAATACGAGGTTATTGTACCGGCAAAAGCTCACAGTGCTGGTACTATAATCTGCCTAGGTGCTTCACGTATCATCATGACGAAGCAGGCAACTCTAAGTCCGATTGACCCAAATTTCAATAGTCCATTAAATCCACCTGTTCCTGGAGCTACTACGCAAACCACAGTTCCCGTTGGCGTTGAAGCCATTAATAGCTTTTTTGAGCTTGCGAAACAACAACTCCGTATAAGGGGTTTCAAGAATATGACGGATGTACTTCTGACTCTAGCTGAGAAAGTTCATCCGCTCGTTCTAGGGGAAACATATAGAGTTCGGAACCAAATTCGAATGCTAGCAACTCGACTACTCTCACGAGAGATGAGTGATAAAAAAAAGGTTAATAAGATAGTGTCTTTTCTGGCAGCTGAATCTGGAAGTCATGATTATACAATTAACAGGCGAGAAGCGGATGAGGACTTGGGTCTTCCGATCGAAAAACCAGATGATGATTTGTATGGTTTGATCAAGTCCATTTACGACGATATCCGAAGTGAATTGGACCTTAACAATCCATACAACCCAAACATGATACTTGGGGATGTAGACCAGCAAGAGTATTCACTACGGCAAGCTCTGATAGAGAGTCTTCCAACCGGAACCCATGTGTTCTGCAAAGAAGGAGTGTTGAGAAGACTTCGGGGTACGGATCAAAGGGGGATGCCTCAGATTCTGATAAATGATCAGTTATCATTCCAAGGATGGAAACATGAACCAGCTTGAATTAGACCGTTGCGACAACTACTACTACGGCGAATCAACTCTGACCCGTGATTCTCAACTTTATACGAATTCGGCCGTTCAAAGCGAGCTCTCAAAAGTGATGGAGAATGCCGTGGTAATTGTAGATCCTACAAGAGACGACCTGCTGGTCCCCTCTGCCGAATTCACATTTCAACCGCTTCGCAGAGTTTCCCCGCCGGCTCCTACTGTGCGTGTAATAAACTCACTTCCCGACGATAGATACGTATTAAGAAAACCGATTGCCGTCACAGTATCATATGAGGCAGAAGAAGTAAAAGCTGAGATACCAGAACTCGAACTATATGCCTTTGCAAATAGAGCAAAGGAAGCTATACATGAAGTCTTGAGGGATTTTGTTGATCTTTGTGACGACTTGCTGGATATTCCTGACGAACAACTTGGTAAGTTCCCGAAACGTTGGAAGAATATATTAGAATCTATGCTCATCCTAGATGGCCGAGAAAATACTTGACTTTCGAGAAAAGGACATCAGACTCGCTATCTTAAATAAAGCCTCGCCACGCAGAATTAACAAGTCAGGGAAACATTGGAAAGGTTACATCTATTGGAGAGATATCCTGATTACAAAAGTCAAAATCCCCAACAATCACGATAGGATTATGAAACACGGCAAATCTCAATACATATGTAGAGATCTGAAACTAGATCCTGGTCAATTCAATTCACTGGTGAACTGTAGCATGACTGGTGCGGACTATTATAACCATCTGGAAGCCCAGAAATAATTTACTCGCCGAATTGGTGATTCCCAGAAGCAGGTGCTACAAACGAACACAAGACCGCTTATGTATCAGGTATTTGTTGATTTGCGATGGAGGAAATCAACAATGTGTTACATGATGAATATGATCCATAAGTGCGGTCTGTTAAGATTGGGTTCTCCGGCCGATCTCCCAGACCAGAAGCCAGTAGGCCAGTGTGAAGACTTTTCTCTTGAGTTTTTCGAAAACCCTTCCCTGTGATATACTGGCTCTGCCACACCCTCAACTGGAAAATCCTCAGTCATCGCGTTTCGGCTGATGTTGGGTGAGGCAAGAGACGCGGTGTGTCGGTGGAACGGCAGCCGTGCAGCTGCGCACAACCTGGTGAAGGCCTCTGGGTACGAGCCGGCAGAAGGCTCTCGACGATCCCATAGAAGCGCTAACGTTCCAGTGGGGCTTGGCCGGCTACCAACCCGAGTTTCTCGAACCCCTCCAGATACTGCCGTACCGTCTTGCGATCGCGTCGCTCATTGGCTGCAATCCGTGACAAGCTTTGTCCCGCCTGCCAGCGCCGATAGATCTCCCACACGTCTCGCTTGCACATCTTTCGATAGCTCATCCTTGGTCTCCTCCTCAGGGAGACACTGTACTCATGAACGTCGGGGTGGGGAATCTTCATGACCCCAGACGCCACTTACCTGGGGATTCTATCCGACCCTGGACAATAAGGGACCTCTAAGCTGTATGCCCCAAGGACGGGGGGAATATAAGTAATATTACTACCGGCTTAATAACGGTTCCGAAAACCAAGGACGGAAAAGATAAGTATGATTCTTACTCATCCGTTGAACCATTCCACCCCATTTCATATACACCAAACACATTTACTCCAACACTAAAATTTCCCGATGTAGTATCTACGGTAAATGGACCACCTGTGCCGTATACTCCCAAATCAACTCCAATCCCAGGTGCCCAAACTGTAATTTCATCATATTCAATAACAGAATTGTCACCATCTATATTATCCACATACCATTTCACCTTACAGTTTTGGAGCGCCTCGGACCCACTATTATACAGCTCGAAAGATATCTGTACATTACCCCCTCCTATAGATGCGATAGACGGATTGACTACTCTTAATACTAAGTCAGGTGGAAATAAGTTACAGCTCGCTATCAGCAATACAATTACTGACAGAAATACGATAATACCAACATATTTACCTTTCATATTTATTATAATGTAATTTCTAAAAAATTCCGGTACTAAAATAGAAGGGGCAACGGCAAACAGAAAAATAAAACAAACCGCCAATATTTCGGCGAAAAACCACCAACTTCTACTACCTCCGGCACAGCAGATCAACTGCAAAGATAACCGGCAAATAATTACGCCTATAGATAAGGTTGCACGTAGTGAACACGTGCCATTTCTTAATCAGTGTAACTGAAAAAGGGTTCACATAGGAGGTTTTTTCTTCCCAAGAAAGTCCTTAATGGGAATTAACATCGAAGTAGACACTAATAGTATACCAATTCCACTCGCTGTTATAGGAAGCACGTCTGCTAAGCGGATAGAAATTACTAATAGAGTTATCATTAGAATTAGCAAAGCCGGGAAGACGGTATACCAAATCCATCGTTCAGCACGCCTAAACGGCCTCAAAGCAATCCCAAGTACTATAATGCCAATTGACAGGAACGAAACACCTTCTACTCGGATAGACAGCATTAAAAGTTGTGCCAAGTTAGGATTGAAATCCCTCACGTCCTCGAAGCTATTCCCGATAAAATTGAGGTGATAGGTCATCGGTTTACTTATAATCAAGTACTGTAGTCCGTAAACTATACAGATTGCTGCCACTACTATCAGTAAAATAGAGCACACTTTGATTCTCTTTGACATTTTTTCCTCCCGAAATATGGTTATTTCATACCTCCTTTTGAAATTCTAATCCAAGCTGTACATTTAGTGCAAGAAGAAAACCGCCTACATCGAGTATCCCCTTCAAGAAATAAATAAAGGAAGTAAGATAATTGACTAAGAACAACTCAGCAATAGCAGCGTTGATATGCAATCTTGCGAAGATGCAATAAAACCAGACACTGATACATTCTGCCGATTGTGTTAGAAAATTCGAAAGATTCCGCTCAGGGCTTGTTGTTAATAGAAACTAATATCTTCGACTATCTCCGCAACCGCATGTGCCTCGAGTCTCTCCAAGGAATGGTATTCGTACAAAAATATGCAATTCGATTTAACGTACACTGTACTGTTTCTCAATTTGGAATTTACAATTAGAATATTGAGTAACAAAGCATGATCTTGTAGAGACCTACTATATCCTTTGCGCAAGAATGATTAACGTCATTGCAAAAAATGGGGGTTGAGGAAAGATGAAACATCTCAAGACATCCCTCTATGATCTACGTCAGGTTTTTGAGAGAGGTGTAACCGTAAGGTATATCGCAGAACCTTTTGTGTCTTTTGACGCAAGTCGGGATGTTAATGAAGTGAGAAAGTTTATGGAGGGTAGAGACTTTGACGTAATTGGAGTAAGGCAGAATGGAATTATTGCAGGATATGTTGAACGTAATAGCCTACAGGCAGGTACACTTGAACAATATATCAAGCCATTTGACAAGGAAAACGCATTAGATGAGTGGAGTCCGATGCTCAGTGCTCTTGATCTCCTTGTGCGATTTCCTCAGGTATTTATTACCATCATGGGCGCGGTATGGGGCATTATCACTAAAGGTGATCTGGTGAAAAATCCTGTACGAATTTGGATATTTGGAGTACTTTCCCTTCTCGAAATGCAATTCCTTCGCCTCATACGCAATTTGTATCCAAATAGCGAATGGACTGAGCTGATTTCAAAGAACCGCGTTTTAAAAGCCGAGGAATTGTTACTTGAGCGGAAGCGGGGTAATGAGGCAATCGACCTAGCAGGTTGTCTGGAACTGGTCGATAAATATACGATTTTTACTAAAGAGCAATTTTGTATCTCAAGTTTTCAGATTCGGATCCAAGTCCGAGGGAAAAAAGCTTCTAAAAGATCTCGAACGGTTGAGAAATGATGGTGTTCACGCACATGATTTCATTAGTGACCGTTGGCCTGAATTAGTGGATCTTTCACGGAATCTCTATCGCTTGTTCTGGGGTTTCTGCGTCGTGAGTAACCTATGATGGTGATCATGGCAATCATCTTCATGGGTGACTGGCAGCACGGGCGATGATTCCGCTGATGAACACAAGGTCAGTCCACGCTAAGCCCCGCTCGCGCAGCTTCTGGAGGTTTTCATCCGCGAGACTTTTGTCCCACTCCAGCGATGGATTGGAATCAGGGGTTTCTATAGAAGGGTCCTCGGCGAAGTGCCTGCCCACCGCCGCGTTCCGTCGGCGAAACGCTCGGCAAAGCTGGGATTCATCTACGCGCGCGGGGTCGCGGGAGCCCCTTTTCCCCTCCAATAAATGCCTCCGCAGTAGCCCCCTCGCCCCCATGTTTCCTACTCATGAATCAACCACTTGTACCGAAAAATTCGTTCCCTCCCATTCTTTGGTTTCGGGCCAATAGAAAGTGAAAGACAAAGCTGCTTTTCCGACTACCTTTGAGGTGTGCAAGTCTACAATGTGGACGCCGATACCCGTGTCCTGCGAGGTGACATCCTTGGATGTCTTCCATTCATCCGCACTCCAGTGAATAACCGCCGGCGATAGCACCTCAATACGCAGCGTGTTGCCTCTCGGTACCACTCTGCACTTATGGTTGTAGCGCCATATGGTATGACGGGAAGAAACCTTGTTTTTCTGATAGCGCTCTACCGGCTGGGAGGGGGTATCAAAGACACGGCCGTCTATAAGCGAACGTTTCAGTTTTATGTACTCGGCGTGGGCCCAGACCAGCGGCATGGCTGATCCCGAAGGCCTGCCATAGAACAGCCCGCGTTCGGGAATAGACTCAGCATCCCATATTTGCTCCGGGAGCATCCCGCCATCGCCCGCAAAGCCTTCGAGAGCTTTGAGCAGGATTCGCGCGGTGTCCGCATGGCCGGCTGCCAGTTCATAATGCGCGCGCTCTCCGGTGAGTAGCGGCCAGGGACGACCAATTCCTGTACCGTCAAACGGAGTGCCATCCATGTGCTCCCCATACCCGTCGTCATTGTACCTGTGCCAGATTGGACCGGAAGGCATATCGACTTTCAACAGCGCATCGATAACCTTGACCGTGTCCAAAATCCGCGGATCTGTTGCAACGCGTAGACCAAAACGAACGAGTGCCAAGGCATCGGGGCTGACAATGTGAACCGCGGGTTCTCGACTTTGTCCCGGGGGCCTGTTCTTGATAGGCACGAATCCTCTGCTTGGATCATCAGCACCTGTGCTATCGGGAGGCGAAATACGTACGTAGTACCCTTCGACTCCGACTTTCCGGGCGAGGTCTGTCCCAGTAACATAGGTCCAGTGCTCTATTTGAGAGTTCCAGATGTCGGCAGTCTCGCGCAGATACGATGCTGCTCGTGCATCCTCATATACATCTGCCACATCGGCAGCCGCAAGCAGAGCGGCTACTTCAACAGCAAGTGTAAACGGTGAGTAGCCTGGATCCTCTTCCCAGCGGTCCTGTTGTGTTACCGGACCATTGCAGGCAACATACCGTGCAGCTTGACGCACCATCGGCCAGCAGCGAATCTCTTCGTCCTTACTTAATGCACCTGAGCGTCTGGCCATATCCACGAGAAGGATAGGAAAAGCGGCTTCGTCCATTTGAACGCCTCCCCAATATGGCGTTCCGTCAAGCCACATATTCTGCGGCCAATGTCCGTCAGATTCTTGGGTGGACTGCAGATAATGCAATACACGGATAGCATCTGTATTCGCTCCTGCGGCTAACAATCCCCCAGCAGTCTCCACGAGGTCACGTGTCCAGACAAGGTGGTACCCGCCAATATCATCGTCGCTCTTGGAAAACCCCCAGGGTGTGGAAAGACCGGCTATTATCCCACCCGGCATATGCTTTTCCTCGTGAACACGCAAAACGCTGGCACTGATCCTGTAGAGGTCCTTCGGCCGTTTTTCCTTCTCTTCAAACCTTGTCAGGCCTTTGTGCCAGGCTTTCCATTCATCGATATAAAGCTCCTTTACCTTTTCAAAGCCGTCGAACAGACTTCCCCGCGCGCAGTTGGCAGCTTCGGCCGCTGTCTGCCCGAAACCCAGAGCTATCGCAAATGCGCCTCCCTCAGGAGGTATTTCCACTTCACCTATGCATGCTACATTGCCATTTTCTGCACGACCATATAGACTTGTGAGCTGTTTGTGTTGTTTCAGATCTTGAAGCCCGTCTGAAATCCCCGCAAAACCCACTGATTGCTTCAACCATATGGAAGTTGACGCCAGCGCGAGGGCGATGCCGCCTCGTTCGGCAAAGAACATTGGGACCCCTTTGTACTCACCTACCCAGGCAGTATTCCCCCAACCATGATTTGCAAGATGCGGCGCCAAAAGTATGAAAAGATGAAAATTGGCGGGGTCCCCTTGCAAGGGAACAAAACGCGTTCTTTGCAGCACTACGGCTCGTGTAGGATCCGTCAGGATCTCTTTTTCGATCCGATAGCGGCCTTCCTTGCACGTATTGACCAACTTATACGCAGGCGTGCCTTTCGCTAGATAACTTACCTTGTGCTCCGTGTCCCGCCTCTCTTCTGAAAAGAAATCATTTCCGCATGTAACGATATAACCCATGTCTCTTACGCACGCTTCATCTACGTGCGGATGATATATTTCGGTGAATATACCACTATTGAGAGAAAACCATACCTGGCTTGCCGGATTCAACGAGGTTCCCACACCCGTCTTGTCGCTGGCAGCCCATGATGGCGCTATGCCCGGCCCTCCCGGTGCGCGTTTGCTGTTCGTGTCCATGTGTCCACCTTCCTTCTTGGAATCACTTCCCCAACAGGCGAGGATGCTTACCAGATCGCCAATGCGATTCGATCTCTTCCAGGGTTCGGCCTTTGGTCTCCGGAACCAGGAATAGCACGAAAATCACTGCCCCTATGGTGAGTAGCCCGTACAACCAGAATGCTCCGTTTTTTCCGATTGCTTGTGTCAAGGTCAGAAAAGTCAAGGCAACGATCATGTTGGACCCCCAGTTGGCGACGCTGGCAATGCTCATCGCCAAACCCCGTATCTTCAAAGGGTAGATCTCCGAGATCAACAGCCAGAAGACGGGCCCCAGGCCGATAGCAAAAGCCGCCACGTAGAGCATCAGACTACCAACAGCGATCCAGCCGTGCCTGCGTAGTAGATCCGGCAACGTAAATGCCAAACCTAAAATGGCCAAACTGAGTGTCATACCAGCGAGACCTATGATTAGCAAAGGCCTTCTTCCGACTCTGTCCAAGAGATGCATGGCTATAATCGTGATGATGACGTTGACAACGCCCACTCCCACTGTAGCCAAGATAGCGACCGAAGCAGACTGAAACCCCGCGAATTGAAAGATTGTGGGTGCATAGTAAATTACTGTATTGATCCCGGTTACCTGCTGAAAGACGGCTAAGCAAATGCCGATGAAGAGCGCAGGCTTGACTAGCGGGCTGAACAGCTCCGACCACTTCCCGCTCTGCCGGGCGAGACTACTCTGTATCTCTCCCAATTCGACGCTTACCTTCTCGGAACCGCGGATTCGCTTCAGTGCAAGAGTTGCTTTGTCGATGAGATTGTGACTGACCAACCACCGGGGACTCTCGGGCATGAGGAGCATTCCGATCACCAGAACAACCGAGGGAATTGCTGCCAATGCAAACATCCAACGCCATCCTCGAATCCCGGACAACGCGTAGCCAATGAGGTAAGAAACAACGATCCCCGCGGTAATGGCAAGTTGATTGAGGGAAACCAGCCTCCCGCGGACATTGGCAGGCGATACCTCGGATATGTACAGCGGCGCAGCAAAAGAGGCGACTCCAATGGCGATTCCTACGATGACTCGACCTATGACTAACCAGGCGACACCCTCTGCAAAAGCTGTCCCGATTGCACCCAGAGAGAATATGAGAGCCGCCACTATTATTATCCTGCGCCGTCCAAAACGGTCAGACAACGCACCGCCGAATATGGCTCCTATTACTGCTCCAAAGAGAACAGCGCTCACGACAAATTCCTCTGTTATCGCTGAAAGTGATAAATCCTGCTTAATAAAAAGTATGGCACCAGAAATAACTCCCGTGTCATAACCAAACAGCAATCCTCCCAAAGCTGAGACTGCCGCCGCGATCGTGACAAACTTGGTGTTTCCCGTTGCCAAGTCAGAACCCGGATTCTCATTCATTAAGAATTACCCCTTTTTCGTGTGTTGCCGATTCCTCGTAGGTCGCAAGCGATCTAAGGTGTCACATTGACAGGTTTCTTGGCCAAGACCGGCTCGGCAGTTGGATCGAACACCCGATATGCGAACAGTTTCACCCGGTCATTCACGAGAAACCATACCAACGCATAGCCCCAGACGAACAGCGCCCAGCCCCAGCCCAGGGGTGCCATGAACAGCCCATAAACCGCAATCAGGGTCGCCACGATTTGCGTTCCCAGTACCGCCAGCAGCAAAATCGGCGCGGGGCGTATGGACCAGAACGGACCGCGCGTGCGCGTGAGGAAGATCGTCAGATGTCCGGCCACTGACAGCATCAAGTACATCATTGTCTGGATGTGCGCTCGGTCCAGGTGATAGACGCGCTCGCCGAGGTAAAACAAACCGAACGCCGCCACGGGTCCGATGACGCCCAGCACCGTGGCGATCCCCAATACCATGCGCATGTTCCAGGCCTCGGGCTTATCCTTGTAATGAACGTTGTCATAGGCAATGGACAGGATCGCCCCGTCGTTGAGCAACGCCAGCATCACGATCATCACCGCCGTCAATGGATAGAAGTTGAAGATCAGGATCGCCAGCGTCATGAACAACAGCACGCGCAGCGTCTCGGCGATGCGGTAGATCGCGTAGCTGTTCATCCGCTGGAAGATGCGGCGGCTCTCCCTGATCGCGTCTATGATCACCGACAGGCCTGGGGTCATCAGCACGATGGAGGCCGCCGCGCGCGCCGCGTCCGTCGCTCCCGAAACGGCGATGCCGCAGTCGGCTTTCTTCAGTGCAGGGGCGTCGTTCACCCCGTCCCCGGTCATGCCGACGATGTGGCCGCGTCGCTGCAGAACATCCACGATGTGGTACTTGTGTTCGGGGAACACCTGGGCGAAGCCGTCCGCTTTCTCGATGGACTCCGCCAACTGCGCCGTCTCGTGATGTTTCGTGTCGCCGAAGCCGCTGGCATCGAGGATATTCGTGCTCAGCCCCAGTTTCTCAGCTGTTTCCCGAGCGATGGCCACTTGATCGCCCGTAACCATCTTGACGTTTACTCCCATCTGTTCGGCGTTCGCGATGGTCGCTCTGGCTTCTTCCCGGGGTGGGTCGAAAAGCGGCAACACGCCTACAAACTGCCAGGGGCCCTGCTCGTCAGCCCGGGCCACTGCCAGGGAGCGGAAGCCGCGCGACGCAAATTCGTTGACCGCCTTTTCGACGGCGGACTTCACCTGCCCGGCATTGGCCGACAATTCCAAGATCACCTGCGGCGCACCCTTGGTCACCTTGAACTCCTTTCCGTCCGTGCCCTTGACGGTGGCTTCGGTGCGCTTATGCACCGGGTCGAACGGCTGGAAATGAACCACATTGTAGCCTTTCAAGGCCTGATCATTTTTCAGGCCGCCCAGCACGGCCAAATCAATTGTGTCGTTATCGTCTGCGCGCGACGCCAGCGCGGCATTGAGGATCAGTTGCTCGGCGGGGACATTGTTCACGCTGAACGGATCGCCCAATGTCAGCTTGTTCTGGGTCAGCGTGCCGGTCTTGTCCGAGCACAGCACGTCCACGCCCGCCAATTCCTCGATGGCCGCCAAGCGGGTTACAATCGCCTGTTTTTTGACCAGCAGGCGCGCGCCGACCGCCATGGTCACGGACAACACCGTGGGCATCGCCACGGGAATCGCGGCTACAGTCAACACCAATGCGAACTGAAGCGTGGTGAGCATCGGGTCGCCGCGGAACAGCGCGACGGCAATAATCACCACCACCAGAGCCACCGCGAGGATGATCAGGTAATTGCCGATCTTCAACACCGCGCGTTGGAAATGGCTGACTGTGTGCGCTTCCTGCACCAGTTGCGCGGTCTTGCCGAAGTAGGTGTTCCCGCCGGTTGCGTATACCACCGCATCGATTTCACCCTGACGAATTATCGAACCGGAAAACACCGCCTCGCCGGATTTGCGTGTGGCCGGCAACGATTCTCCGGTCAGCGCGGACTGATCCACCTCTATCGGGTCACCTTCCAGCAAGCGTGCGTCCGCGGGTACGATGTCGCCCAGGCGCACGCGGATGACGTCGCCCGGAACAAGCTCGCGCGCCTCCGGTGTGATCCACTTCCCATCACGTTTGACCCGCGCCTTGATCGCCAGCTTCGCCTTCAGCGCGGCGATGGCGTTGCCCGCCTGGTGTTCTTCCCAGAATCCGACCACGGCGTTGGCCAGAAGCAGGAGGAGGATGATGCCAAAGTCCGGCCAGTGCCGGGCTACCGCCGAAAGGATCACGGCGGCTTCGATCATCCACGGGATAGGACCCCAAAAATAGGTGAGGAATTTCAGGAACGGATTGGTTTTCTTCTCTTCGATCTCGTTGGGGCCATATTGGCTCAACCGTTTCTGCGCCTCGCCTTGACTGAGTCCCTCCGGCGAGGAGCCCAGCTTTGCCTGCAGCTCCGGCATGGGAAGGGATTTAAGATCGTCCTCCGCGTCGGGCTTCGATCCCGTCTTCGGTTCGGAAGCCTTGGACTGGTTGCTATTGGGTTTCATGATCGGTATTCTCCTTTCTTTTCTACGGCGCAGGTTTCATGCATTACGGAATACATATTATCATATTCCTGATCTTTCCAGCGCCGCCACTTTCACAATACGGCGTGTAAACCGTTCGGACCCCCTTGAAATTGGCACGCAGGAACGTCTGCACCAAATCCCGGGAGAAAGCATATTCGGTGACCCGGTCGGTTCGGACTGGTGTTATCGCCCATGAGACATCTCCTTGGATTTCCTGTAGCGCCGAATCAGGCTGTTGGTTGAACTATCGTGCTTGAGTTGGCGCTTGGCCCCGGTCTCAAGTTCAGGGATGATGCGAGCGGCAAGTACCTTCCCCAGTTCGACCCCCCACTGGTCAAATGAGTCGATGTTCCAAATGGCGCCTTGAGTGAAGACGCTGTGTTCGTACAGTGCCAAGAGCTTCCCCAGCGCTACCGGAGTCAACCGTTCCAGGAGGATCACGCTGGACGGACGGTTGCCCTCGAAGCTCCGGTGCGGCACCAGCCATTCGGGGGTGCCTTCGGCTCGGACCTGCTGCGGCGTGTTGCCAAAGGCCAGCGCCTCTGCCTGGGCAAACACGTTGGCCAAGAGCAGGTCATGGTGGCGGCCGAGAGGGTTAAGCGGCTGAACAAATCCAATGAAATCGCAGGGGATGAGCTTGGTCCCCTGATGAATCAGTTGGTAGAAGGAGTGCTGGCCATTGGTACCCGGCTCCCCCCAATAGATTGGACCGGTTTGATAAACAACCTCGGTCCCATTGAGCGCGACGTGTTTGCCATTGCTCTCCATAGTCAACTGTTGAAGGTAAGCCGGGAAGCGCTTCAAGTACTGCTCATACGGAAGGACCGCCGTAGTCTGCGCACCGAAGAAGTTGTTGTACCAGAGGCCCAGGAGCCCCATGAGTACAGGCAAGTTGCGCTCGAAAGGGGTAGTGCGAAAATGCTCGTCCATCTGGTGGAAACCGTCGAGCATGGCGCGGAAATTTTCGGGACCAATTGCGATCATTGTCGAAAGGCCGATCGCCGAGTCCATTGAGTACCGCCCGCCGACCCAATCCCAAAATTCAAACATATTTGCGGCGTCGATGCCGAACTTGGCCACTTCCCTGACGTTGGTCGAGACCGCGACAAAATGCCTGGCAACAGCGGCGGGATGTTTCAACGTTTTGAGGGCCCAGTCGCGGGCCGTGTGCGCGTTGGTCATCGTCTCCAGGGTCGTAAAGGTCTTCGACGAGATGATGAACAGCGTCTCCTCTGCGTCGAGGTCGCGGGTGGCCTCGGCGAAATCGGTGCCGTCGATGTTGGAGATGAAGCGGAAGTTCAGGTCGCGACGGCTGTAATGCCGCAATGCCTCGTACGCCATCACCGGACCCAAATCAGACCCACCGATGCCGATATTGATGACGTTGCGAATCGACTTGCCGGTGTGGCCCTTCCACTCCCCACTGCGCACCCGGGTGGAGAAGTCGGCCATCTTGTCGAGCACGGCGTGGACTCCAGGCACGACGTCTTCGCCGCCCACGATGATCGATTGCCCCTTGGTGGCGCGCAGGGCCACGTGCAGGACGGCTCGCCTCTCCGTGACGTTGATCTTCTCGCCCCGGAACATGGCATCGATGCGAGCTCGCAGGTCAGACTCTTCAGTCAATTGCAAAAGGAGTCTGAGCGTTTCGTCGGTGATGCGGTGCTTCGAATAGTCAAAATAGATGCCGACGGCCTCGACTGTCATGCGCTCCCCGCGCTTCGGATCGTCCGCGAAAAGTTTCCGAAGATGCAGCTCCCGGATTTTCGGGTAATGGGCTTCAAGGGCCTGCCATGCCGCGAGTGTGGTAAGTGGCGCGATGCTTGTTGTCATGCTCCTGTCCTTTCCATCGCCGGAAGGCCCCTGCCGCCGTTGACCAGCGTTCTCGCGGTGTCAATAAGCGCTTGTGCTTTCATTTGGAGTCACCCCACTTCCAGTTGCGGATTTCCGGCAGGTCTTGTCCGTGCCGGGTGATATACTGCCTGTGCTCGACAAGCTTATCCTTGAGCTGCTGCTTCAGGCCGATGCCCTTGTCGCCGGTCTGCGGCAGGCGGTCGATGGTGTCCATCACGAGATGGAAGCGGTCCAGATCGTTCAGCACCGTCATGTCGAAGGGCGTGGTGATGGTGCCCTCTTCCTTGTAGCCGCGGACATGGATGTTGTCGTGGTTGGTGCGGCGGTAGGTCAGCCTGTGGATCAGCCACGGGTAGGCATGGAAGGCGAAGACGACCGGCTTGTCCTTGGTGAACAGCTCGTCAAAATCCATGTCGCTCAACCCGTGCGGGTGCTCGGATTGCGGCTGCAGCTTCATGAGGTCGACGATGTTGACCACCCGGATCTTCAGCTCAGGCAGCTGCTCACGCATAATGGATACGGCGGCGAGGGTCTCCAGCGTGGGCACGTCGCCGCAGCAGGCCATAACCACGTCGGGCGCAACGCCCTGGTCGTTGCTCGCCCACTGCCAGATGCCGATGCCCTCGGTGCAGTGCTTGACGGCGGCGTCCATCGTCAGCCACTGCGGAGCCGGGTGTTTGCCCGCGATCACTACATTGACGTAATGGCGGCTGCGCAGGCAGTGGTCCATCACCGACAGCAGGCAATTTGCATCCGGCGGAAGGTAAACACGCACGACCTCGGCCTTCTTGTTCACGACGTGGTCGATGAAACCGGGATCCTGATGTGTGAAGCCGTTGTGATCCTGGCGCCAGACATGCGAGGCCAGCAGGTAGTTCAACGAGGCGATCTTCCGCCGCCACGGCAGCTGCGACGTGACCTTCAGCCACTTGGCGTGCTGGTTGAACATCGAATCGACGATGTGGATGAACGCCTCGTAGCAGTTGAACAGTCCATGCCGGCCGGTAAGGAGGTAACCCTCGAGCCAGCCCTCGCACTGGTGCTCGCTGAGCATTTCCATCACACGCCCGGTGGGCGCGAGAGACTCGTCGCTGGGCGCGGTCGCGGCGTCCCACTGGCGGTTGGTCACTTCAAAGAGGGCTTCCAGGCCGTTGGAGAGCGTCTCGTCAGGGCCAAAGATCCGGAAATTCCGCTGTTCACTGTTCAGCTTCGCCACATCGCGCAGGAAACGCCCGAGCACATGCGTGTCGCCGATGCCGCGCACCCCCGGCGAGGGCACGTCGACCGCATAATCGCGGAAATCCGGCATCCGCAGGTCGCGGAGCAGAACGCCGCCGTTGGCGTGGGGATTCGCGCCCATGCGCCGTTCACCTTCAGGGGCAAGTTCGGCCAGTTCCGGTTTCAGCCGGCCCTCCTCATCGAACAGTTCTTCCGGCCGGTAGCTCCTCAGCCAGTCTTCCAGCGCCTTGAGGTGTTCGGGATGGGCGGCCGGGTCGGAAAGCGGCACCTGGTGCGCCCGGAAGGTGCCTTCAACCTGCAAGCCATCGACCATCTTCGGTCCCGTCCAGCCCTTGGGTGAGTTGAGGACGACCATCGGCCAGCGCGGACGCGCAAAGTTGCCGTGGACGCGGGCGTCCTTTTGAATCTTCTTGATCTGCTCCACCGCCGAGTCTAGCGTAGCGGCCATGGCCTCATGCATCATCTCGGGCTCGTGACCCTCGACGAAGTAGGGCGTCCACCCGTAGCCGCGGAGCAACTGTACCAATTCCTCGCGGGTGATACGGGCGAGGAGGGTCGGGTTGGAGATCTTGTAGCCGTTGAGATGCAGGATCGGCAGCACGGCGCCGTCGGTTACCGGATCGAGGAACTTGTTCGAGTGCCATGCGGTGGCCAGCGGACCGGTCTCCGCCTCGCCGTCGCCGACGACGCAGGCGACTACGAGATTGGGATTGTCGAACGCCGCCCCGAATGAATGGCTGAGCGAATAGCCCAGCTCGCCGCCTTCGTGGATCGAGCCCGGGCACTCCGGCGATGCGTGGCTGGGAATTCCTCCGGGAAACGAAAACTGAATAAAGAGCTTCCGCAGCCCGGTCTCATCCTGGCTGATGTTGGGATAGATCTCGCTGTAAGAGCCCTCGAGATAGGTGTTGCCCACGACGGCCGGGCCGCCGTGCCCTGGGCCGGAGACGTAAATCATGTCGAGGTCGTATTTTTTAATGACCCGGTTCAAGTGCACGTAAATGAAGTTCTGCCCGGGAGTCGTGCCCCAGTGTCCCAACAGCATGTGCTTCACATCCTCGAGTGTCAGCGGTCGTTTCAGCAGCGGATTGTCGTAAAGATAAATCTGGCCGACCGAAAGATAGTTGGCGGCGCGCCAGTAGGCATCCATTTTGCGGAGCAGGTCCGGGGAAAGAGTTTTCGTCTTCACGGTTCAATTTTCCTTTTTCTGGACAATGCCGAGAACGCTGAAAAACCGTCTTAGCCACCCGCACGTCCGGCATTTCATGGTCGAGCAAGTCGCGAATGTCGGATGGCCCTTTCTCGTGTTTGGTTCAACCGGGATGCTCCTTGGGCGCCGGTTCATCCACCCAATATCCTTGGCGATTGTAATGTCCATGCAGTGCGGTCTCGTAGTCTCGAGTTGGCAGAGACTCCTCCTTGTACTCCGGTGACTGTTTGATGCTCTCGCGGGGAAGATTGACGAATACTTTCGACTCGCTCCAACTAACGCGCTCGATCCATCTTGGTGAAATCAGTACCTTTTTCCCCGGCCACCAGTTCCGCGTGTCGACAACCAGATAACGAATCGCCCAGTTCTGGTCGTCTATTATGAAATCCTCTACGTGGCCAATCTCGCCGTCTGCAGCCTGGATATGATGGCCAGTCACATCGTGAGTACTGCGCAAATGGGGATCCCACGCTTTTCCCCCCGGGTTGGATGCTCTCCTCTTTTCAGGGTCACGAACAATATGGGGGTGAAATCCCCACATGTATGAGCCGGTCCAATACATTGGCCATTCATAATACTCGTAATAGGCCTCCTCGAATTGTCGCGAGACGGGCTTATCACTGTCTAAGGATGGGCTGTCCTCAATCTGCTTTTTGGTCAAATCGACGGAGATGTATTGCTCTTTTCTATTCACGGTGATCAGCGCATACGGGGAGATCAACACCTGTCTGCCCGTAAGCCAGTTTTCAGTGTCGGTGACCAGGTAACGAATCGCCCAGTGGTGGTCATCGAAGTAGAACTCCTCGACCTTCCCTATTTCCCCGTCGAGGCTGTGTAATTTATAGCCTCTGAGTGTCTTGGCTTTGTGTAACATAATTGCAGTCCCTACCTTCCTTCAATTGCGCGTTTGTTCACTGTTGTCGTTGTGCCGACAACTTGTTTACAGAAATTGGCTTCACCCCGATCTGGACGGGTGCCAACGCTCCTACTGTGTCAACGGGGGCGGTTTCGCTATGGGGGGGGCCGCGCATCGAAACGCCTGGTCCGCGCGGCGCGATGCAATTTTCTTGAGTGTCGTTCATGGGATGATTCCGAGCCCGAGCGCGGATAGTTCCGCATGTGTGGATTTGTAGTCAGTGTGAAGAATACTTCGAATCCCCAAACCTTCCGCGATTTGTACGAACATTGGGGTGTTTTCGATATAGACTACTTGCTGGGGTCGCGCCTGGGCGATATCCAGGGCAAGCCGAAAGAGGTCCGCATCTGGCTTGCGGACGTGGACAAAGCAAGAGGAAACAAAGAAATCCACAAACCCGTCCAGCTTGAATTCCCGTATCCGATACGTATTCAATTCGCGCGCTTCGTTGCTGACTACGCCGATCTTCAGCCCGTGCCGAACCTTGAGCTGAGCGACCAGCTCGATCATCTGGGGGTGAGATTTCGATTGCGCGAACATGAAACGCTGAAACTGAGCCCGAGTGAAGGGCCGCTTTTGGTAGAAAACCACCAGACCTAAATATTCTTCCAGCGTGAGCTTTCCTTCCTCGTAGGTTTCGAAGATCAGGTGATGCCGCTCCTCCATCTCGGCAAACTCGAGCTTGAAGGTCGTCGCCGCCCGTTTGCGGGCGTGATGATCCCAACCGTCGGTGAGCAGGACACCGCCGATATCCAGAAACAACGTCGTGATCGGGATCCGTCTTTTCATTTGGCCTCCGTCAACGGCGTCTGCTCCCCCCGCGCGAGATTAGCAGAGTCAGCAGAAAGTTCTTTATGCAACTCGCGTTGCGGGATTTTCATCATCGCTGCCACAGGATTCGTGCTTCTTCCAGTGGAATCGACACGCCGTCGCAATGCGGTATCACTCGTGCCGTGTAGTCCTCCGCTGGGCGATCCGCAGACACAGCCGCGCCGTAAACGTATCCGCCCGACGCTCCGGCCAGTCCGCGAACGCGCTTCATCTCCTGCCGCACGGGATCACCGCCCGTGACGCCGTCGGCGTAGAGCTCCAGCTGCACCGCGCTCGGGTCGAGGTCGTTGAGATAGACCTGAACCTCAAATACATGCTGCTGGCCACGGGTCGTGACACTCACTTCGCCGAAGTGTAGCCCGGCCCAAATCTGTTCCAGACTGACCTGCCAATCGACCATTTGTCTGCCGATTGCGCCTTTATTGGCACTGCGTATATCGTAGGCTGCAGCAGCCGGGAGGTAGTATTGCTCGGTGTATTCGCGCACCGAGCGGTTGGCGGAGAAGCGCGGAGTCAAGCACGCCATGCTCTCTCGCATCCGCTTGACCCACGAGGTGGGAACTCCGTTCTCATCTCGGGCATAAAACTCCGGAATAACCTCCCGCTCGAGCAGGTCGTAGAGCGCATCGGCTTCGACTGCGTCCCAAGCATGATCGTCGCCATGCTCCCGGCCGTCCCCCAACGCCCACCCCACTTCGGGCGTGTACGCTTCCGCCCACCAGCCGTCCAACTCCGAGATATTGATTCCTCCGTTAACGAGCACCTTCATGCCGCTGGTTCCGCTAGCCTCCCAGGGTCGCCGTGGCGTATTGATCCAGACATCCACCCCATGGACCAGGTGCTCCGTTAACAGCATGTCGTAGTCGCTCAGGAAGACGATGTGGGGCCGTATCTCTGGCCGACGAATGAAACGTATCCATTCATGGATCAAGGACTGCCCCGCCTCGTCCGCCGGATGGGCCTTGCCGGCGATGATGAGTTGCACCGGGCGCTCAGGATTAGCCAGCAGGCGCAGCAAACGCTCCGGATTGTGCAGCAGTAGGTTCGGTCTCTTGTAGGTCGCGAAGCGGCGCGCAAAGCCCAGCGTCAACGCGTTGGGATCAAACAGATGTTTCGCCGCGTCAACCACCTCGGGCGGCGCGCCTGAGGCGGCAAGTTGCCGGGACAAACGTTCGCGGGCGTATTCTACAAGGGACTTGCTGGCGGCGGCGCGGAATTGCCAGAGCCTGGCGTCGGAGACACGGCGAATATCCCGCTCCAGGGTTTTCATCGTCCCCAGCCAGCGGTCCCTTCCACAGGCTTCCGTCCAAAGCTCATCGGCGGCGGCCGAGTCCCAGCTCGGCATGTGAACTCCATTGGTAACATGCCCCACAGGCACTTCGCCCTGCGGCCAGCGCGGAAACAGAGGCGCGAAGATGTGCCGGCTCACTTCCCCGTGCAAACGACTCACGCCATTCACCGCCCCGCTCCCCCTGATTGCCAGATAGGCCATGTTGAAACTTTCCGACGAGTCGTTCGGGTTTAGGCGGCCCAGGGCCAGCAGATCGTGGAGTGTTATGCCGAGCTTCTGCTCGGCGTAACCGCTGAGGTACTGCTCAATGAGGGTGAGGGCGAAACGGTCAAAGCCGGCCTCCACTGCCGTGTGGGTGGTGAAGAGGTTCCCCGCTCGGGTGACGGCCAGCGCGACCTGGAAAGGCTGCGCCGTGTCTTGCATGAAACTGCGGGCGCGTTCCAACACGGCAAAAGCCGCGTGCCCCTCATTCAGATGACAGACTTCCGGCTGGATGCCAAGCGCGCCAAGCAGTCGCCATCCGCCGATCCCGAGGAGCAGTTCTTGCTGGAGGCGCAGCTCCGGTCCACCGCCATACAGCTCGCTGGTTATCCCTCGATGAGCGGGTAAGTTCGCCGCGTCATTGCTGTCCAGTAGGAAAAGCTTCACTCTGCCGACCTGAACCTGCCAGGCACGCAGCCAGACCGAGTAACCAGGTAAGGTGATCTCCAACCGCAGCCACTCCCCGTTCGCTTGGAGCACCGGTGTAATCGGCAACTGTCCCGGATCGTTGTAAGGATAGAGGGCCTGTTGCGCTCCGTCCTTGTCGATCACCTGGCGAAAATAGCCTTGCTGGTACAGCAGTCCCACGCCGACCACCGGCACGCCCAGATCGCTTGAGGCCTTAAGCTGATCACCGGCCACGTTGCCGAGTCCGCCCGAATAGATGGGGAGCGCTTCGCTCAACATGAACTCCATGCTGAAATAAGCGATGCAGGTCAGGCAACCCTGCGAATGATTCTGCTGAAACCATGCGGGCGACTCGTTCGCTTGGCGCCTGGCTTGCACGAGAGCATCGACCTTCTTGCGGAAGGCTGTGCCGGCCAGCGCGCGCTCGATCTGATCACGCGAGACTGTCTGTAGGACGGCCCAAGGGCTATGTGTGAGTTCCCACAACGCGGGATTGAGCTCCTGCCACACTTCGTCGGCGGCATGATTCCACGACGAACGCATATCCAAGGCAAGCTCGGACAAGGAATCAAATCCTCCAACGTCCGTAGGTAAATGACTCTTGGTCAGCTTGCTGACAGGTTTTCGTTTGCTCATTGGTTCTCCTTCAGCGAAACCACTCTCCTCACACAACTCTCTTAAAGTCGATATATCCTCGCTCCACATCTGTGCGGACCAGTTGCACGCGAAGCTCGTGACCGACATCCATACTTTCAAAACCGCTCTCTAGTCTTCCTTCAACGGGCGGATGCAAGAGACGCGCCCATGTGCCTTTGTCGGATGCGCCGGTGACGATGGCATCAAACGGCTCCCCGATCCTCGATTCCAGCAGCATTGCTGCTGCGGATTTTTGGACCTGCCTTTCGACTTTTTTCGCTGCGTCTTCTTCTTTGGTACAATGATTTGCGAGCGTTTCCAATTCGTCATTCTCGTAGGGCAGTGAACGTCCAGTCAAGGCTGCTTTCAGCAACCGCTGTGTAATCAAATCGGGATATCGACGGTTCGGGGCAGTGGAGTGGGTACAGTCCTTGACCGCAAGACCAAAGTGACCGGTGACATTTCCTCCCGGGAGTTCAACCACGTATTCCCCCGCTCCCAAAAGCTTGATGACGCTAAGCGAAAGATCGGGGAAACGAAGAGTATCAACTCTTTTCTCAGATGATAGGAATCGGTCTAGTGCCTTTGAGTCGGGTTCCCTAGGCAATTTTGAACCTCGCTCTGCGGCAACTTCGATAATGCGATCTCCTCCTTCCTTAAAGTTGTATTAGCCTCTTGGAGGATGAGGATCACCACCATGACTGTCTTTTTGAGAGATACGACCGTCACGGTTGTGTATGTACAGCTCGGATCTTTGGTTACGGCTGATTTGCCTTGCGGACTCGACGGCGTCCTGTTTGTTGTCGAAGTGCCCCGAAGACCTCTCAGCGCCGCCTTTCTTGATGTTCCATCCACCGTCAGGATTCGGAACAACATGATGCGTGTTTTTGGCCATTTTGGTTTGACCTCCCAGTCAAAATCTCAATGTACTGAGTATTTGATTAAGAAGTCAAACAGCCGCAGACCCCATGGCGCCGGGAGTTGAAAGAGATTCGGCAGGCGTTAACCAATCTTTGGCGGCTCATGTGGTTGACCATCCACCCAGTCCGTCCTCATCGCCGATGTCGCTGAAGGTTCCGAGCCTTTGCGAACTCCGGCCAAAGACAATGCGAAGTACGGGCCGGTATTGACCGCGGGCATGGGAATAACTAACGCGAGCAAGCGCCGGTGCGCGCGGTCTTCCATGGCACCGGACTGCCGTAGCTCACTCGTAGTGCGTCCACATCCGAATGACTTTGACGATCCTATCTTCTTCCAGAATCTGGTAGACCAACCGGTGCTGGATATTGATCCTTCGAGAGAAGGCGCCTTCTAGATCACCAAGCAGTTTCTCGTAACGAGGAGGACTCTGATAGGGATTCTCCTCCAGGATCGTAAGGAGTTTGATCACGTTCTTCTTCAGCCCAGCCCGGGAGATCTTCTTGGCGTCGCGTTGCGCCTGCCCGGTAAACACCAAGCGGTAGCTCACCAGTTCATTTTTGGATCGCACTCGTCAACGGGGGTCGCGAGACCCTTGTGGATGGAATCGGCCATGCCGGGAATGGATAGAAGGTGTAGGGTTTCCTGAATGGCGTTCCAATCATCTTCATTGACAAGAACCGCCGAGCTGTCTTTTCCGGTAATCGTGACCGGCTCGTGCGACTCACCAACTTCCTTGATCAGCTTATACAGATTTTTTCTTGCATTGGTCGCATTTATAGCCGCCATCATTTGCCTCCGTACGGGATACCGTACGCTCAATATAGCCCAAAGTATCTAACATGTCAACATAGCCCAGGGCAGCGGCTGAGGCATGCCTCGATTGAAAACGACGAAGCCGCCGCGGCCTGAGTGCATTGTGAAGTGGGTGTAATGCTTCACCGAGGCGAGTGGCACAATGGGTCATTATGATGAAAGTCTAACTGCCTGTTGGATTATACTTTGTAAGATGTGGCGGGTGACTGTATGCTGCTTTTAACCCATATCCCCGGGAGAAAAAGGGGAAGGGCAGCAGATGACCGTAACTCGCACTGTGGCGCTTTTGCGACCACCTCACGGGGTCTGGTCGGTCACCTGCTGCTTCCATACCGATGATATGTGTGCCCATCGGCAGAACCAACGCTTGGGACCGCGAATAGTGGTGTGGATACAACGCATAACCACCAAGGTATCCTGAACCTTTTCTCTCTCCCAAAGTTAAGGAGGAGATCCATGATCCAAAGATTTCACGATCTCGATCGGCACAAGAAACATTCTACCATCTCTGTGCTAAATCGAGAAGGACAAGAGAATGAGCTGAAATCCAGCTTGCCCGCACTTGTTTCCTCCTTGGTGCTGGAGGAAACAAGCATAAAAATAGCCCTGGCCGGTATTAACCGAACAGGGCTCCGTTCGAGTGTGTTTGTTTCAGCTCCCCCGGACAGATTCGAACTGCCGACCTAGTGGTTAACAGCCACCCGCTCTACCAGCTGAGCTACAGGGGAATGACGAAGGTAAAAATAGTAAAAAGCTTGTTATCTGTCAAGTGGGGGGAGCCGGGTCAAACTGCCGGGTTGATGCCGGCTGTGCTCGGGCTATTGGCCGTCGATCACCTCTTCGGTGGATTTCGATCCTGGGACAGCTTGCACTACCGGTAGATCGGCTTGGAGCACGTTTCCCGACTCTCTTTTCATACGGGCCCTGAAGTGTTCCAGCAGCTGGATCATCGTCCGATTGTCGTCCAACAGAAAACCGCGCAGAATCTCGATCCCTCTCTGGTGAGCCGCCTTCATCAGCAGTTCGATTAGAAGTGTGCCCAAGCCTCGGTTCTGGTACTCGTCTATCACGGTGACGGCAAACTCCGCCGTATAGGGTTCCTCCTCCAAGCGGACGAACCGTCC